>Ga0181532_10002724_pt1 | contig 16391 bp, 17 predicted proteins | sample PEATcosm2014_Bin_33_FD_119768 | JGI IMG/M metagenome (GOLD analysis project Ga0181532, IMG submission 119768) | Peatland microbial communities from MTU Mesocosm Facility, Houghton, MI, USA - PEATcosm2014_Bin11_30_metaG | ecosystem: Environmental > Terrestrial > Soil > Wetlands > Peat | place...
AAGAGGATCGCGAAAATTTCGTAGTCAATGACCTTGCGGACCACTTCCGCCACACGGCGCAGCGTGGTCTCCAGGTCGAGCGTGGTGTTGACCACGTCGGCCACTTCCAGCAGGAGGGGTTCCACCTCGGAAGCGCGTTCGGTTTGCGAGGCGGGCGTTTTCACAAGCTTCATTCTAGCAGCCGGTCGGAGCGACTCTTCCACAGCTGATTCGTGGTTGATGATATGAAATCAAAGGACACGGACTCTTACGATCGGAAATTACCGATCACAAATTTCAGAGCTCAGAACTGGCGCTCGGATTTTCCAACACGCAGACATCCGGAAGATTGCGGTAGCGTTCCGCATAGTCCAGGCCGTAGCCGACCACGTAGGCATCGGGAATCGTGAAGCCGATGTATTGCGCCTCGATCGGCTGCTTGCGCCGTGAAGGCTTGTCCAGCAAAGCCGCGATGCGCAGTGACCTTGGTTGATGCGCCCGCACCAGCTTCGAAATGTAGTTCAGCGTGAGTCCGGTGTCGAGGATGTCTTCCACCAGAATCACGTTTCGGTCCGCCATCGAACTATCCATGTCTTTGGTCAGACGGACTTCGCCCAGCGAATCCCACGCCGCGTGGCCCGCCGGATCTTCTTTAACCGTAGGGCGGTTTCCGTAACTCGAAACGCCGATAAAGTCGAAGGTCGCGTCAAGCGGAATATGACGCGCAAGATCGCTCAAGAAAATCGCTGCGCCTTTGAGAACGCCGACCAGGATAATCGACTGCCCGTCAAAATCGCGCGCAATCTCTTTTCCCAACTCGGCGACCCGCCTGGCAATAGCTTCCCGTGAGATCAACACTTTGAGTTCAGGCATGGACCACCATTTTACACACGAGTCCGGGTAGTACCGAAGGCAGTTTAAGCGCTCGTGTCACCACACAGGGGAGCGAAGCATTTTCGCGAGCTCCACTCGCTGTTGCGCGCACTTTCCGGAGTCACTAGAATGCTAATTCGCAACTTACCTTGGGAGTATGTCGTGAATCTGAAAGGAATCCAACTGACGTGGCTTGGCCACTCCACCTTCCGCGTTCAGACGCCGGAAGGGAAGACCCTCTACGTCGATCCATGGATCGCCGGCAATCCCAAGTGCCCGGAAAGTGAAAAGAACGTCAAGAAGGCCGACGCGCTGCTTTGCACCCATGGGCATGGCGATCACATCGGTGACGCGGTCGACGTGGGCAGGAAATTCAATCCGATCGCGGTTGGCATTTTCGAGCTCTGCTTGTGGCTGCAGAAAAAGGGTATCCAACAGATCGCGCCCATGAACAAGGGCGGCACGCAGTCCATCGCCGGGGTGAAGATCACCATGGTCCACGCCGTGCATTCCTGCGGAATTCAGGATGGCGACCAGATCGTCTATGGCGGCGAAGCCTGCGGCTATGTGCTCGAGTTCTCAAACGGAGTGAAACTCTACCACGCCGGCGATACCAACGTCTTTAGCGATATGGCCATCATTCGCGATCTTTACGCGCCGAAGATCGCCATGCTGCCGATCGGCGACCTTTTCACCATGTCGCCCCGCGAGGCTGCGTATGCTTGTAAACTGCTGCAGCCGGAAACCGTTATCCCCATGCACTTCGGTACATTTCCGCAGCTGACGGGAACGCCAAGCGAGTTGCAGAAATTGGTGCCAGGTGTGGAAGTGTTAGAACTGAAACCCGGAAAGACGATTTGTTAAATCTGCACCGCAAGGACCTGCATGACGGATCAATCGCCGAAGCCTGACTGGCGCATGGGCGGAATCACAGTTCCCGAAGTCGAAGAATATCTGTACGCGATGCTGCCGCCGCGCGACGAAGTTCTCTCCGAGATGGAAGCGGACGCCGCCAAGAACGACGTGCCCATCGTCGGGCCCGCCGTTGCTCGCGTGCTTTACCAGTTTGCGGTTATCAGCGGCGCGAAGAAGATCTTCGAAATGGGCTCGGCGATCGGCTATTCCACCATCTGGTGGGCGCGCGCGGTGGGCGACGGCGGACGCGTCATCTACACCGACGGCGACCCCAAACACGCCGAGAAAGCCCGCCGCTACTTCGAGCGTGCTGGGGTCAGCAAGCGCATCACGATTCGCGTGGGCGACGCGCTCGAATTTCTTTCCGAGGAAAAAGAGCAATATGACATCATCTTCAACGACATCGATAAGACCGATTACCCACGCGCCTTCCGTTTAGCGCTCCCGCGCCTGAAAAGCGATGGCCTTTTCATCACTGACAATGTTCTCTGGAGTGGCAAGCTCCGCAAACCCAATCCCGACGCGCAAACCAAGGCCATCCTCGAATTCAATAAACTGACCTGCGGGTCGCCAGATCTGTTTACAACCATCTTACCCATTCGCGATGGAGTTTCCGTTTGCGTGAAGAAGTAACGAATTGGGCGTGACGCGCTCGTACCGCACGGTGCTAGAATGATCGGTTTCCATGCCACGCGATACAGGCCTGACACTTTTGCACACCGAGCAAATTCCGGAAACTCTGCCGCGCACTCAAGCTCATGCACGGCCCGACTCTTCGAACGACGTCCTAGTCGTGGGCGCTGGCCCCACCGGCATGGCCTGCGCGATCGAAGCACAGAAGGCCGGCTTCAAAGCTACCATCGTCGACAAGGGATGCCTGGTTAATTCCATCTATCGCTACCCGAACAACATGGTGTTCTTCACCACGCCGGAGTTGCTGGAGATCGGCGACGTTCCTTTTACCACCGCGCTGGCTAAGCCCACCCGACTCGAGGCCCTCGAATATTACCGCCGCGTCGCCGAGCACTTTCAGTTGCACATCCGGCACTACGAATGGGTGAAGACCGTCACGGGTGAAGACGGCCACTTTCGTGTGACTACAACTGACCGGCACAGCGCGATCCACGACTACAACGCGCGCAAGATTGTACTCGCCACCGGCTACTACGATCTCGCCAACCAACTGGAGATTCCCGGCGAGGATATGGAGAAAGTCTTCCATTACTATCGGGAACCGCATCCCTATTACGACACCGACGTGGTGGTCATCGGCGGCAAGAACTCGGCGGCCGAGGCGGCTCTGGATTTGTGGCGGCACGGCGCGCGCGTCACGCTTGTCCATCGCGGATCGCAGATGCACAACCACGTCAAGTATTGGGTGCGTCCCGACATTGAGAATCGCATCAAGGCTGGCGAAATCATCGCGTACTTCAACAGCACCGTGCAGGAGATCGGCGATGCCAGCGTCGTGTTGCGGACTCCGTCGGGATCGCTTCGCCTGAAAAACGATTTCGTATTCGCTCTCACCGGTTACCATCCCGACTACGATTTCCTGCGCAGCGTGGGCATCGAACTTTCCTCGGGACAGATGCGTCCCGTGTGCGATCCCGAGAGTCTGGAATCGAACATTCCGGGCATCTACGTCGCGGGAGTGATTGTCGCCGGCTCGATGACCAACGAAATCTTCATTGAGAACGGCCGTTTTCACGGCAAACTGATCGCCGCTCACCTCAGCGAGAAGCTCGGTCGCGGAAACCCAAACCTGCCTCTTGACTCGACCTAACGTGTCGCCGTATGTCAAATAACCTTTCGGAGAAATCTATGAAGACAGTTTGCAAGATCAGTACCGCTGTCGCAGCCATGTTGCTCGGTGTCGTTGTCATTGTCGTTGTCATTGTTCTGGGCTCCCGTTCGGTTATGGGGCAGTCGGGCGCGCACAAGTCCTTCGACCTGCTAAAGGGAATGGAAGGGAACTGGGCTGGGAAGAACCAACAGGGGCAGCCGATTCAAGTGACCTTCCGCATGACTGCGGGCGGATCCGCGCTTATGAGCGAGATTCTCGGTCGCGGCCCGGAAAACATGATCACCATGTTTCACATGGATGGCGACCGCCTTTTGATGACCCACTACTGTGGAGCCGGCAACCAGCCACGCATGAAAGTGATTTCGTCGGACGCGAAATCCGTCAGCTTTGAATTTGTCGACGGCACCAACATCGGCCCTGGCGATGGGCACATGCAGCAGGTGACCTTCACCGAAGCTGATGCCGATCACCAGGTCGAAGAATGGGTGTTTCTGGATCACGGCAAAGAAATCAAGGAAGTGTTCACGCTCGCGCGGACGAAGTAGCAGCGAAACTGATGACTTACATGTTGTGTCGCAATCGCGTTGCGGACTTCTTGCGCTGGAAGGCAGTTTTCGCTTCTCACGAAGCGGCCCACCTGGAAGCTGGCCTTCGACTGGTTCGTCTCTGGCGTACCGTCGGGGATCCTAACAACGTTTTCTTCGTGTTCGAGGTTGGCTCCCTGGACAAGGCCCGCGAGTTCATCAGCAATCCCGAGGCGGCTAAAGCGGGAACAGCTTCCGGCGTTATCGACGGCGAGTACCAATTCGTCGAGGATGCGGGCGGCTACGGATAGGCTGGCCGCGTTCTTACCAAAAAACAGACGCGAGGATTGGGTTCTTGCCTGTTACTTCGAATGTTAAGCAGCCACCATCGGTACCCCCTCCTCACCGGCTGTTGGTGATGGAAAATTACGCTTAGGGTGGGGCGATGCACACCCACGCATTCGCAAAAAAAACGCGGATGTGGTGGCAGTCGGTATCCGGACTTTCTCACCCGTCGGCTCACGGTAATGGCTGAATCGTTGCGTTAGTTAGATGTGGGTCGTCGAAGTTGCTTTTGTCACCAGCCTGTTTGTCTTTCACGGGAAGTAGACGCGCGGTCAATGGCTTGTGCCATTTGGACGCAAGCGCTGCCACGTCTCCCAGAATGCGCTGGATGTGCTCCTCGGTGACATCACCGGGCAAGGGCAGAGTGTCCAGTCCCGTGGCGCAGACCGATGAATAGGAAAGGAGTGCGTCAATCGAGAGTTCGCCGTCCGACCAGCGTTCGGCCAGTCTCTCGTCTTCGAGCACGGGCAGCATCAGTCCCGCATAGCCCACTTGCTTCACCGGAACCGAACGCACCGCAGTGGTGATCAGGAAGGCAGTGCTGAGGGTTCCGCTGCTGCCTACAGGATGCCCGGTGTAGGCTTCGATCGCGGCTCCGATCGAGATATCTGCTGCGGGAGCGGGCGTTGGGTCGAGGCCCAGATAATCCCATCCGCTTCGCTGCGCGAAATTCTGAGAAATGGCCTCTGCCTCGCGAGCGTAATGCGATAGTTCACTGCTGAGCTTTGCAGAGGCTTGGTCAGGATTGCCCCTGGTTTCCGAGAGAACACGGAGCACTACATTCGCGGATTCCAAACCGATGGCGAACTTGCCGCTGCCAGCGGTGTGATAGGAGGCAGGGTAGAACGGCCCGTACGGAGGAACCATGGCGGTGGCGGCGAACCTGAAATTGCCCTGCCCGTGCGGAGTGTTGTTGGCAATGTATTTCACCAGATGAGCCACCCGCGGAATGCTTTGCCAGTGAATGCCATCTTCCGCGGCAATGACAGCGCTGGAATTGGTAACCTTTGCGCGCGCCAGGAATTCTGCCGCCAGGTCGATCATGGCCGGGTCGTCCGAGTCATTCATCATCGCGGGGCCGACGTTGAATTCGTAAGACCCGGCGGCGAGATTGTCCAAGTCAAGCAGAAGTGCCAAAGCTTTTTCTTTTGAGAGCCCGCCGACAAATTCTGGAAAGGGCTGGGTGGTGATGCGAATTGTCTCGACGATCCAGCCGCTTTGTTCGAACTTCTTCTTGGCGATGTTGAGGGTCTGGGCGGTTTCAGCCAATTGACGCTTATACTCTGAGGGGTCCAGATGGATGAACGCGGTGATGGCGCGAACCTTGGGACGACTTTCCGGGCGATCATCGGGATGGGACCTGGAACGATCATCGGCCGATACGGGGCCGGGTACGAGTAGCGCGAGACATAAGAGGAGGAGCGAGCGATGTTGGCGCAACTTGAACCATATCTTAACTGATTTCCACATCACTAGGATGGCGCCCGGCCCGTGGGCTATAATTGCGCCCACGCATGGCCCTGACCTCTGGCACGAAACTCGGCCCCTATGAAATTCAATCCCCCCTCGGTGCCGGCGGAATGGGCGAGGTTTACCTCGCCCGCGACACGCGACTGGATCGCACGGTCGCCGTCAAGATTCTGCCGACGCATCTTTCTTCCAATCTCGAGGCGAAGCAGCGTTTTGAGCGTGAAGCCCGAGCCATCTCTTCTCTGAACCACCCTAACATCTGCACGCTGCATGACGTTGGCCATCAGGACGGGACCGATTTTCTGGTCATGGAATATCTCGATGGCGAGACCCTGGCCGATCGCCTCATGAAAGGCCCGCTCTCGTCCGATCAGGTGCTGAAGTACGGGATCGAGATCTGTGAGGGCCTGGAGAAAGCCCATAAGAGCGGAGTGATCCACCGCGACCTGAAGCCGGGCAACATCATGCTGACCAAATCCGGCGCCAAGCTGATGGACTTCGGATTGGCCAAGGCCACGCTGGCGCAAGCTCCTCCCGCGTCGAGTTTGACCATGACCATATCGGGGCCTTCGGGTCAGCCGTTAACCGCGCAGGGCATGGTGATAGGCACGTTTCAATACATGGCGCCGGAGCAACTGGAAGGCAAAGAGGCCGACGCGCGCTCCGACATATTCGCCCTGGGAGCGGTGTTGTACGAGATGGCTTCGGGCAGACGTGCCTTCATGGGGAAGAGCCAGGCCAGCATAGTTGCCGCGATTCTGGCCTCCGACCCGCAGCCCATTTCGGCGGTACAGCCGATGTCGCCGCCCGCGCTCGACCGCGTGGTCAGGACCTGCATGGCGAAGGATCCCGACGACCGCTGGCAAACGGCACATGACGTCAAGCTGCAATTAGAGTGGATTGCCGAGGCTGGCTCGAAGGCGGGCATTCCCGCGCCCGTGGCGGCAAGGAGAAAGATCTCGCAGAAACTGGCCTGGACGGTGGCAGCGGTGGCCGCCGCAGCCGCCATCGCGCTGGCCGTTGGCTTTATGTTGCGCGCCCCCGCGGCTGTGCATCCGTTGCGCGTAAGCATTCTGCCGCCGGACCAGCATTCCTTCGATCCGATGAGCATCGCTCTTTCGCCTGATGGCATCAAGCTGGCGTTTGTGGCTGCGGCCGCGGGAGGAGCTCCACAACTATGGGTGCGCCCACTGGATTCGACCGCGGCCCAGCCGCTGGCCGGAACCGACGATGCCGCCTTCCCCTTCTGGTCGCCAGAGAGCCGCAGCGTGGGATTTTTTGCGCAGGGAAAATTGAGAATCACTGACGCCAGCGGAGGTGCGGTGCAAACGCTGGCCGACGCTCCTCAGCCTCGCGGCGGCGCCTGGGGAACGGATGGCACCATTCTGTACACGCCCGACGCCAGTTCCGCCATGATGCGCATTCCGGCAGCCGGTGGAACGCCGTCGCACGCCGTCGGCGATGAAAAGACAGCCACCAGCCTTGGTTCCCCGCGCTGGCCGGCATTTATGCCCGATGGAAAGCACTACATCTTTTTTCAATTCGCTCCCGACAACCAGGGCGGGGGAGTTATTCATCTGGGCGCGCTCGATTCGCAACAGGACACAGTTTTGGTGAAGTCCGATTACCGTGCGCAATACGCCAATGGACATCTGGTGTTTGTCACGGGTGGGAATCTGATGAGCCAGAGCTTCGATGAGAAAAAACTGAAGTTGGCGGGGAATCCTGTGCCCATCGCCGAGCAGGTCCGCGGTGAACCGCGAGGAGCGGCCGCGTTCTCACTCTCGAATGAGGGCAAGCTGGTCTTCGCTGGCGGGCAGGCGACTACCCTCGACCTGGCCTGGTACGACCGCAGCGGTAAGAAAGGCGACGTCATCGACAGCGGAACCTTCCAGGACGCTCACATCTCGCCCGACGGAAAGAAGGTCTCGGCAGCGCGCGCCGATGCCGGAGGGCACCTGGAGATTTACATCTACGACCTGGTCCGCAACACCAAGTCACAATTTAGTTTCTCGCAGTCCAGAGATGACGATCCCGTCTGGTCTCCGGACGGGAACACCATCGTTTTCGACTCGGCGCGCAACGGCAAGATTGACCTGTATACCCGGCCGGCCAATGGTGCCCGCCAGGAGGAGCTGCTCTATCACGACGATCAGGACAAGTACGCCGGCAGTTGGTCCTCGGACGGAAAATACATTGCCTATGAAACCATCACCAATACGCACATCAGCATATGGGTGATGCCCATGTTCGGCGACCGCAAGCCCTTTCCCTTCGTGCAGGAGAAGTACAACGCTCGTTTCCCCGTGTTTTCGCCAGATACAAAATGGATCGCTTTTACATCGTTCGAGGCTGGGCGCCCCCAGGTCTATGTTGTGGCCTTTCCCAACCCTGCCGGAAAGTTTCTGGTGGGGGAAGGTCAGGAACCGGTGTGGAGCCGCAATGGCACGGAGATTCTTTACCTGGATGACCACTCGCGCGTGGCATCGGTGGAAGTTACCGCCCACGGCGACAGCGTCGATCTGGGCAAACCGCAGATACTGTTTTCCGCCCAGGCCGGGGGGTTCAATCAGTTCGAAGCCAGCGCCGACGGCACGCGTCTGCTGATGATGCAACCGCCGGTGCAGGATTCGCCCAGCCTGACCCTGGTGGTGAATTGGCTGCAGGAACTCAAGAAATAACCTGCTGTCCGGTTAACCAGTTATGTATGAGGGGGTCCCCCTTCCCTCGGCTATACTCGCGTGGACTGCTTCTGATTCCCCGGGGGAAACAATCTAAATTTGATACTTTGTTCGCGACGGCGTTCTTCCTCCCAGTGCCGCGAACGCGCCTTCAGCAAATCATTGAGCGAGACCAGACCCAGAAACTTTCTGGTGGTACGGTCCACTACCGGCATTCGCGTGCAGGCCTTCTCTGCCATGCGATATACGACCACGCGCAAGGGCTCGTCCGGATAGGCCTCAACCGCGCTGGTTCGCACCAGATCACCGAGCGGCCATCCGATGGCTGCGTCTCCGTTCTGCGCCATGCGCTCGCTTACATCGCCGCGGGTTACGACGCCGACGAGTTGCCCTTCGGTGTCCACGACCGGCAGCAGGCGCTGTTCCTGGCGGTGATCTACCCGCAATGAGTGCCATACCTCACCTAGCGTGCTCACGGCTGGCAACACCACAATCTTGGTGCGCATGACTTCGCGCACAAAAAGGATTTCCAGCGGATCAACGGCATACTCGCGGCTGAGGTGGTAGCCGCGCCGGGCAACTTTCTCGGTCAAGATCGACCGCTTCAGCGTCAGCACCGTGAAACCGTGAGCGATGACGCTAGCCACCAGCAAAGGCAAAAACACATTTGCGTCGTGCGTTAGCTCGAACGCAAAAACAATACTGGTAAACGGAGAGCGCATCGTACCGCCAAGAATGGCGCCCATGCTGATCAGTTGCCAAAACCCCGCCCCTTCATTGGGAAGAAACATGGCTTCGAGGCCGCCGAGCGCGCCACCCATCATGAGCAACGGCGCCAGAACGCCTCCCGAGGTGCCGGAGCCGAGCGACACGGCCCAGATGAACCATTTGACGAGGAGGACTCCTAGAATGACTCGCGTGGTAACGCTCCCTTGCAGCAGTGCGCCAATCGTGTCGTAACCGACGCCCAGGGCTTGCGGGAAAACCAATCCTCCCAAGCCAATGGCTAGGCCGCCTATCGCGGGCCACCACATCCAGTGGATCTTGAGGTGCTGGAAAGCATCCTCGGACGCATACACGGATACGGTGAGCAGTGCCGATAGGACTCCGGCGAGAAGACCGACCAGGGCGCATCCGAGTATTCCCTTTGGTCCGATGAACAAGGGGTGAGCGGGAACGGGAAATAAGGGACCGAACCCCAATATATATCTTCGGACGACGGCGGCCATGGCGCTGGCTAATGCCACCGGGACCAGGCTTCGTGGTTTCCATTCGAAGAGGAGCAACTCGACGGCCAACAGCACCGCTGCCACGGGCGAGGCAAAGGTTGCGGACATCCCGCCGGCAGCGCCCGCCACGAGCAGAGTTTTGCGCTCCGCGCTGGTCAGGTGAAACAGCTGCGCGATCATCGACCCGACCGCGCCTCCGGTCATGATAATGGGGCCTTCCGCGCCGAACGGGCCGCCTGAGCCGATCGAGATGGCGGAAGAGATTGGTTTGAGAAGGGCGACCTTTGGTTCAATGCGGCTGCCGTTCAGCAGAATGGACTCGATCGCCTCAGGGATGCCATGTCCTCGGATACGCTCGGAACCGTACCTCGCCATGACACCGATGACCAGTGCGCCAGCGATGGGGACAAGAACGCCGTATACACCGAGATGGTTACCGGCGGGTGAAACCAGGGCGGTGTTCCAACGGCCAAAATAGAACAGATTGGTGAATAGGCCGATCAGACGGAGCAGCGCCAATGCGACAAAGGCGCAGACCACACCAATCGCGACGGCCAACACGGAGATTGGAATCACCCGCCAGGTGGTGGTGAAATCCCCCAACGCAGTGTTGTGGTTCTTCTTGTTGAAGACGGCCGCGTTGTCGGGCAATTCTGTGTTGCTATCCTGGCTCACGCTTGTTTTCCATGCCTCTTCGTTCCGTCACGCCGCGCGTTCCTGTTCATTGTTCGCGATTTTGGTTTGCTTCCAAGTAGCGCATCCAGTGCGTTCGCCAGGTCGACCCCTTCCGCTCGCAATTCGCTAAGGCGTTGTCGGGCCACCCGTTCCACCAGTTTGGCCCCTTGCGGCAGCAGTTCCACCAGGACGGATCGCCGGTCGTCGCGGTTTTGGCTTCGGCGTACGTACCCGCGCTTCTCCAGCCGGTTGATCAGTTCGACTGTGCTGTTGTGCTTCAGCATCAGCCGTTGCGCCAACGTCTGGACAGTGGCTTCCGCGCCTTCCGGGAGGCCGCGGACGGCAAGCAACAGAAAATACTGCTGCGGTTCGAGCCCCTGGCGGCGTGCCGCAGCATCGGCGTCGCACAGAAAAACGCGTATCCGATAACGCAGCGCGGCCAGCGCGCGGTAATCAGCGGCCGTGATCTTCGTCGTCACAAAACCATTATATCGTAATACGATATATAATCGACAAGTTAGTTTAGGCCGCTCGGTACCGGGTGCTCCGACCCCTTTTGAGAGCAGCCATAGGAGCCGTCCCGATCGCTGGTTTATACTGACTCCATGTCCGGGACCGTTGACAAGACGTTTTACCTTGAAACCTTTGGCTGCCAGATGAATGCGCACGACTCCGAAAAGGTGGTCGGGACGCTTTTGCAGCAGGGGTATCGCCAGGTTCCTACGGTCGAAGAGGCGGGACTGGTGCTGTATAACACCTGCTCGATTCGCGATAAGGCGGAGCAGAAGGTGTTTAACCGGCTGGCAGATTATAAGAAGTATCGGGTGCAGGGAAAACGGTTTGGCGTCCTGGGGTGCGTGGCGCAGCAGGAGGGGGAAAAGATCTTTGAGCGCGCTCCTTATGTTTCGCTGGTTTGCGGTTCGGCTTCTTACCGGAATCTTCCGCAGATGCTGGTGCAGCTGGAAACTGGCGGGCAGCGAGTGACCGGGCTTGACGATCGCGAAACTGACAAGTGCTTTGAGACCGAATACACAGCGCGCACGAATCCGCATCGGGGGTACATTACGATCCTTGAGGGATGCGACAAATTTTGCGCTTATTGTGTGGTGCCTTATACGCGCGGCAAGGAGCGCAGCCGGACTTCGTCCTCGGTTTTGGAGGAAGCGCGGCAGCTAGTGGATCTCGGGTATACGGAGATTCAACTGCTTGGGCAAAACGTGAACTCTTATCGCGATCCTGATGGAAAGAAGAGCTTTGCTGAACTGCTGGCGGCGGTCGCTTCGGTTCCGGGGATGCGGCGGGTGCGGTTTACGACTTCGCATCCTCGTGATTTTGGGCGCGATATTGTCGAGGTGATCGACTCCGTGCCTGCGCTTTGCGACCATGTGCATCTGCCGGTCCAGAGTGGGTCGACTCGCGTGTTGGACGCGATGCAACGGCTTTACACTCGGGAGCAGTATCTGGAGCGCATTGAATGGATTCAGGCGGCGCGGCGCGATATATCTCTCACCAGCGATTTGATTGTTGGATTTCCGGGCGAGACGGAACGGGAGTTTGAGGAAACTTTGAGCTTGATGGACGTGGTCGGATATGACAGCGTGTTTACGTTTAAATATTCTCCGCGCCCGAACACGCCGGCTTTGCGGCTGGAGGATGCGATCCCGGACGCGGAGAAGGCTCGGCGACTGGCGGTGCTGAATGACAAGCAAAAGCGGATCGGGGCCGCGCGCAATCGGCGGCACCTGGAGCAAGTGATCGAGGTTATGGTGGAAGGGAAGAATCCGGCCCGCGGACAGTGGATCGGACGGACTTCGCAGATTAAGGTGATGAACTTCACGGTTCCCGAAGGGGTTGAGCTGAAGACGGGGAGCTACGTGCAGGTGCGGGTTACGGGAAGTTTCCCGAACAGTTTGGTCGGAGAGATGGCGGGTGGTGGCATCTGCTTCCCGGTAGAGACGCGGCTTTCCGCGTCTCCTGCCGCAGAGTGAGACGGGGCAAGCCCCGTCTACCGGTGGTCTGTTGAGGGTCTTATGGAAGTCGAAATGAAAATTCGGGGACTGATGATGGATCCGGTTTCGAACATGCCCATTGTGCTGCTCAAGGATGTTGGCAGCGAAACGGTGCTGCCCATCTGGGTGGGGGTGTACGAAGCCAATGCCATCGCGCTTGAAATTGAAAAAGTCAGCACACCGCGGCCCATGACCCACGACTTGATCAAGAACGTTCTCACTGGCTTGGATGCGCTGGTTCACAAGGTGGTGGTCACCGAACTGAAAGACGATACCTTCTATGCGGTGATCTGGTTGGAAAGGGAAGGCCGGGTGGTGAGCATCGATTCTCGTCCGTCGGACGCACTCGCGCTGGCTCTGCGCGTGGATTGCCCGATCTTTGTTGAAGACGAGGTGCTCAAGCACTCGAAGCAGGCCGCCAATCCCGTGCCCGCCGTGAGCAGCGATGAGCTTCGCAAGTGGCTGGAGGATCTCGGCGACGATGACCTGGGCAAATACAAGATGTAGGAAGAGCAGCGCCCAGCCGTCAGCTCTCAGTTAATTCTTCTCCATGCCTGATTCCGCCGAACAGCTGCAGCGTCTTTACCTTGCGGGATTCGAGCTCCAAACTTTCGAACGCTTTCCGAAGTGCATTGGCGTGATGCGCGAAGGCTGCGTTGCGCTGCTGGTCCCGGGTGTGGACGGATTGCAATTGCTGGGCACTCCCGGCTGGCGTATGGGCGAAGTGATGGGCGTGCTCACGGAGAGGGAAGGCCGGAAAGTCTTTCAGGCGAAGAGCGAGGTGCTGGAGGCTACGCCGGAGCGGTTGGCACTGCTGCAGAAGTTTCGCGACGACCTCGCGGAATCGATGAGCTTGAAGTGATGCCATGGTCGTCGCGCAGCATCTGCACTGCTGTCTGATGCGCTGCGCATGGTATTGACATCATATGTCGCATTGTGACATCATGATCCGATGCGGACAACGCTGAGTCTCGATGATGATGTTTTTCAGGTGGTCAAGACCTACGCCGAAAACCGGTCGCTTGCGATGGGAAAGGCGGTCTCGGAACTGTTACGCCGCGGCCTCAGCGCGCCTGCGAAGACGCGGGTGGTTAACGGCCTGGTGGTCTTTGATGTTCCCGCAGACGGTGAGACGGTTACATCCGAACTAGTGAAACGGTTAGAGGCCGAAGAGCGGTGAGCGGCTTCCTGCTGGACGTTAATGTGCTGATTGCCCTCCTCTGGCCTCCGCACGAGGCTCACGAACGGACACAGCGGTGGTTCGCGAAGAATGCCGGGCAGGGGTGGGCGACCTGTGCCATGACGCAGGCTGGCTTTGTACGCATCGTCTCGAACCCAGCCTTTTCGCGGCGGGTGGTTTCTCCTCGAGATGCACTGCAGGTGCTGGGCGGCAGCCTGCAGCATCCAGCGCATCATTTCTGGACCGAAGATATTGGAGTCACCGAGGTTCTTGCTTCCTTTGGAGGTCGCGTGCTCGGCCACCAACAAATCACCGACGCTTACTTGCTCGGACTCGCGATACACAAGAAGGGAAGATTGGCTACCCTGGATAGCAGCCTGGCATCGCTGCTTCCCGAACCGAGTGCCGCAAGGCGAGTTGTGCTGCTCTGAACGCGGGGGAGCATGGATAAGGCGAGAAGTGGGTGTTGTGGCTTTCAGATAGTTCACATAATACCAATTATCGGACGTTGCAGTTATGGCGACCGATTCATTGCCTCTCGAGGACGTAGATGGCCCAGGGCGCGATTTCCAACTCACTCACCCAAATGTAGGGTTCCTCCGGCCTAGCCAACGGCTCGTACTTCCCTTGCAGACGTAGCCCGGCTGGTTCGAAAACTGCCAGGTAGGCTTCGTCGGTCCACAGAATGTCTTCCACGGGGCGGGAATCGGCGTGATCGGTCACGATGATGCGCACTTTTTCGCCCGACTTTGCCCGTTGGTTCTCGGGAAAATCCTTGGTCGAAAACGATGCCCACTCGTGGATGTAAATTTCCGGTCGGGAGACGATCAGCACGAGCCTTCCTTCGCGGTTGAGGAGGCGGGCGAGCTCGCGCAGGATGCGGACCTTGTTCTGCCGGCCCGCGATGTTGTCGAAGGTGAAGGCGGCTAGCACCAGGTCATAGGTCGTCTCTGGGAACGAGCTTATGTGCTCCCCGGGAGCGTCTTCGGCGGAAATCAGGCAGTAGGCGCCGGAAGGATCGAGTTGCCGCGCCTGGCGGATCATATCCTCGGCAACATCAACTCCTGTAGCCTCGAAGCCGAGTTGGCGAAGGAAGCGCGTGGAGCGTCCGGTGCCGCAACCGAAGTCCAGACTTCTGCGGCCGCGAACATGCTCGCCGAGGATGGCCGGGATGTCGCGATACGCCAGGTGGTAAGTATTCTTGAACTCCAAGGTGGCGTAGGCTTCGGCGCGGGCGCCATCTTCATAGCAGTTGGCGAAGGTCACGAGTTCCCTTTCGGCGAGGACCAACTGATCCTCATTCGGCAGAGTATACTGCCCGTCGCGCTCTGCGTCTGTGACATGCTCGTCGGGGCTCTCCGCGGAGACGGCGAGACGCCCGTCGCTCCACTGTATAACTCGTCACGAGGTAAACACGATCCTCGGGTGGAACAGCGTCCCTGCGATTCTTGTGGCGATGGCGATCAGGTGGCGTTGGCCATCGAAGACCTTTACCTGGGGAGCCCGGGACATTTCCGGCAGATTCACGGCGCGGCCGCTGCGGATGAGGGCGGCGCTTTCTTCGCTGGCGGTAACGCAAGGCAACTGCGGCACCAGCTTTCTGGGATGGACAAACAACGACTCAACAACTCCCTGCCGCGCTGCAGCTTCCAGTGCCTCGAGCGCGTGGGCATCTTCGATGGTGAACTCGGCAGCGGCGGTGCGCCGCAGACTGGCGAGATGAGCGCCACAGCCGAGCTTCTGGCCCATGTCGTGCGCCACCGAGCGTATATATGTGCCCGAGGCCACGCGCGCGCGGAAGGTGGCTTGATCGGCCCTGGTGTCGAGAATCTCGAACTCCTTGATTTCCACTCGTACGGGCTTGAGCGCGACCTCTTGTTTCTTGCGGGCGAGTTTGTAGGCGGGAACTCCGGCAATTTTCTTGGCGGAAAACGGCGGAGGCAGCTGCTCGATCGTCCCGCGAAACTGGGCGGCCAGGGCGCGCACTTCATCACCATTTATGTTTACTTCTTGAAGTGGCGTGGTGGGCTCTCCGTCGGCGTCGTAGGTCTCGGTGGCGAAGCCGAAGCGAATCACGCCCTCGTACGTCTTCTCAGAATGGGCGTAGAACTGCGCCAGGCGCGTTAAGTTGCCCACGACCACCGGCAGGACTCCGGTGGCCGAGGGGTCGAGGGTTCCGAGATGACCGACCGAGCGCTGACCGAGAATTCGGCGCACGCGATTGACGACGTCGTGCGACGTGAGCCCGGGTGGTTTATCGATGACTACGACACCATTCATAGGGATTTGGAATCTGGTAATTTGTAATTGGTAATTTGAGTCCCATCATCACCGTGTTCGCGATCTTGCTTCCAGATTACCGATTACAAATTGCCAATTAAATGATTCCACTTCGTGACGATCAGCCCACTTTCTCGACGCCGTTCGTCAACTATTTTCTGATCGCGCTGAACGTGGTGGTTTTTTTCTGGGAACTCCAGCAGGGCCATCGGGCGCTGAATTCGTTCATGATCGAGTTTGGCGTGGTTCCTCACCGTACTCTCGCCGTGCTTACCGGGCACGCCTACGGCGGGCTGGCTACGGCAGTTTTGCCGTTGTTCACTTCGATGTTTCTGCATGCTTCATTCTTACACGTCGCTGGCAACATGCTCTTCCTGTGGATCTTTGGCGACAACATCGAAGACTACCTGGGACACTTCACATATCT
>Ga0181532_10002727_pt1 | contig 16361 bp, 17 predicted proteins | sample PEATcosm2014_Bin_33_FD_119768 | JGI IMG/M metagenome (GOLD analysis project Ga0181532, IMG submission 119768) | Peatland microbial communities from MTU Mesocosm Facility, Houghton, MI, USA - PEATcosm2014_Bin11_30_metaG | ecosystem: Environmental > Terrestrial > Soil > Wetlands > Peat | place...
GGCAACTCCGGCCAGTGGCAACCGCGCGCGGAGAGGTGCGTGAGTGGTTGAAACGAGCCGCCTCGAAAGCGGCCATACCTTGACGGGTATCGGGGGTTCGAATCCCTCCCTCTCCGCCATGTAATCTCAACTGCAGAGAAACGCTGCTGCACTGTCGTCGAATCGCCGATAGAACCCCGTGATGACCCGCCAAACACCCGTGCGGGCAATTTGGACCTGGCTGGGGGACGCGCAATCCGGCGAGGCGTATCATTATCCTGGCTTAGTTTGGGGACTTAAGTCCGATACTCTTGTTCCGTGGAGTTTGTCCCCGAATTCCCGCATCCTACCTTCTGCGGAGAACGACTTTATGAAAAGCACGAAAAAAGTATTCCCTCTTATCATTCTGGCAGCCGCATCCATCGCACTGACATTGGGAGTTGCAGGATGCAAGTCAAACAGTACTCAGGACAATGGCGCGCAGAACCAACCGGCGCAGGCGCAGAACGACCAGTCGCAGAATCCCGCTGATGCCAACCTGGCGCCCACAAACGGTGCCGGTACGAGTCAGCAGCCGCCAGCGAACCAACCGGCGCAGCAGACGTATCAGCAGCCGGCGAGTCAGCCCGCACAGCAGGCCTATCAACAGCCTGCTCAGCAGCCTGCGCCGTCAGATCAGAGCAATCAGCAGCCCGCGCAGTCCGATCAGAACTATCAGCAGCCTGCGTCCGACCAGGGGCAAAACTATTCCGATACCGGTTACGACACCACCGCCCAGGACCAGACTTACGGCCAGCCGGTGCTTCAGGCCCAACAGCCCCCGCCGGAGTTGCCGGAATACCAGCAGCCGCCATGTCCGGCGCCTGGATATATCTGGACGCCCGGATATTGGAGCTATGCTCCTCAGGGCTACTACTGGGTGCCGGGCGCCTGGACGCAACCGCCTCAGCCGGGCTTCCTGTGGACGCCGGGATATTGGGGATTCGTAGCCGGCGTGTACCGCTTCAACTATGGCTATTGGGGCCACTATATGGGCTATTACGGCGGAGTTAACTACGGGTTTGGCTACACCGGCATGGGCTATCAGGGCGGCTACTGGAACAACAACCAGTTCTACTACAACCGCTCCGTTAACAACGTGAACGTCACCAACGTTACGAATGTGTACAACCGAACGGTGATCAACAACACGACGATTAACCGTGTCAGCTACAACGGAGGACCGGGAGGCATCAATCGACAGCCTACTGCGGCGGAAATGGCTGGCATACGGCAGCAGCGCATTCCTCCCATGACCACCCAGTTGCAGCATCAGCAACAAGCGGCGCAGAATCGCCAGCAATTTGCCTCCGTCAATCACGGACGCCCAGGCGTAGTCGCAGCTGCGCAACCCATCCGTGAAAGCCGGCCCATCGCCCCGGTCATTCCGGCTCGTCCGGCTTTGAATACACGGCCGGCGCCGGCGAATCGTCCCGCAACCCAGACGCCGCAGCAACGGCCGGGGCAAGAGACGCGTCCCACGCCGCAGCAACGGCCACAGCAGGAGACTCGGCCTGCTCCGCAGCAGCGTCCGGAGACTAAACCGGCGCCGCAACAGCGGCCACAGCAGGAGGCTAAGCCAGCGCCGCAGCAGCGTCCGGAGACTAAACCGGCGCCGCAACAGCGGCCGCAGCAGGAGGCTAAGCCAGCGCCGCAGCAGCGTCCGGAGACTAAGCCGGCGCCGCAACAGCGGCCGCAGCAGGAGGCTAAGCCAGCGCCGCAGCAACGGCCGCAACAGGAGGCTAAGCCAGCGCCGCAGCAGCGACCGCAGGAAGCTAAGCCTGCTCCGCAGCAACGGCCACAGCAGCAAGTTAAGCCTGCCCCGCAGCAACGGCCGCAGCAGAGCAAGCCGCAGGATGACAAGAAACAGTAGCGGGTGTTGCTGCTCGTGCAGTCCAACGAAGAGGTGGGGCGTCGGCCCCGCCTCTTCTTTTTGCCCGAGGTTCTCGCATGGACTGGAATCGGCGAACTCGGATGCGGCCGTTCAAAGTTGGAGAAGGGAACAGTCGAATTTCTGTTAAGAGCAGTAATAAGAGATAGTCCGAACCCCCACGGATATAGGCATGACTTTCCGCCATGAGTTTTGGTATAGTTGCGGAAATTTTAGCCGCTGCTCGTCTTCGCGGCCCCTACACCTTAGTTAAGGAAGGAAGGGGGCAGATGTCCAGACCCCTGCGCACTTCGAGGGTTTTCATATTCTGGCTGGCCTGCATGAGCGTCGCTCATGTCACATTGTTCTGCGCCAGCGGCCACGCGCAGGGCTTCGGAACCACGAAGAAGAAGATAGCCCTGCAGCGCAAACTGCCCCCCAACGCCCATCTGTCGGGCAAGACCTTCAAGGTCGAAGCGACCTCCCACGGCAGCATCCAGCAAGACGTCCCGCAGGACTTGAAGACCATGCTGGAGGTCGAGATTATGAAGGATGATGCCCGCCTGAGTCAGGACGACAAGAGCCCCGACAATCTGATCATCTGTACTGTGACCCAGTATGCGCAGCCGACGCCGCAAACCTCCACCAGCCAGCAGTACGAGTTGGGCTCCAAGAAGCCGCAGAACGTGACGGTCACCCGTTATACCGGCTTGCTGACCGTGGCTTACGTGGCCAAAGACCGCAGCGGACGCACGCTGGACTCGGCCAATATCACCGCCAAGTACGACGATGCATTTGATCAGAATGGCTCGACCAAGAAGGGCATCACCGGAAAGATATCCGGCACCTTCAACACCATTGCGCATGGCAAGAGCGACGCCGACACGCCGCCCACGGCTGCGGACCTGAAGAACAAGCTGCTGAGTGACGTGGTCAAGCAGATCGCATCCCGCCTGGTAGTAACCGATGAGACGGTAGAAGTGCTGCTGGCGCAAGGCAAGCTTGGCGACTACAACAAGCTGGCAGAGAATGCCCGCTGGAGCGATTACGTCGAAAAGCTGGAGACCATGACTCCGTTCCCCAGCAAAGAAGACGATGCTTACCGCCTGTACAACATCGGAGTGGGATACGAAGCCATGGGCTATGCAGCGGAAGACCAGAAGTCCGCGCAAAAGAACTTTCAGGACGCTGCCATCAACTACGGCAAAGCGGCCGACGACAAGCCCAGCGAGAAGTATTTCGTACCGCCGCAAAATCGCATCGAATCAGCCCTGGTGCACTACAAGAAGCTGCAAGAGCAGCCGGTTTCAGCCAGCAACGCTTCGGGATCGAAGACTTCAAGCAGCGATACGGCTTCGAAGTCAACCAAGAGCACGACCGCAAAGACAGCCCACAGTGGAGCCAGTTCGGCAACGACTTCCGCCAAGACAAGCGCCACGGGAACCAGCAAGAGTCTTGTGTCTTCGAGCACCACGAAGTCTTCGGGACCGCCGCTGACCAACGCTCAGGTCATTAAGCTGGTGAAGGCGAATGTCGATGAGGAGAACATCATCGATACGATCCGTCATGCGCCGGCGGTGGACTTCGATTTGAGCGTCGATGGCGAAGTCAACCTGGCCAACAACGGAGTGAAAGGGAAGATTCTCACCGCCATGAAGGCGCGTGCCCGCCAGGGTAAGACGGCCACGCAATGACCGCACGGCGCCTCATCGTGCTCTTGCTGTTGGCTGGCGCGTCTGTGCAGGCGCAGGAGCGTTGCGGCGTGGGCAAAGATCTCGTGCTGCAGACGCTGGAGCGCGTGCATCCAGGCAGCAACCCATCCACCATGCAGGACGGCGTCGAACTGTTGAAGCATGCCATCTCTACTTGTCCGACATTGGGCGATGCCTGGTACTACCGCTCTCTGTTGGAACGCAAGCTGGGCAATGCGCGCCTGGCGGACTACGCGCTCAAGAAAGCCCAGGACAATAACTCCCAGGCGTATCAGCAGAGCCTTGATCCCTTCACCGCGTCGACGAAGCCGAACCTGCCGCCGCCCGCCAGCCCGATTCATGACAAATGGGCGCTCGTCGTGGGCATCAGCACATTCCAGCAGCCGGAGATTGAAAAGCTGGGCATCAAGTTCACCACCACCGACGCTGTGGAGTTCGCGGAATTGCTGAAGAACCCCGGCGTGGGCCGCTTCAAACCGGACCACGTAATCACGTTGAAGGACAAGGAAGCCACGACGGTCGCCATCAAAGAGAAGCTGAATTTGCTGGCGCGAATGGCTGGGCCGGACGATCTGGTGGTCGTGTACTTCGCCACCCACGGTTCCTCGCGCGACATGGACACCGCGAAGGCGAGCTACATCGTGACCTACGATACCCAGGTGGGCCCGGATTTTACCGATCAGGATTCGCTGTTCGCCACCGGGCTGGGCATGGCGGAGGTAGCCAGTGCTGTCGCCAGCCGTTTTAAGGCGCAACGCACAATCGTCTTGTTGGACACCTGCTACAGCGGCGGAACTACCGCCGTCCGAAAAGGTTTGTTGACGCCCGGTTCGGCAGTGCCGACGGACACCTTGGACCTGATGAAACAGGGAACCGGACGAGTGGTGCTGTCCGCCAGCCAGGGCGACGAAGAAGCCATTGCAGATCGGACGCTGAGCGGTGGTCACGGTTTGTTTACCTACTATTTGATGGAAGCGCTGAAGCGCAGCCATGGCCTGGAGCCGATTGGCACAATGTTCTCCAATGTTCAGCAACAGGTGTCAGCTCGCGCCCGATCGCTGCGTACAACTCAGGTGCCGGCCATGGCCCAGAGCGACCAGGGCGATCAGATTGTCATCGGCGTGGCGCCCGCGTCTGGGTCAACCCGGGCCGGAGGGTAGGCATACGCGGCACAGCAGTCCCAATTTCATTGCACCAATCGCCTAGACTCGCGGTATTCTTGTGCCCGGTTCCTGACCTGAAGCGCTGCCATGGAAGAGAGCTATCCATCGAAGCCAGAAGAACCGTACGGTCGTCACCTCCTCTGGCATGTCTTCGGATATGTCACGACGCTGGTGCTGGTCGGGCTGGGCAGCTTCTACTTTGAAGACATCAAGGACCACTTTCCCGATCTGATCACCGCTCAAATGCGGGTTTACAACGAGATTTCCCATTGGGAAGCGCGCCAGCCACGCCCCAAGTGGGTGGTTGGCGTCGAGATCGATAATTCCACCTTCTTCGATAATCTCCGCCTGAACGGCCAGTACGACATCACGGACCGCGGCTTTCTTGCCCATGTCATCGACAATGCCGTGGCCGCTAACGCAGCCGTCATCGCGCTGGACATTAATCTCACTCGCGTGAAGGACGACGACGATCCCGTTCGCAAGCAAAAGAACCGCGCCCTCTACGACGCGATCTATCGGGCGCAGCAGGCACACATTCCGGTCGTGCTGACCTTCGCCTTCGACCCCGACAGCATGACGCCCTTGGACGAGAACATTCAGGATGTTGGCGACGACAAAGTAGATGACGCCGTGCCTTCTAAAACCAGTGGCCTCGTCGCGGTGAAACCAAACAAGCAGGCTCGTCCATTATTCGACTTGCGTCCCTGTGTTGATATGCAGAACGGTGTTGATGAGCAGAACAAACACCTTAATGATCCACGGCTCGGGCTGGATCGTGGATCGGAAGACATGAGGAAGGTGCCACTGGCCCACGATGGAGTACAGAACGGAAAACTGGTTTCCTGTCCGTCCTTTGCCTTACAGGTGGTGGACGCCTTTGAACGGACAACCGGAATCACGCCTTTGACGCGCGACCGTCTCAAGTGGTGGATCGACAACGGCCAGTTCGTTTACACGACTTTCCTGCCGCAAAAGGACTTTCCGAATATCTCGGCCGCCGCTGCTTATAACGGCACGGACGATGCCATGAGAGCCATGCATCACCGGATTGTCCTGATTGGCGGAAACCGTAGTCAGTGGCCGGATAGCCCTACAAAGGTCGACAATCACCCCAGTCCGGCGGGCGACATGGCGGGAATGTATTATCACGCCAATTACATTGAAGGTCTGCTGGACGACCGCATCAAGTCGCCGGTGGGGCGGGTCAAGATGGCCCTCCTGGATATGGCGCTGGCGGCCCTGGTGATGTGGCTGGTTTGGCGATTGCGACGAAAACCGTTGGGCGGCCAGCTTGCATTTCTGGTGGGGGTCTTTGTCGCCATCGCTTTGGCCTATGTGACCTTCGTGAATTTTGGATTTGTTGTGGATGGTTTTGCTATGCTCGTGCTCCTGGTGCTCCATACCATTTATGAGCACTACCTGCACTTGCTGCAGCACCGTCATGCATCAGGAGGGTGAGATGTTGAAGAAGCCGGCAAGACTGGCCGCTCTCGTCACGCTGCTGCTCTTCTCCGCAGCTGCATTCGCTGGTCTGTTACCTGATGGGCAGGCGACGAGCCAAACCCAGACGAACGCGAACGCGAAGTCAAGCTCCAAAAGCGGAGATCAAAAGAAGCCTGCTCTTCCGCCGAAAGACGCCGATAAGCTCGCCAAGGAAGACAAGCTGTCCAAAGAGAGGTATTCCACCCGCGGACTGCATCCGCCAGATAAAACCCCCGACTCCAGCAAGCAAGGCTCTCAAGCTGCCGGCAAGTCCGACGCCAAGGACGCAAAGTAATTGGGGCGTCGCTTCGCGAGAATATTAACTCCCACGTCTCGGAGCCCGCGAGACGTGGGAACACACGGGAGACTCGGCCGCCCGCCGTCTTGGTGTTGCAACGCTAATAAGTAAGCGTTGCGGTCGTGTCCGTCACGGTCACCCCATAATTGCACCACGGAGTGGTTTGGCCCTGCGTAACGAAAAGCTCGGGAGCCCAACCCGGACTTGCGATTCGCCGGAAAGTATTGTCGAACAAAGATACGTTGCTGTATGTTATGGAGCCATCCGGCGGAAAGTCGCTGCACTGGTAAATGCTGTAGACCTCCAACACCCCGGATTGCGCCCACACGAAGTTCATCAAGCTGGGGTAAGCGACCTTCAAGGTTGTGCTTTGCCCGGTAGTCACGTCTTCAGTTGTGATCGCCCATTTCGAACAAGAGGTAACGGTTGCGGCCCCGCAGGCGCTCATGACCGTGCCTGAGATCTGATCGCCGGGATTAACCGTCACCGGGTTGCTGTTCCATGTCATGCCACTCGGACAGCAGTTCCAGCTTGCAATATTCCACGGCCCAGCTCCGGACTGCCCATCATTCCACCCCAACACGGGCTGGATAATCGGCTCTTCACTGGGTGGGGTGAGGTGGTTATGAGTGAGAGCGGGAAAGAAAAACAAAGTCTGGCCGTCATTCGAAGTAGGCGTCTGCGGGACGGTCCAGGTAGCCATAACTGCGTCAAAGGTAGTACTGGTGACAACCTGGCCGGATTCAATCCAACTCCAGCTTATATCGAGAGGACCGGGCTTTGCCGGAGCTTCGACTACGAGCTTTCCCGTGGGCGTATAGCGCGGGAAACTACAAAACGGAGCGACTGTTTCCTCCGTTCCGTCCGCAAATTGGATGCGGCCATCGCCCAGCACGGTCTCTCCCTCCTTGGCCGTCCGCACACACGATGGATGAAAATAGCCGAACGGAGTAATCACATAGTCGGACGGCACACCGGCTGGACGATTCGATCCCACCGGCATCTGGGCAGACAGCATTCCCAGCGACATCGTGAGAAACAACATTACGCATAAAGCCCAATTAGTCCTCTTCATTCCTGGCTCCTATATTGCAATTTGAATAATCCAAAAAGCGGGAACTGCTTCGCAATCAGCTTACGCTCTGCCCTTTGCTCTGCATACGCTAGCTAGCTTGCATCAAGGTGATACGTTTTGCAGAGGGAAGTCCTCGCCGCACAGAACCCACTCCCTGAAATCTTGCAACGTGAGGCCGGCGTGTGTCAGTGTCGGCTGACCCAGGAGGTTGTGATGGGCCAGGAAGAGCACCAGTGATCCAAACCGAACGAATAGAACTGTCACGGCGATCCCGCTTTCGCGCAAGACGCGGGAGCAAGTGCTTCGATGCAAAGGAAACCGACTTACGCACCCCGACGCGTCCTTTCCCGCTTCGCTATAATTAAAGATTCTGTATGACGGTTGCGACGTTACAAGATAAGTTGACGGCCTCGGGAGCGCGCCTCGGTACCTATCGCGGCGCCGAGACGCCGGCCAGCTTCGGCGATGTGGCGAGGGAGTTCAAGGCGCTGCTTGAGGGCTGCGCCGTGTTCGACATGAGCTGGCAGGCCAAGCTGATCTTCAGCGGCCGAGATCGCGTGCGCTGGCTGAATGGCATGGTCACCAACAACGTCCGCGACCTGGCGTTGGGGCAAGGAGTTTACAGCTTCATCCTGACGCCGCAAGGACACAATCAAGGTGACCTGGTTGTGTACAACCGCGGTGACTACCTGCTGGCGGCGACTGATCGCGATCAGGCTCCCAGGATTACTGCAGTCCTGCAGCGCTACATCATCATGGATGATGTCGAGATTGAGGACATCAGCGACAAGCTGGGCGCGGTTGGCGTTGCCGGTCCAAAGGCCAGCGAGGTCCTGTCCAAAGCGGGCATCGATGTTTCGCAGCTCCAGGCGGGGCAGGTGATCGACACAGTTTGGCGCGAGACCGGGATTTCAGTTGCGCGCAATACCCATCCGCGGATGGATGGCTACGAGATATGGCTCGCTGCGGAACATGCCGACAGAGTCTGGGACGCGCTAACCTCAGCCGGAGCTACGCCAGCAGGAAGCGACGCGCTGGAGATGTACCGTATCGCACGCGGCGTGCCGCGCTACGGGATCGACTTGCGCGAGCGCGACCTTGCGCAGGAAACGGGCCAGGAGCACGCCCTGAGTTTCACCAAGGGCTGCTACATTGGGCAGGAGATTGTGGAGCGCGTTCGCGCCCGTGGCAACGTGCATCGGACGTTCATCGGTTTTGAAGTGCAGGGCGAGCCGCCGCAGCCAGGAACGAAGATCCGCGCCAACGACAAAGATGTGGGCGAGATCACGAGCGCGTCGCGTTTGCCGTTTCCCGGCGGCGACAGGACGCTGGCTCTCGGCTATCTGCGGCGTGAAGTTGCGACGGCCGGCACAACGGTGCAAATTGGCGAGCAAAGCGCCACGGTACGAACCCTGCCATTCACGTAAGAATTGGTTTAAGTGGCATAGTCTTCGATTTTGGCATTACAGCAAGAGAAGATGCGGACGAGCGCCGTAGGCGCGGAACAGTTTAGCCCAGCACGGAGCCGAAAGGCGGAGTGCTGGGTGGGATGGTGATTAAGATCCAAGTCCCGTAGGGACGGCAGGCCTTTCGGAGGATCAGCAGCGGCAGCCGAACACGCGCAAAAGCAGATCCCTCGCGGCCTGAAGGCCGCTCGGGATGACAAGAAAAATTAAAACCCATTTCGGCACGACTGAAGTCGTGCCCTGTTACAAACCTGATGGAATCTATGCCGGAAAAAGAGAAAAAACCTGAGTTTGTAGTGACCGATCGCCGCCTCTTCAGCACTGACGGCGAGTTGCGTCAGGACGTAGTGGAAGCCGAGGAGCGCCGCGAGGAACGCGAGCGCGAAACCAAGGAAGCGCAGCAGCGCGTCAATGAAGAGCGCGCCGCGCAGAACCATGCTGAGAAGACGCCTGTTGCCGCAGCAACATCGCCTGAGGAGCCGGAGATTCAGGCCCCAAGCGCGCAGGAGCAGCAGTCGTCGGCCGCGGCCTACAAGGAGTCCACGCGCGAGATCGACGCCCAGATCGAGAAGGAGATGCGCAAGCAGGGCCAGCCGCATCGCGCCCAGGACTTCGAGATCACCTTCGAGAAGTTTGTTGCCTCGCTGTACATGACGTCGCTAATGCAGCTTGACTTGCCGCGCCACAGGGCGCAAAGCCTGAAGTGGATATGATCGGCGCGCGCCAGACCATCGACACACTCGCCCTGCTGCAGGAGAAAACCAAGGGCAACCTGACTCCGGCGGAAGAGAACATGCTGCAGAACTGCCTCTACGAGCTGCGCATGGCGTACCTGGAAGTCACCAATCTGATCACCCGTCCGCCACAAAGTGGTCCCGGCGCCGACGGCAAGGTGAGATGAAAGCCACACTCACGGTGCTGGGCAGTGGAACTTCGATGGGAGTTCCAACCATCGGCTGCGACTGCGCGGTGTGCACTTCGTCCGATCCGCGCGACCGTCGCACCCGGCCCTCAATCATGGTGCAATGGGACGGCCACACCGTTCTCATCGACACCACGCCCGACTTTCGCGAGCAAGCCATCCGCGAACAGATTCGCAAGATCGACGCCGTGCTGTACACCCACGGGCACGCGGACCACATCCTCGGATTGGACGATGTCCGGCCGCTCAGCTTTCCCCGCATCACCGGCGGAGGCAAGATCCCGCTGTTCGCCAGCGAGAATACGGCACGGGTTTTGCGCAACGTCTTCCGCTACATCTTTGAGGCCGACTACAAGTACGGCGGCCTGGCGCAGGTGGAATTGCGACCGGTGAACGGGCCGGTGGAACTTTTTGGCGCGACCTTCCAGCCGCTGGTGGTAATGCACGGTGATGTGCCGATCGAAGGTTATCGCTTTGGCGGTGCCGCGTATCTGACCGATTTCAGCAGCGTGCCGGAGGAGACGCTGGCGCAACTGCAAGGGCTGGACATTTTGTTTCTCGATGCGCTGCGCCATCATCCGCATCCCACGCACTCGACGGTGGAGAACTCGCTGAAGATTGTGGAGCAGTTGAAGCCGAAGCGAACATACTTCACACACATCTCACACGATCTGCCGCACGAGGCGACCAACGCGGCGCTGCCGGACAATGTGCGGCTGTCGCACGATGGGCTGAAGCTGGAATTCGAGATTTGATGCAAGTCTTTCGCCAGCTCGATGATGTCCCAGCAGACTTCGGACCCACCGTGGTCAGCGTGGGCAACTTCGACGGAGTGCACCGCGCGCACCAGGAAGTGGTGCGCCACATGGCCGAGCGCGCCCGCGCCTTCGGAGGCAAAGCGGTAGTGGTGACCTTCGAGCCGCATCCGCTGCGCATCTTGCGTCCCGATGTTGCGCCCAAGCTGCTGACTGCGTTGCCGGCTAAGCTCAAGCTGCTAGAGCAGACCAATGTGGACGCCGCGCTGGTGCTGCCGTTCACTCGCGACTTATCGCTGATGACGGCGGAAGATTTCGCGCACCGCGTGCTGGCCGAGGCCCTGCACGCCCGCGAGGTCCATGAAGGTTACAACTTTCACTTCGGTCATAAAGCTCAGGGCAACGTGAATACGCTTGCCGAGTTGGGCAAGCAGTGCGGCTTTGAAGCGAAGATCCATCCCGAGCAGTTGCTGCGCGGGCATCATCTTTCGAGCAGCGAGATTCGCAAGTTGATTGCGGAGGGAAATGTCAGCCGCGCCCGAGCACTTCTGGGACGGCCATTCAGCATTATCTCTACGCCGGGACGCGGCCGCGGCTACGGCCGGCAGTACACTGTCCCGACGGTGAACCTGGCGCGCTACGACGAGCTGGTGCCGGCGAATGGGGTTTACATCACGTGGCTGCGCGTCGGCGAATGTTTTGAGGCGGTGACCAACGTGGGTAACCGGCCGACCTTTGGAGAAGAGTCCTTCGCCATCGAGAGCCATCTGCTCAACTTCCATCCCATCGAGTTGCTGCCCGATACGGAGCTGGAGTTGATCTTCCTGAAGCGGCTGCGGACGGAGATCAAGTTTCCCTCGGTGGAGGCGCTGCGCGAGCAGATTGGCAAGGACGTGCAGAAGGCGAAACGATATTTTCGGCAGTTGAGCGCATAGCTGTCAGCTCCCAGCCATCAGCTGGCAGCTCAAACATGCGGATCTCTTCTGATTCTGTATCAGGCCACGCATTTCCCAGTGGAGGATGACCGCTGGTTGCTAAGCTGTGCGATCCGCGCGAACCGACGGTCAGTTGGCGGTCGCGTTCTGCTGAGGGCTGAAAACTGACAGCTGACGGCTGACCCTGCCACGCGGGTTTGCGCGGTTGCGGCCAACCTGATAAGTTTTCCATTACCCAAAACATGATGAAGAAGACCATTCCTCTTGCCCTGTTCTGCTGCCTGCTTTGTGCGCCGCTGCTGGCACAGCTTCCCACCGACAGTCCCGCCGACGTGCTGCGCCATCCCGGCTGGAACGCAGGCATTTTCGCTGGCGGCGGGACCACCGTCGACAGCACGCCCAGTGGCAGCAACCTGGTGCTCGGAGTTCGCCTGGGGCGCGTCCTGACGGACGAGCACGGTCCCGGATTTCTGCACGGCACCTACGAAATGGCCATCGACATCGTTCCTCTGGACGAGTACTGGATCAATGGCGGACAGTACGCCGGAGGCGTCGACCCCGTCGTCTTCAAGTGGAATTTCACCAGCGGCTGCAAGGTTGTGCCGTACTTCGCGGCGGTGGGCGGCGCAGTATTCAGCAATCACAATCTACCGCCCGGCGACACCTCGCAGATCAACTTCACCAGCGGACCGGAGATTGGCGCGCAGATCTTCAACAAGGGAAACAACTCCTGGGACATCATGGTGAAGGCCTATCACCTGTCCAATGCGTCGATCGGCAACCATAACCCCGGGCTCAACGCCAACGTGCAATTCATGCTGGGCTACACCTGGCATTAGGGCAAGGGCGCTAAGGCCCAGTGCCTGGTGCGACGATTCGGGACGACTTTTACAGGGGCTGAAAAGCAGATCCCTCGTCGGCCTAAAGGCCTCCTCGTGATGACAAATTCAAAGGACCTGTGAAGGCGCGGCCGAAGCCGGGCCCCTTCAAGTCAGGATGTCAACACCTACTCGAGGGTACTGGACACTACCGACTCGAGAGATTTAGGTGCTGGGGCTTGCATCGGCGTATACTCGTGTCCGATACGCGCCCATGACATCCTCCACTTCTGTAGAGCACCCGCTCATCCTGTGCATTGACGACGCAGAGATCGCCCTGCGGGTTCGCAAGATATTGCTGACCAGCGCCGGCTATTCCGTTCTCACCGCGTCGTCCGGGGAAGAAGGGCTGGAGGCATTTAAACAAAATCCCGTCGAACTGGTGATCGCCGACCATTTCCTGTCCGACAAGACGGGAGCGGAAATTGCCAAGGAGATGAAAGAGGTCAAGCCGGAGGTGCCGATCCTGATCGTGTCAGCAGCTGCGGAAGAGCCTGCCGGCTTGGAGTTTGCCGACGGCTTCCTCTCGAAGGGCGAAGGCCCGGACACGCTGCTGGACAGTATTGCCCGCCTGCTGCACCACCCGCGCCAGAAATAGAGCCTTCCGAATCAGCGCTGTTAAGACCGTCTCATTTGCTGCCATCCTGTCTGCAGGTGCGGCGGACAAGAGCCTGCCCCGAGCGCAGCCGAAGGGATGGCCACGCGACAATTTTTCGCAGTAATACGTCGCACTCACCCAGGTCTCGAAAGCGCGAGACCTGGGCCACCCGCCTCTTTCAACGTTTCGTTGGCATGCTCCGATCAGGGATAGAAACAGGTCGATATCCGTTCCGCTGAGGACGGCAGTGCCTTTCATGAAAGAACCGCTAGGATAGACACCAAGCAGATTGTCTCCTGCCCATTGCCGCAGAGTGGGCATTAAGGTAGTTTGGACGGCAAGTAGCGGTGAGTTTGGGCCCGCATCCACCGCTTCACGCAGAAGGATTCTGTGTAGATATTGGTCTGCGGTCATGGTTAAGAGTGAATTGTAAGCTGGTGCCCCAGGTTCGCGTCCATCTTTTGGACGCTAACCTGGGATTGGGAAGGCCCTAGCGCACTAACCCCAGGTTAGCCCAAAAGAAGGGCGAACCTGGGGCACCAGACTCTGATTTCGAAGCGGCGATTTTTTTCTTCATCGATGAGTTTTCTGAAAGCCGCGCGGCCCGCGGTTGTAAGGGCCTTATCGCTACTGTCAGGAACTTCTCCCCAATACAGCGGTTCATCTGGCGAAACCTCAACGTCATATTTTTCGCCTTTGATTTGTAAATCGTATGTTTTGGCGAGATTCTCCAAGACGTTGAGTGTTTCAAGACGGTTCAATGTTTCTTTGGCAAACTTGAAGTCGATTTCTTTAGGCGGTCTTTGGAGTTCCTGGTCGATCCTCTGGAATGTTCGTTTGCGGAGTTTGGCGAGCGAGCGTCTTGATCGCATTATCGGGACGTATCTTATTAAAGGGTGGGTTGGCTTGCGAGTTATGGTCATTCGTGGCGGGCGAGGATACTGATGGACGAAACAGCGAAGTGGGGATACACGGCGTTTGAGAAGTGGAAGTATCAGCAGACGATTTACAACCTGGAAGGGCAGGAGAAGACGTGGCTGTCTATTGGAGACAGCTTTTACCGGGCGAGCAAATGCATTGTGGAGGGAGTCGTAAATGGTGCTCTCTCGGAGGACGTTGAAGGCCGCGCCGCGCTATTCCTCTTTCGCCACTATCTCGAAGTGACGCTCAAAGAAATAGTTGTGGCCGGGCGATACCTTACGAGGGATGGGAATCTGACGGAAGATGAGGTGAAAGAAATCAAGACGGGACATAAGCTCGGCGACCTTTGGAAGCACGTCTTGGAGGAAGCGAGACCAAAAATGCCAAGGGACACGCCGTGGGAGACTTACGACGTTGATTTTACCGAGAAGTGCATTCTGGAGTTTGACGAGGCGGATGCAAACGGATTTGCATTCCGATACAGGAACCAAGGTGGGGAGCGAGCACATATAGATTTCGAGCAGTTCTTAGTCTCAATGGAACATGTATCTCAAGTTCTCGAAGGCATCCTGACGGTTCTGATCGAAACGCGTGGACAAATCATTGACTATCTCCATGGATTGCGCCTTGAAGTTGGCTGGTAGGGTGGGTGGCCGAGCCTGGTGCCCCAGGTTCGCGTCCCTCGTTTGGACGCTAACCTGGGAAGAGGTTCGCGCTGGTCCGCCGGATATTCTGAAGCCACGATGCGCCTGCACTGGCCCAGGTTAGCCCAAAAGAAGGGCGAACCTGGGGCACCAGCTTAACCCGGGCAGAGGAACACGCGGGGCTGGGCACCCGTCACTTTGAGCTCGCGATCTCTTCCCGTCCACTCGGACTCAATCTCCACCACACCCATCTCGCGGAAGGCGTAGTGCCGAAAACTGCTCCACTTCCATCGCCCCGGGCCACGCACCAACCCGCGCTTCACCGGATTGCGGTGTAGATAGCGCAACTTGATCCCGAACTCGCGCACGCTGCGCACGTTCCGGTCATAGTATCTCTTCTGCCAGAACGGTTCATACTCGGAGTTCTGTTGTTGGTGCCCCAGGTTCGCGTCCTTCGTTTGGACGCTAACCTGGGCCCCGGTTAGACTCTTCGCGCGCTTACTGAACGACAGCTTGAGGTAGTGCATCGCTTCGGCCAGGTTGCCGTGTTCGGGTTCGCTGACCAGCAGATGCACGTGCTCCGGCATGACCACGTAGCCATAGATGCGCATCCGGAAACGCAGTCGCATGGCTTCCAGGCAGAGGGGAAACAGGTCGTAGAACCTGGTATCGGCAAATTTCGGTTTTCGCCGATAGCAGCTGAAGGTGATGAAGTGCGACTGACCCGATTCGTGGTAGCGCAGCAGACCTTGCGGCATAGATCGAAACTACATCGACCGATGTCCGGTCAGCAGTGACGCCACGCACGCTCGGCCGTGAGCCCAGGTTAGCGTCCAAACGAAGGACGCGAACCTGGGGGCACCAGGCACCAGGCGAGGGCCTCGCTCATTCGCGGTTTTCGAATCGGCAGGAATATCGTGCTCACGCGACAGAGTCAGGCATGTCGCATCACAAATGGCGCGGAGACCGCGGCCTCTGCAAATTATTCTCGCACCGACCTTTATGCGGCTGCCGCCTTCCTGACGCCAGGCGCAAAAAGCGAACGCGAGTTCGCGTTCTTGTTCCACGTGGCACATTTTCTGAGGGTGCAGCCGTCGAGTCTGAGAGGACGGTCGGGTCGCGCCTCGGCAAGATCGTTCGGCGACCAAAAGAAAATGGGGCGCTGATCGCGCCCCGCTGGGGACTGGAGTCCCTAATAGTTTATTTCGCTGTGGCGAGGACCCTTCGACTGCTCTGAAGGTCCGCTCTACCTAGTCGTGCACTCCGTCCATGAAGGCCCGCAACTTTCGCGACCGCGATGGGTGACGCAATTTGCGCAGGGCCTTCGCCTCGATTTGCCGGATGCGTTCCCGGGTGACGGCGAACGACTGTCCCACTTCTTCGAGGGTGTGCTCGGAGCCGTCTTCCAGCCCGAAACGCATCTTGATGACTTTTTCCTCGCGCGGGGTGAGGGTGCGCAGCACCTGGGCCGTCTGCTCCTTGAGGTTGACGTTGATCACGGCCTCGGCGGGCGAGACCACGGCGCGGTCCTCGATGAAGTCGCCGAGATGCGAATCTTCCTCTTCGCCGATGGGCGTCTCCAGCGAGATGGGCTCCTGCGCGATCTTCAGCACCTTGCGCA
>Ga0181532_10002728_pt1 | contig 16355 bp, 18 predicted proteins | sample PEATcosm2014_Bin_33_FD_119768 | JGI IMG/M metagenome (GOLD analysis project Ga0181532, IMG submission 119768) | Peatland microbial communities from MTU Mesocosm Facility, Houghton, MI, USA - PEATcosm2014_Bin11_30_metaG | ecosystem: Environmental > Terrestrial > Soil > Wetlands > Peat | place...
AGAACTGTTACATGACTTGCGACGATGGGACGCCGCCGCACTCAGACGGCATTATTCGCTGGATTGCGAAGCTGGAAAGTTCCCTGCAAAGCTTGCCGACGCCCAGTACATAGTCGCACGGGAGTACGGCTATAGGAGTTGGCAGAAACTGAAACAACGCCTCGAAGCCAACCGCCAAGACATATCGACAAGCATCTCTACCATTCATGCCCCCAAGTCATGATTGAGGCGGCGGTTATCGGAAAAGTTGGTAATGCTACGGCACAAGTTCGACACGCGACTCCACCTCGGAACAGGTGGATACTTCGACCCCTACCGGCAAAATGATCTTTGCCGTGCTTGGGGCCGTGGCAGAACTGGAGCGCAGCTTAATTGTGGAGCGTGTCCGGGCAGACTTACGGAATGCGCAGGCCAAGGGCAAAAAGTTGGGCAGGCCCCGCATGGTATCGCGGCCAGATGTGATTAACCGCATGCGTTCGCAGGGGGCTTCCTGGCGGGCTATAGGCACTGCCCTGAGGTAAGCGCTGCAACTGCTTTGCACATCGCTGCGAGGCCCGGCAAGACCTGTTTAAAAATCCCTGACAAAACTGCAGCTGCAAGTGACTCATTTTGGGTCCCGGCACGCGGTTCGATCCCGACCGCCCCAACCAATCAACCTACTGATCGGTAGGCACTTAGCAAAAACGCTGGGGGGCAAATAACCCCGATGATCCGGTTCGTTCAAGAATTCTCAGCGGCACGATTTGCTAGGAGTTTGCTTAGCCACGCAAGGTATCTCAGCAGAAAGTCTAAAAGTGGACAGTTTTCACCCGTAACAAGCTCTATCGTATGAGACCCGACAGGGAGAACCAGCGCTCGTGGCTCAGTGCAGTTTAGTGTGCGCTCTTGTTGCCACTCCTTGGAAGCTGAGAAATGATGCAACGAGCTGCAGAAGCGTCGCGATGGCCCAGGGCCAGGATTACCGGTGTCGTTTATTTGCTTTACTTTCTGACAGCAGTATCTGCCGAGGTCTTCGTTAGCCAGACCCGGCTTGTTGCATATGACGCCGTCAACCTCATCGCATACGCGTTCTACATAGCTGTGACGCTGCTCTTCTATTATATGTTTAAACCCGTGAACAGGGTTCTCTCTTTGCTCGCGGCATTCTTCAGCCTCGTGGGATGCGCCAATGAAGTTCTTAGTATGTTTAATCTCGCTCCTTACAAAATCAGCTCATTGGTATTTTTCGGCCCTTATTGCCTCCTAATTGGCTACCTCATTTTCAGATCGACCTTCCTGCCTCGATTTCTAGGTGTGCTGATGGCATTCGCCGGTTTGGGTTGGCTGGTCTTTCTGTCACCGCTCGCAATTCATCTGTTCACCTATCTGAAAGTCCTCGGCTTCCTTGCGGAAGCATCGCTGATGCTATGGCTCATCATGAAGGGCGTGAACGTTCAACGATGGAAGGAGCCGGCCAGCGCAGCATGAAAGTGTCCCTCGAATCGACGAAACGGTGCCGCCGCTCAAGGGAGGAAAAAGCATGAGCGCAACAGTAATGATGGAACGGATTGCAGAAGTGTCGCCGCGTTTCAAAGCCAGGATGGCCGGTGTCCTTTATTTGTTCAGCGTAGTGACGGCAGCATTCACCGAGCTCTTTGTTCGCGGCAGGTTGAATATTGCAGGGGGGCTCATCGCGGTCTCGGTCATGGTCGTTGTGACGCTGCTCTTCTATGACCTCTTTAAGCCGGTGAACAGGAGCCTGTCATTGCTCGCGGCGTTCTTCAGCCTTGTAGGTCTCACCTTTGAGGCTTTTCGATGGCAGCCTCATGGCGTGAACATTGCCATAGTATTTGCCGGCTTCTATTGCATCCTGATCGGCTACCTCATTCTCAGGTCTACTTTTCTTCCTAGAAGTCTTGGTGCGCTGATGGCGTTTGCCGGTTTGGGTTGGGTAACCTATCTGTCACCGCCGATTGTGAACTATTTGTCCCCCTACAATCTGGCCGCTAGCCTCCTCGGGGAAGTATCGGTGTTCTTGTGGTTCCTAGTCATGGGTGTAAACGTTCAACGATGGAAGGAGCGGGCCAGCGCAACCGCTGAGTAAGAACCACTTCCACATGCCTGATAAACGCAGCCGTAACCAGTAAAGTGGCGGCTAGTGTGGTGTCCCGGAAATTCCTGGTCTATGTTCTGCACCGCAAATACTGTCTCATCAGTGGCTTTGCGTAATTTACAGAGCAAGTTATTTGCGAGACAGGACACTAGTAGCATCTGGGCGGCCGGACGCTCAGCGCAGATTGTCCAAGTCCGATTCGGCCACCGGCGGCGGTGCTGTGGCTCCTGCGATGCCCAACCGCTGGCGTGAGCTGAACATGGAACCTCGCGCTTCGCGTGACGGCGCGAATGCCAACAAGCCGAGCGGCTGGGGTATGTCGTCGTAGATCGCCTCGATCCCTCCGCGCAGAAAATACGTCTCATGCCAGAAACCGGTGCCCCCGGAATCCCGCAGAAATTCCTTCCACCAGACTCTGTGTGGCTCCGACCGCGTCCAGGCTTCTAACGATTGAAAATCGCGCCAGTATTGGCGCATGCCCAAGTGCGGAGGAAAAAGCGAAACGAGTAGGTTCTCGTGCCGCAACAGCCCCTCGGGATTGGCTTTCACAGCGCTCTGTATTTTGGGCCCGAACCCGAACAGCGTCTTCAGCCCGCTTAGCAGATTAACGCGCATTCCGAGATAGACCACCACCAGATCGGGATAGCCGCTCAGGTCAACCGTGGTCCGCTTCACTGATCCAGCCATCGAGAAGCCTCCTCTACAAAGTCGGAATTTCCGATTCAGACTTCTTACTCGTGCGCATCGTACGCTTCTCCTGCCCTCGCTACAACGAAATTGCCATCAGGTGCGCCTCAGTAAGATTCTCGCAGTTCCGATGGCCAAGTCCCGGTAAAAACACGCTAACCGTCCATGTGGGACTCGTGAGGTTCGGCAGTGGGTGTAGACTGTACTACCGCTTCCTCTGCCGCAAATCCTTGCGGAAATAACCATGACCGAAGAACGTAAGTACGTGATTCTCTTTGCCGCGGCGATCTTGTGCGCGCGGAAGCTGATCGAGACAATGGAGTCCGACGGGCCGAACATGGCGAAGCAGTAATTCGTGGATAGGCAACCAAGGCTTGCACTGTCCTAGCGTTTGTCTCCGTCAACGATGGATTGCTCAACTTTGGCAGAATGGGCACACGCAGATGTGATTCATAAGCACGTACCGTGCTGCCCTTCAAGGTCACCGCTACACTGGTAGGCCACTCCTGCACGAATTGCTCAAGAGTCTTGGCAGTCTCCGACGGCATTTTGGCCGTGGCATTCACACGGTCAAGATACGGCCGGAACACACCCTTTTTTCAACTTTTTGTTCTTGAGCACGAAGGGTTATTTGTCTCCCGCTTTGAATGCGGCGGACACTGTTTGACCATCTGAGTCGAGCCAAATTGTTCCCGACCGTGGCGGCGGATCGAGAAGTTGCGAGCCTCTTAGGACCAACGACGAAGGCACATCCGTCAACATTCCGAATCAGCCTCAAGAGTCCGGAAATTGTACCGAATTCCAGATGTTCAAAAGTTAGTATTCGGTACCTGTTCATAATCTGTCCACTGGTCCAATGGACAGGTGCTGGCGAAGAGATTAGCGTTTATAGGGAAAGAGGAAAACGGGCAAGTCATGACTGATGACATTTCGGAACTCTACACACTGCAGATAATCCCAGCCGAGATTCGCAAAGACCCCCGTGGGGCTGCCTATCTTGCGATTGAGGTGCAGGCATTGCAAATAGGCGGTGATAAGAGTTTACGCGCCTTCTTCTCTAATACTGATGAATTCATGAATCGACTTGGACCCATGCTCTGCCATGACGCCTTTCGCTGGCGAGAAATCGAGAAATTGCTCAATCAGCAAGGTGTCGTGAGGGTCGCCGGAAGTGACGCTGAACTGGCGTTCACTGAAGGAGAGTTAAGGAAGTTGGGCCTCGAGAAAGCCGATGCGCTTCTTGCAGCGTGAGATACTCGTTGAGCTTTCAGCGATGAGAACCTTTTCGACGATGCACGGGCGGTCGAGTGTATTGGCATCGCGAACTTGCGGTTTCAATGGACAAGACGGCGAGATGACGGATACCGTCCGAGCCGCCCAAGGATTCGGTCGATATCGCTCTTTCTCGCCGTCCAGCACCGCATGTTACGGAATCTCACGCGTGCCCGCTGTTCACTTTTGCACAGTCTTGAGGAGACCATCAGGGTAAGGTTCAGTCATCCCCGACCAACTCCAGTTAAAGGCTAGTCCGTTCGTAACCCGCGGACTAGGCTCCTGCCTCCCAAACAATTCGCTGTTGTCAGCTACGACCTATGACTTTTTTAGATTGATTGTTTTTGGATACTTGGCACAGAGGTGTGAAGCGAAGTCTCTGTCACGCTCGACTTTGTAATCGTGCTTCACTTCATCAAGTGATTTGCCGACGAGCGCCCCCATCGGCTTAAGCGGCCACTGACACTCCGAGCAACCGAAGCCCTGAAAAAGTGGGAGTTTTCACCCGGATCAACTTGCGCGGCTTTGCCGCATTGTAAGCCTGCCTTGTACAAGCGCAACAATGCCTTGGTTTTACGTGAGTGCTTGTTCCGGTGCGTGGAATGCGGGCTATTGCACCTTCGAAATTAACAAAGTATGTCGAAAAGTGTTCCGATTTGTACAGATACCGTCCCTTGCATTTTGTATGATTCTCCCCGTGAGGAAATTATGGCGAGTCAGCCACCTTCCGTCGATAGGAATGAACAATAGAAGGAGCAGCACATGGCAGAACCGAAATTAGCGAGAGGCAACACTATCGTTCCCGCAAAGTCCGTAATTGGCAGCACCGTGGTCAATGCAAATTATCAAGACCTCGGTACCATTGAAGATCTCGTCCTTGACGCTGGTGCGGGCCGGATTGCTTACGCGGTACTGTCCTTCGGAGGATTTCTCGGCGTGGGCGATAAATATTTTGCCGTTCCCTGGTATGCGTTCCAGTTCCATTTGGCGGAAAAGCGCATCGTCCTCAACGTGGACAAGAAACTCCTGGAAAGTGCCCCGGGATTCGACAAGACCAACTGGCCGAACATGGCGGACTCCACCTGGGGAACGAGCATTTATAAACACTATGGCTTGGCGCCTTACTGGGAAGAGACCACTGGCAATCGGTCCTAATTCCCGAGCTTGGATGCCCCATTCTTAGATCGGCTTCCTTCCAGAGGCATCGGGAGCCGCTCAAGGGTGGCAGACAAATTCGAAACCTTGAAGGGAGAACTCCGATCCTACTACTAATTCTTATTCTGCTCCTGCTGTTCGGAGGAGGCGGCGGTTATTATGGATATTCAAGATGGGGTTCGCGAGGAGGCCTCGGGATCTTCGGCACAGTCGTGCTCATCGCGGTGGTCTTGTACTTCCTTGGCGTCCTGCATGCGTAATAGATTGCCGGTTGGACGCGCTTTGCGGAGAACCTCGAATCAACCGAATTGTGGAAAAAAATCCATGAAGCAGAGCTTCAATCCCGAGGGGGAAAATGCGCAAAACAATCGCTATATTTTCTATGGTTTGTGTCAGTCTGGCCCTGTCGGCAGTGAGCTGCCGTGCACAAGAGGATAGATCCAAGCGGCCCAGTCCTCCCGCCACCACTGCGCTTGACCTTGGCGGCGGCAAGTCCATCACCGTCGACTACTCTAGCCCACGCGCCAAAGGCCGTAAGATCTATGGCGAACTGATTCCCTTCGGCCAGGTGTGGCGGACCGGCGCGAACGAAGCTACCACGTTTGTCACCACTGCAGATGTCACCGTGGGCGGTGTCCTTGTTCCCGCTGGCAGCTACACACTGTTTACCGTTCCCAACAAGGATAAGTGGACACTGATCCTCAGCAAGAAGACGGGCGAATGGGGCACCGATTATCCTGGTCCCGCGAACGACCTGGCCCGCGTCGACATGACGGTTTCCGCGCTTCCCGCACCCGTCGAGAATTTTACTATCTCCTTCAAATCCTCTGCCGGGGGCACCACATTGAACATCGATTGGGAAACGACCTGCGCTGCCGTCACCATTGTCAAGAACTAACCAGCTGGCCTGCCATTTCCGAGGGACGGCTTCTTCATCGTCTCGATGATTTCGGCTTCGTGTCTACAAAGCCCGCGAATAATCAGTGTTATCGAAGTGACCCATATCGAACAGAATTCAAACTCTTGCTATGAGAGGCTAGTTCCTTCAGACAAGAAAGTGGCAGAAGAGTGTTCAAAGCGCGGAATCAAGAACGAGCCCACCCGGCGCTCCGGCTGGGGGCAGCCCTCATGCTCAAAGCTCAGTTCCTCTATCTACGGTTCCGCCGGATCCTTTACCGCTTATTGATTGACCTGGGAAGAATTTACAGGATGAGTCGTCTCCTACGGGTTGCTTCTCTTCTGGCGGCCATTCCAGTCGTAGTCATGCTTTGCGGGATTTTTTATGTCACCTGCAATCGGACTAACGTGCCCGATTTAGACGCCTTCATCCGTTTTGAGCCTCCCTCGTCAGGCCACATCTACGACACGAATGGCCACGTCCTCATTGAATTAGGAAGGGAGCGCCGGGAAATCATCCAATACAACGACATTCCCGATGTCCTTCGGCAAGCGATTCTTTCAGCCGAGGATGAGAACTTTTTCTCGCACTCAGGAGTGGATTATTCCGTCTTCCCTCGATTACTCGCTAAGACAAACATCCACGCTTTGACCGGCCGCATAGGAGGGGTGGGCCGCGACAATGCCACCGATCGCGAATCGTTGTTTCCCCAAGGTGGCTCGACGATTACGCAACAGCTTGTGCGTGGTTACTTCCTGCAAAAGCTTACTGGCACGAAGAATAGCAAGATACTTCAACATGAGGGTGTTCTCGCGCATCTTCTCGCCTTCGTTTTCGGAACGCCCGGTGTCAATAGATTCTTGCTCAAAGTTGAGGAAATGCGGCTCTCCTTGTGGATTGAGGGAGAGATGCGGGAGCACTACGGATCCAAACGCCGGGCCAAGGAAGAACTATTCGCGCGTTACGCCAGCTTCATCTACATGGGAAACGGCCGGTACGGTTTCGCCGCCGCCTCGAACTATTATTTCGGCGTATCGGTGACAGAGCTCACCGCGGAGGATGCGGATAAGGCGGCACTTCTGGCTGGCATCACCAAGTCGCCAGGTGAATATGCGCCCAACCTGGCAGACAATCAAAAACCTCTCCGCAGGCGAAATCAGATCCTAGCCCTCATGGTTAAGAACCATTTTCTTTCCGCACAGATGGCTGGACGATGCCAACAAGCCCCTATTCGTTTGGCTGCTCATGTCAGTGGTCCGATCGAAGCGCCCGCAGCGGTGGGGAATGTTCTCGACGAGCTGAAAGGAGTCGACGCCACCCTCTCCTCCGATATCGGCATGAACCAGCTGCTGGAGGGTCACATCCAGGTTTATTCAACAATTGACGATCGGATCCAGCGGTTCGCGAATACCGCACTCGAAAACGGCTTGAATCTTTATGAAAAGCGTCATTCTCAAAACGTGGGGCTGATTCAGGGCGCCGTCGTTGTTCTGCGGAACAGTGACTCCGCTATTCTGGCCGAGGCAGGTGGGCGTCGCACATATAAAGGTCTCAACGCCACCTACAGTGACTACAACCGTGCCACCCAATCCCTGCGCCAGCCAGGCTCGGCCATGAAGCCAATTGTCTATCTAGCGGCATTTCGCCAAGGCGCCATAGATCTCAATACTCCCGTGCCCGACGAGCCCATCGCGGTACTGACATCGGGAGACCGTCCCCTCAAGTGGATCTCCGATTTCGATAATACATTCAAGGGCATCATCCCAGCCCGCCAAGCGCTGGCGGAGTCGCGAAACGCAGTTGCCATCTGGATCGTTCAACAAATTGGCATCGATGCCGTCTTGAAAACGGCCCGGGACGTCGGCATCCGAACCCCATTACACCGCTATGAGACTACGGCTCTCGGCGCATCCGAAGTCACCTTACTGGAGCTCGCGAATTCCTACCGAATGATGGCCAGCGGGGTATCTGCGGAGCCTTACGTAATTGCAAAGATCGAAAACAGGGGGGGAGAGGTTATTTATGGTCACCACTCACTCTGCTGTTCAAGCAACGAGAACGAATCGGATCTCTCCCTGATCCAGGAAGGACTGCGTGGCGTCGTACGCATCCCCTCCGGGACCGCCCACGCGCTTGATTCTCATGCTTTCCCCATTCCAGTGATGGGCAAGACCGGCACGACGAATAACTATCGAGATGCGCTATTCGTGGGCTCCACATTCGGGGCTAACGGAATTACTGTGGCAGTACGCATCGGCTTTGACGACAACCGCTCCTTGGGCCCAAGGGAAACCGGCGCCCTGGCCGCGCTTCCGGTGTTCAGAGAAATTATTTTGAAGGTCTATAAGGAACGGCTTGTCGGCCCCACTCCACGATTTCCTGCAGAGATGGAAGCGAACATTGATGCCTATCTGAGGGGGGATCTCCCTTCGAAAGTCGCAACAGGATTCATGAATCCGTTAGGGGTTCCGGCACTCATCGATGATGGAGCGGAAGACTGTTCCGCGAAGCTAGTGTTCTTGTCAACACACAGATGCAAATTGCCAGGCAGCCCGCGGGATAACATCTACCCCGTTATGAATGACCGGGGCAAATCGGTTTTTGTGAATGAGTGAAACTGCACTATTCAGATCGAGATTCTGCAGATACCTGCCGAACGAGGACGATATGGAGAATACTTCATTCGAGACACTATTTACGCGGAAGTTCCATTTGATTTTCCAATTCCTTGGTGACTGTTGGCCGATCCAGCACAGGCTGAATGGTCGCACCAATGGGGCTCGGTTCCATCAGGCCATCGACGAGAAGTTGGGTTTAGAAGAACTGCCTGTAACCCTCGCGAGACAGATCCACCCGGGCAGGTCAGGCACGAAGGATGTTATGGCCCTCGATTACGATCGGGATGTCTCCTTTCGGTTTGCTTGTTTTTCACATCCCCGGCCGATAACCCTTCCCTCTATGCGATGGCTAAAAGGGAGCATCGCGATCTGCCTGGCGCTGATATCGCTGAGTTTGGGACAGGTCTCTCAGGCTGCGGACGATCAACGGGCGCGGGAGATTGTGGACGGAGTGGCGCGGCTATTTATCAGCAAATCCTGCACTGCCACGGTGGAAATGCAGATCGCCAAGGAAGACCTGCAACGGAAGATTACGATGCAGTTCTGGTCGGTCGACGAATCGAACATTCTCATTCGTATTCGCAGCCCGCAGGAAGATGCAGGCACTGCCATCCTAAAGGTTGCCGGCAAGATTTGGTACTATCTGCCGAAATCCAACCGTACGGTGAAGATTCCCACTTCGATGATGATGAGCCCCTGGATGGGAAGTGATTTTACCCTGAACGACCTGGTGAAACAGAGCCGCCTCACCAACGATTATGTGGTCGCGACCTCTTTTGACGGACAGCGGGATGGAGTCTCCATTTCTGAATATACGCTGACACCCAAACCGGCCGCGGTGGTGGTTTGGGGGAAAATTACCTTGGAGGTTCGCCACGCCGACCGGATGCCCGTCCGGCAGCGTTACTATGACGAGGACGGGAAGCTGGTCCGGGAGCTGACCTTTTCCGAGTACAAAACCGTGAGCGGGAGGCTCATTCCGACGCGTCTAGTCATGCGACCCCTGGGCCAACCGGTTGAACAGACGACAATCACGTATCAAAAAATCAATTTTGACGAGCCGATCAGCGAGGAGACGTTTTCCAGAAAGAATCTGAAGCCATGATCGAGCGGCTGCTGCGGCTTGCGTGGCGCAATCTCTGGCGTAATCCCCGGCGGACGCTGATTGCAATGGCGGCGATCGGCCTGGGTTATGCCATGTTGTTGTTCGTTGCGTGCCTGATGGCCGGACTGAGGCAGCAGATGGTCGAGAACGGCACGAACCTGGTTCTTTCTGATGCCCAGGTGCACGCTCCGAGTTACTATCCGGATCGTCCCGTTAATCTGACCTTGGGAGGACAAGACGGGACAGATGTCAACGCACTTATCGCCGCTCTCGGGGCTGACCCCCGGGTTGAGGCTGTGAGTCCCCGGGTATACGGCTATGGCTTAGTCAGCGCGACCCATCAATCGGCTGGGGCGCAACTCCTCGGCGTCCTCCCGGATCAGGAACAGAAGATTACTGTGCTGCAGAGTCGGATCGTAAAGGGGAGCTACCTGACCGGACGGACACCCAAAGGTGTGGTGATGGGAGATAAACTGGCCACCACGATTGGTCTTGAGGTAGGGTCGGAAATCGTCGTGTTGACACCGGCGGCGGATGGTTCTACGGGAAATGACCTGTACACGGTAGTCGGGATGTTTCACACCGGGCTTGACGCCATGGATCGGAGTCTGGTGCTCATGCCTATCGCTTCTCTCCAGGAGCTGTTGCGCTTGTCGCCAGGAAGGATCCATGAAGTTGGGATCAAACTCCACGACAACGACATCACCGGGGCGACAAAAACGGCGGCCGCACTCGAAGGGCAATTGAGTAAGACCTTGCCGGTGAAGGTCAGGGCTTGGCCGATGCTGGCGCCGGAGCTGGCGGACTACGTACAGTTCAATCGTCGCGTGACTTTTATGCTGTTTTTGATCTTTTTCCTGTTGGCAGTGATGGGTATCGTCAACACCATGCTCATGGCGATCATCTCGCGCACGCGTGAACTGGGCATGTTGCTGGCCGTGGGAATGCGTCCGGGCCAAGTCGTTGGTCTGATAGTGGCGGAGACGGCTATTTTGGCCGGAGGCAGCCTGTTTTTGGGAGCAGCGTTCGGGTCACCGGTCCTCTGGTATTTGCAGGCTCATGGTCTTTACTTGGGTGGCAGTCGAGGCGCGATCACTCTGGGCGGAGTCGTGGTGGGTCCTCTCTGGTACGGCCGGCAGGATTTCGCCGCCTACACTCAGGCCGCTCTAGGGCTGGCCGTCACGTCTATGGTGTCAGCCCTCTATCCCGCATTGCGGGCAGCTCGATTTCGGCCGACGGAAGCGCTCCGAAAGGTTTAACTATGGTGAGTATTCTCCTGCTCGTGAAAATCGGTTGGCGCAATCTGTGGCGGAATCCTCGCGGGACCCTGCTGACAGCATTGGCATTGGGTTTGGGTCTGACCCTGCTTCTGATCTCTTTAGGTTTGCTCGATGGCAGCCATGAGCAATTGGTTAGTAATGCGGTGAGATTTGGCACCGGGCACGTCGTTATCCAGGCTCAAGGCTATCAAGACACCGGATCTCTGGAGTTGCTGTTGCCGCCCGAGGTCGTGGCTACGACCGATGAGTTTATGCATAGCGAGGCCATGAAGCATGTTCTGCGAGGAATGAGTCCCAGGCTCTTGGCCTCTGGACTGCTGAACTCCGCAGTCAACGCTAGTGGGGTGAGCATGATGGGGGTCAATCCAAAAGAGGAGCGCGCCGTCTCTCTGATTCCCCAGCGGATCATCGAGGGAAGCTATCTCAGCGATGACCAAGAATCGGGCGTAGTGATTGGCGTGGAGTTGGCACGCAAGCTCGCCGTGAAGGTCGGGGGCAAAGTCGTGCTCATGACCCAGGCAGTGCAATCGCCCGCCACGGAACCGACGGACGGCGATGAAGGAGAAATGCAGAGCACACTATTGCGGGTCAGTGGAATCTATCGAACGGGTATCGAAGCGATCGATGCCCATGTCATCCAGTTGCCGCTGGCCGAGGCCCAAGGACTACTCGGAGTGCCCAACCGGGTGAATCAAGTTGCGGTCCTCCTGGAGCGGGAGGTCGATTCGCGAATGGTGGCTCGGAAGTTGCGTGAACAGTTGAACGGGATTCCGGTTGAAGTTCTGACTTGGCGGGAAGCCATGCCGACACTAGCGCAGTCCTTCGTGTTGGATGAGGCGTTTAATTATGTAACGAACGGTGTGGTGCTGGCGATGGTCGGGTTGGGAATATTGAACACGATTCTTATGCGAGTACTCGAGCGCCGTTATGAATTCGGTCTCTGCGCGGCTCTGGGCCTCCGGCCTGTGCAACTAGCCGTAATGGTCATTGGCGAGTCATTGGCGCTCACAGCAATCAGTCTCGCTCTGGGTCTGGTGCTGGGGTTGGGCGCGCAACATTATTTCGCCACGGCAGGGTTGGATCTGCGCTGGTTCTTCAAGAGCAGCCTCCCCGCCGGTCTCGTTTTTGACCCGATCATCTACTCCCGCTTGAGCGTGGCGCGAATTGCTTCGTCCGTCGGCATTGTGTTTTTGACAGCAACGGTCATCTCCTTTTATCCAGCGCTCAAGGCCGCGCGAACCGAACTACCCGGCGCATTGCAGGTGTTTTAGCACGTTTGGGAGGTCAAGTGACTAAGTGGGCAGTGGAACTGAAGGACGTGAAGAAGACTTACCGCACCGGGTCAATCGAGGTTCCGGCACTGCGCGGGATCACCCTGCAAGTTACCCCAGGAGAATTCCTGGCGATTGCCGGACCGTCCGGTTCCGGCAAAACCACCTTGCTTAACATCATCGGAGGACTCGACCGAGCCGATGCCGGAGAGGTGTTGGTGGAAGGGAAGAACCTGCAACTTTTACCCACAGGAGAGCTGGCTCGTCTGCGGCTGCAACGCCTCGGTTTTGTATTCCAAGCCTACAACCTTCTGCCGGTGCTGACCGCCTTGGAGAACGCGGAGTTTACCTTGCTGCTGCAGGGCGTTCCGGTGAAACAGCGCAAGGAAAGAGTGCAAAAACTCTTTACAGAAATCGGTCTTGCCAACCTTGAACATCGCCGGCCCGGCGAGTTGTCCGGCGGGCAACAACAGCGGGTGGCGGTGGCGCGCGCCATGGTTACCGAACCGGCCCTGATCCTGGCGGATGAACCCACGGCGAATCTTGACTCGACGACTGCGACCGCTCTCCTCGAAGTGATGGAACAACTCAATCGCGCACACAAAACCACTTTCGTCTATTCCACCCACGACCCCCTAGTTATGGAGCGGGCGCGGCGGTTGATCCGAATGCGAGACGGTCAGATCGCCAGCGATGTGACGCATGCCGGCCAGACGCTCTGAGCCATGACCAGAATTACCCTGAAGCAACGAATCGGTGAGTTCTGGCAGAAGCTGAAACACCTCGATGCCCCGCCGGAAGCAATTGCAACTGGTTTTTCCATTGGCATCTTTGCAAGTTTTCTGCCGCTGAATCCATCCCCACTGATCGTAGCCACCGTGGTGGCGTGGCTGCTGAAGAGGAACGTAATAGCCGCCGTCGCTGGGGCGGTGGCTTCGATTCTTTATATACCACTTTTGCCTTTGATCTGGCTGGCTGAATATCGATTGGGGAAGTTGATTCTCCCTGTGCGGCATGAGCTGACGTTGAATCAGGCACGACTTTGGAACGTTGTACGGGACAGCTGGGATGTTTACGCCGCCATGTTGATTGGCTCGATCATCATCGCTACCCCTATTACGTTGCTCACGTATTGGGCCGTCAAACGTCTCGCCAAGAAATGGGCGCGGCAAAAAAATAAGCCGCAACCCTCAGACTGATTGCTCCGTCGAGTCCAGCCATTGCCAACAGCGAAGACGCCAGCAGTGTCCTTCCACGGCGAGAGCGGCGGCATAGCCTGGGGCGGAGTTAAGCTCCTGAAGAGACCAACGGGAAGCCTCGGATGGATCTCGTGGCGTGTTGAGTACTGCGGTTGGATTCCCGCGGGCTAGCGACACTTCAAACTGATCCAAGGGCAGTGAAAGTCCTTCGCCCCGGGCCTTGATGTAGGCCTCCTTGCAAGTCCAGCAGCGAAAAAACGCTTGTTGCTGCCTGTCCGCTGGGAGTGCCTGGAGCGCCGCAACCTCCGGTGGTGAGAAAAAACGCTCGGCGATCTCCGTGACTGCGAAATCAAAACGGATGCGCTCGAGGTCGATGCCCACTTCTCGGCCACGAGTGACCGCGTACAGGGCAACTCCCCGAGAGTGAGACACGTTAAAGCGGATTGCATCCCTGTTCGATTCTCCGGTAAGGAAAGGCTTTCCATGGGAGCTGTAAGAAAAGGATAGGCATTCTGGCGCTCTGTTCAAATAGCTGCCGAGGATGGCCCGAAGCACTCCACGAGCGACGATAAAGTGCTCACGGTCTCTGTCAAAATGAAGCCGCATGGCCCTCGCCTGTTCGCCCGCAGCAAGACTGCGGAGAAAGCTCAGAACCTGTGGCGGGTTCTCGTCCAAGGCCACTCGCCAAACATGAACCTCATCGCAACCCAATTCCAGAGCGTTCGGTGGAAAGCTCCACGGAGAAACAGAAGAGATGCTGGCTGCTGCTTTCATAGGGCGGTTCTCATCCGTCTCTGCTCAAATCTTGGGAGAGCCTATTAAGGAGGAGCGGCTGAGGTGCGTGCCAGAAGAAATGGTCGCCGGGGAACATCTGAAGCGAGAAAGACGCACTCGTTTGATCACGCCAGGCTTCGAGATGGCCCCGACTCACCCTGGGGTCTTGCAAGCCGCCAAAAGCGGAGATGTGGCAGTTGAGGGGAGCTTCCGCTGAGTATACGTAAGTTTCGAACATGCCCATATCTGCCCGCAGTACGGGAAGCATGATCTGCATGAGTTCTTCCTCTTCTAATACTTTTCCGGGAATGCCATTCATGCAACGCAATTCGAGCAGAAATTCACCCTCGGGCAGGGCATGGATCAGGCGATCTCGAAGAGGGAACTGCGGTGCGCGATGCGCCGAGACAAACAGGCGAACTGGCTGAAGACCAGATTGTCTCCTGAGCTGGCGCGCGAGTTCAAAGCCAACCAACGCGCCCAGGCTGTGACCAAAGAAGGCAAACGGCTTGTCCAGGAGTGGAACTAGGGCTATGGCGAGGCCTTGGACCAGAGGCGCAAGCTGAGTGAACGGAGTCTCCATCAGGCGAGTTCCCCGGCCGGGCAACTCCACCGGGCAGACCTCTACATCTGCTGGTAAGCCGTCCTGCCAGGTGCGAAAAATTGAGGCACCGGTTCCCGCGTATGCGAAGCAGAATAGACGAAGGCGAGCCTGCGGGTTCGGTTTTCGGCAGGCAATCCAGGAGTCACAAGTGTTTGCGGTGGTCATTGATTGATCTGCCCAGCTACGACATCCTCTACCGCCTCAGCGGATTGCGACTGGTTGAGGCAAGCCGTAAGTTCATCAGCCAGGACTTCCACGTGAGGCTCGTAAATCATATTGGCGTGATTGCCCGGAACGACGTGGACCTCCACTCCCCCACTGACCCATTCGCTCCAGCCGAACGTGAGGTCAGGTGAAGTGCCGGTCAGCGTTTCACTCGCCCTGAAGAGAGTTACGCGACCAGGATAGGGATGCAGTCCATAGTTCTGCGTCGCGCGCAGGTCGCTCCGGAGGAGTTCGACAAAATGGCGAGCTTGGGAGACATCCAGAGCCGTGGGCACAAGACCAGCGCTCTTCGCATGTTCCAGGACAAAAACCAATTGTTCATCTTTGGAAAGCTTCGCCAGGGACTCCGTCGGGCCGAACGAGATACCGAAATAACGCTCGAGCAGCGGGATCGCGTCAGCATCTTCCTCTGGGAACGTCTCTTCAGAAGTGGGAACCCGGCCATCGAGTAAAGCGAGCAACGCCACCTGTTGACCTTGGGAGTGAAGTTGCTGCGCCATCTCAAAGGCCACCACGCCCCCCATGGACCATCCTCCAAGAAGGTACGGCCCGGTCGGCTGCACGGTCCGCAGGGCTTGGATGTAATGGGCCGCCATGTCTTCAATCCGCGTGTGGGGATCTTGTCCGTCTTCGAGCCCCCTGGCTTGCAGTCCGTAGCAGGGTTGATCGGGGCTCAGAAACTTCGCCAGATGAACGTAGGGAAAAACGTGTCCGCCAGCCGGATGCACGAGAAAGAGCGGCCGTTTTCTGCCACCGGCTTGAATGGCCACCAACGAGGAATGCGGTCCGGGAGTGGTCTGGTGACGGAGAACAATGGCGAGACGCTCAACCGTCGCTCCCTGAAAGACGGCCGTCAGCGGAAGTCTTTTGCCGAGCCGCTTCTCGATGAGGGCGAACAAACGTATTGCCAGCAGCGAGTGCCCTCCGAGCTCAAAAAAATTGTCTTTCACCCCGACCGGTCGAATGCCCAGTATTTCTTCCCATATGCGCGCGAGTTGGAGTTCCAGGTCATCGCGGGGCGCGACGAAAGATTTCTCCGACTCCGACCTGGATCGCTCTGGCGCCGGGAGTGCCCGCCGGTCTGTCTTCCCGTTGGAGAGCAACGGCAAAGTATCGAGCAGCACAAAGACGGCCGGCACCATATGATCGGGCAGCTTGTCTTTGAGAAAGCGGCG
>Ga0181532_10002729_pt1 | contig 16353 bp, 14 predicted proteins | sample PEATcosm2014_Bin_33_FD_119768 | JGI IMG/M metagenome (GOLD analysis project Ga0181532, IMG submission 119768) | Peatland microbial communities from MTU Mesocosm Facility, Houghton, MI, USA - PEATcosm2014_Bin11_30_metaG | ecosystem: Environmental > Terrestrial > Soil > Wetlands > Peat | place...
CCTCGGAAAACTTCTGCAGTCCGGGAGGCGAAACATTCTGCCAGTTCGCGCCGTTGTCGGTGGTTAGCTGGACAAGACCGTTGTTAGTGCCAATCCAGATCACGCCTGGTTTCACAGCCGACGGCGCAATCGTAGTGAGTGCGCGGCGGTCGGGAGGCCGCATCATCTCCTGTTCCTCTTGCGGCTTAGGCTTTTTGTCTTCCGCCTCTTTCGTTTTGGCTTCTTCGGTCTTGTTTGCTTCCGGCTTGTTCTGCTCTTGCGCTGATGGAGGCGCGGGCTCGCCCGGGCGCACCGTCAAGTCTGGGCTGATCGTTTTCCAAGTGGCGCCTTCGTCGCTGGTCTCTAGAAGGAACTGCAAACCTTCGTAGAGAACGTGCGGATTTTGCGGCGAGAACGCGAGCGGCACATTGGTCGCGGTGCGGTAATCACCGTCCCGGCTCACGTTAGGCGAGATCACCTTCACCTGCCGGTTCGTGCGATCGATGCGCCACAGCCCGCGAGCTTCTCCGCCTGCGTAAACAATATTGTGGTCCGTGGGGCTCGGCAAAATGTAACCAAACTCGTAGCCGCCGATCGGGTCCCAATCGAGAAACGTTATGGCGCCATAATCGCCGCGGCTTAGCGTCGCAACCGATCCGCTGTCTTGCTGCGTGCCGTAGACCCAATACGGAAAACGATTGTCGGTAGAAACGTGATAGATCTGCCCGGTCGGCTGGTTGTACCACGAGCTCCACGTCTTGCCGCCGTCCATGCTGACGGTCGCTCCCTGATCGCTGCCCATGATCATGTAGTCGGAGTTGGTGGGGTCGATCCAGAGCGCATGGTTATCGTCGCCGCCGGGCGCGCCTTTGTAGGATTCGAAGGTGACGCCGCCGTCGGTCGAGCGGTAAAGGGAAGTCTGCGCGATGAAGACAACGTCAGGGTTGTGGGGGTCGAGAAAGACCTTACTGAAGTAGCCGTTGCCCTGAATGCGTTGGTCTTCGGTGATCCGCTTCCAGGTCGAGCCGCCATCATCCGAGCGATACAACCCGTCTTCCTTGGGCGCGGAAACAATGGCGAATACCCGCTGCCCGCCGCCCGCGACAACCACCCCGAGGCGGCCCAGGTGTGCCTTCGCCAGTTGCGGAATCGTGACCGGCGTCCAAGTGTCCCCGCCGTCTGTAGTCTTGTAGATTCCCGCGCCGCCCATGCCCATCAATCCTACGAATGGCGTATCAGGCTTTACGTAGTGGTACCACAGAGCGGCGAAGCCAATCTTAGGATTGTCCGGAGCGAATGCCACGTCGATGGCGCCGGTGGTGTCGTCCTTGTAAAGAACTTTCTGCCAGCTCTTGCCACCGTCGGTGGTCTTGAAGATGCCGCGCTCGGAGTTCGGAGCAAATGTATGCCCCAGCGCAGCCACGAAAACAATATTCGCGTCGTGGGTATCAACCCAGATCGCGCCAATGTGCCGCGAATCGTCCAGACCGATGTGTTGCCAGGTCCCGCCGGCGTCGGTGGATTTCCACATACCATCGCCCTGATTAACTGCTCCGCCCACATTGCTGACATCGCCGGTGCCGATATAGACGATATTCGGATTGGACGGCGCGACCGCGATCGCTCCGATGGAAGCCACGTGCTGCTTATCGAAGATCGGCTTCCACACCATGCCGCCGTCGGTGGTCTTCCAGGCGCCTCCGCCGGCCGTCCCGACGTAGTAGATAGCGGGCTGGCCGGGGACGCCGGTCACTCCCGTCACGCGTCCTGCACGGAAAGGACCGATCTGCCGCCACTGCATTCCGGAATAGAGTGAGGGAGGGTATTGCTGGCCAAGAAGCGATGGAGCGAGGGCCAGAACCGCAAGAAAAAGGACGAGAGTCGTAAGGAGTAGTTCGGTAGATTTGCGGCTGCGTGCGATGAAGCCAGTCAACGCTTTGCCGCCTAAGGCAAGGGTCATCCCTCACACCTCCAAATCCAACAGCTTACACCCATGATGGCCGGTAGAGGTGTTGTCGAAGGCGGCCGTTCATCATTCGTGGCTCTGAGGGGGATTGCCGCGCAGACGATACACCATTCCCGTCTTCGTCGTGCCCAGGGAAATCCATTCCTGCACATCTCGTTGCAGGGTGATGAAGAACTGCTCTGACAACTTCTTGGCCTTGTCGTGGACCTCTTCCATCCGGTTGAACTTAAGCTGGTATGCGAACTCGCCAACCAGTGGGGTGTGCTCCCCACGGGTCCGCCACAATGCCACGTTGCAATGTCCCTCGACCCCTTTGCCGAAGTCGAGGTCTCCCAATTCCAGCAGCACTTCTTCGACGATGGCCTCGTTCACCAGCTTCACTTCTTCGTCCTCTGACTTCTTGAGAACGGACAACGCGGGGAAAACGTGGGCGAGCCCCCACATCCCAAGGCGATCGCCTTCGTGCATCTGGCTCAGACCAAACTGACAGTTATGGGAATACAGCAGGCGAAACCCGCCATATTGGTCTTTGAGCGGAAGCGCCTCGGCTTTGAACTTGATTTGATATTTGCCGGCAATAGTGGGCCGCACATCCAGTTCCGCGGCTTTTTTCTCATCCGAGTGACGGAACTTGAAGACGATTTCCGGATCGCCGATGGGAAAGCCATCGATATACGTGACTCGCCGCCGCAGGATGAAAGCGTTGTTGTAGAGGCGGAAGTCCGGGGTGTCCATGAACACAATTTCCCGGATGTCAGGCCGTCGGCCGACCTTGGGATCGGTAATGAATCCCACTGCGAGGCTCTTCGCCGTGTGCTGCACCAGTTTGCCAAAGTCACGGAAGCTCTCAACGGAAACGAAGCGATCGGGCTTGAGAATGAGCTTGGCTTCCAGGTACTGCACGCTGTCTAGCGGATGGCCGTCGCTGTACTTTCCTGCGAGCGGAGCCTGTTCGGCCAGCCAGGAGTCACCTGTCGGCCCCTGAGCGCTGTCGTTCTTGGCGGCTTTCTTGTTGTCCTTCTTGTCGTCCTTTGACATGCAGCGTCCCCTGTTCGGTTCCATCAGACCTGCTGATTATTCACCTCGCGATGACCGTACGCTACCGCAAGAATGTGGATCGGCACCGGAAAATGAAGGTGCGATTAGGACACAGCTTCGCGCTATCTGATACTGACGACCTCAGCCTCGCCGCCCTCAGGTCCGTAGAAGAAGACCCAGGTAGCGAAATCTCCGGTGAACTCTACAAAACGGTGTTCCTCGCCGGCGGCAACGAAGAGCACGTCGCCTACGCCAAACGATATCTCCTCCGTGCCGCGAAGGAAGCGGCCGGTTCCACTGGCGATGACATAAATTTCGTCACGGGTGTGCGGCGTCTGGGGATCGTTGCCGCGAGGCGCGTACAACTTCACCGTAAGCGTGCCGTGCCGGAACAATTCGATCGAGCGCTCGCCATCAGGACCGGGAAGTTGCTCCAGTCCGCTGAGGGCCTTGAGATAACCTGGCACGATGTTGCCTTCAATCTTCATTGTCATAGCGAAGCTTTGCCGCCCAAGTCAGAAGTCCGTTTCGGCTTCCATACACCGATAATAATTCCCATCAGTATGCAACCTAGCAATGGATAGGCTGCGGAGATCAGGATGAACGAAGCAATACGTGCTTCAAACACCATGTTCGTAATCATCGCCAGCGCCGCCGCCAAGCCTACCAATACGCCGACACCGATTCCGCGGAACAAACTATGCGTAGCGGACCCAGCAACTACTTGGGCGATGGCATAGGCGATCAGGATGCTGCACAGCAAGGCGATGATATAAGGCCAGAAGTTCGGTGTGGACAGGTACACTCGTTTGTCTTCGGGCGACATATTCAAACCGGCTACCCACTCCTTGGATAGCGCCTTGAACCAGACCGCTCCGAACAGCCAATCCGCAATTCCCGCCAGCAAAATTGCAGCCCAGTTCAAGCGCACGGAGACATCCTCCTCATCAATGGCAGACGATACTCTTCTTTCAAGCTATTGCCAATTGGATTGCCAGGAAGCGCACACTTTAAGTACATCTTGCGGGGTAAGGCCTTGCTCGCGCAGGACGCGCAGGCTGAGTGCATCATGACGCTTCGCCAGTCGCGCTCCGGCTGCATCGCGTATGAGATCGCAATGATAATAGGCCGGAATCGCCACTCCGAGGGCGCGAATCAGAAGCAGTTGCCGCGCCGTCGACTTTAGCAGGTCGGCGCCGCGAACGACCTCCGTGATCTGCATCGCGTCGTCGTCGGCAACCACCGCAAGCTGATAGGCGGGCACGTCGTCGCGCCGCCAGACCACGAAGTCGCCGAAGTCCTGGCCGGCAATGAATCGCTGACTCCCTTGGCACAGATCGTCAAAGGCGATGATCTCGCCGTCGGGAATAAGGAATCGCCAGTTCACGCCCTCAGGCGAATCATGGTGTTTTGCTTCGCTGATGTTTGCGCGGCAACGTCCGGAATAGAGCGGTTCATCGTCGCCTTCATTGGGCGCAGCGGCGGAGGTCGCCAGGTCTTTGCGGGAACAGGTGCAAGGGAAGATGAATCCGCCGTCACGCAGCCTGCGCCAGATTTCGAGATAGAGTGTGCGGCGCCGGTTCTGCTCGTAAGGCGCAAATGGACCGCCGATGTCAGGTCCTTCCTGCCAGCGGATGCCGAGCCAGCGCAGGTCTTCGATCATGGCTTGCGCGAACTCCGCCTTCGAGCGCTGAGGATCGAGATCTTCGTTGCGAAACACCAGCGTGCCACCGTGTGCAATTGCGCGCTGATAGGCCGTCCAGAACGTGCAGGCGTGGCCGATGTGCAGCAGTCCCGTGGGCGACGGCGCCAGCCGTCCGCGATACGGCAAGTGCTGTGTGGATGACACTGCGTCCATGTAGCGATTGTAGCGGCCGGGGGATTCACCACCGAGACACAGGGAGCACAGAGAAGAACATTTTCCGGCGGTGAACTAATCCAGCGCGGCGCCCACCAGTTCCGGCTCACGTTCACGCTCCACAACGCGCTCCGTAACTCGCGTTCTTTTCGGAGGCCCCGGGTGCTCAGTGTGCGGATGCAGGTCACGCGCGTTTCGCAGCAGCAGCAGCAGCGGAGCCATCGCCCAAAAGATAACCCCCATGATCCAGAACGCCTCGACGAACGACAGCATGGCTGCCTGCTGCTGCACCATCAGGTAGATCGCTCCCCAGGATTTGTGCGCGGCGTCGTAGGCGCTTAGCGGCTGATGCAGATGGAACCAGCTCTGCAAGCCGTGGAGCATGGTCTGGGTACGGAGGCTCATTGGAGTGATGTGGCTGATGAGCTGGCTTTGGTGCACCTGGTTGCGCCGTGCCAGGAAGGTGGTCATGGTGGCGATACCAAAACTGCCGCCGATATTGCGCATCAGGTTGTAGATGCTGGTGGCGTTGCCCATCTTCTCCTTCGAGATGCCCGACATGCTGGTGGTCATCAAAGGCACGAACAGAAACGCCATGGCAGCGCCTTGAATGATCTGCGGCCAGAAGATGTCCCAGTAGCCGGCATTCAGGTTCAGGTGCGAGAGCCGGAACATGGTGTAGCCGCCGGTCATAATTCCGACGAAGAGAAGCTTGCGGGGATCCATGCGATTGGTCAGCTGTCCGCTGATAGGCGTCATCAGCAGCGCGCCGATGCCGCGCGGCGACAGCGCCAGCCCCGATTGCATCGCGGGGTAGTTAAGCAGGGTCTGCAAGAAAATGGGCAGCAGCATGAGCGAGGCATAGAGCACGAAGCCCAGCATGGTCATGAGAAGAGTCCCCGCACTGAAGGTGCGGTCCTTCAAGACCCGCAGGTCGACGATGGGATGTTCGGCGGTGAGTTCGCGAATCACCATGCCGACCAATCCGATGAGGCACAGCGTGGTCCACAGACGAATCTGATTGCTGCCGAACCAGTCTTTACGCTGGCCAGTGTCCAGCACCATCTGCAACATGCCAAAGCCCAGCGCCAGAAATCCTATACCGTAAAGGTCGACTCCGCCACGGCTGCGCTTGCGCAGATAAGACGGGTCAACAACGAAAGTGCTGATCATTAGCAGGGACAGAATGCCGACGGGCAGATTGATGTAGAAGATCCAGCGCCAGGTGTAGTTGTCGGTAATCCAGCCGCCGAGGGTCGGGCCAAGAATGGGCGCGAAGATGATGCCCAGGCCGAAGGCTGCCATCGCAGTGCCATGCTTCCTGGGAGGGAAGGTCTCCAGCAGCACCGATTGCGAGAGCGGTTGCAGGCCGCCGCCGCTCAGGCCTTGCAACACGCGAAAGAAAATCAGCCAGTCCAGACTGGTTGCCATTCCACATAGCAGGGAAGCGAAGGTGAAGCTGGTAACGCAGGTCATCAGCATGCGCCGGCGCCCAAAGCGCGAGGCCAGCCATCCGGCCATGGGCAAGACGATGGCGTTCGACACCAGGTACGAGGTCACGACCCAAGTGCCTTCCTCGACCGTCGCGCCCATATTGCCCGCCATGTGTGGGATGGACACGTTGACTACGGTGGTGTCGAGGACCTCCATGAACGTGGCCAGCATGACCGCGATGGTCACGATCCAAGGATTGACCGGGCTGGTGCTGTCGTCGGGCATCTGCCTGGATTCAGCATAGGGAAATGACGGAACAGCGGTCGGTGATGGGGCTCACACCCGGGCGTTCTGGTAAAACGCCCGACCTTGTTTTTCCCGGAAACATCGGATAGATGAGATACAATGTATCTCAGGAGCTAAGTATGGCGAGCACGATGGTCCACATTCGAGTGGACGACAAGGTAAAGAAGCAAGCCGCCAAGACGCTGGCGTCAATGGGTATCTCGGTCTCCGATGCAGTACGCATGCTCCTGGTCCGGGTAGCAGCGGAAAAGGCCCTGCCTTTCGAGGTGAAAGTGCCCAACGCCAGGACGGTGAAGGCAATGCAGGCTGCCAATCGCGGCGAGGGAAAGCGCTACAGATCCGCCGCCGTGCTCTTGAAAGACTTGGACATTTAAGCCTTGCGAAACCTCATAAGTGGTGCGCAGTTTCAGCGGGACGTAAAGCTTGCGCGCAAACGGGGCAAGAATATGGCTAAGCTCCGTGAGTTGATTCTGCTTCTCAGCGAAGGCGCGTCTCTGCCGCCACGCTACAAGGATCATCCACTCAGGGGCAACTGGCTGGACTACCGGGATTGCCACATCGAAGCTGACTGGCTGCTGATCTACAAGATTTTGGGCGACGATATCTACCTCGTCCGAACCGGCAGCCACGCAGATTTGTTCTAGTCGCACAGACGCTCCGGAACCTCTTTGTGACCCGAATCACACGGACGAGTGATGTCCGGTGCTACGATAGTTGTTTATGTCCGCTCCCGATTCTCTCTTCATACGTGCCTGCCGGCGCCTTCCAGTTGAGACCACTCCGGTCTGGTTCATGCGCCAGGCCGGCCGCTACATGCAGCAGTACCGCGACGTCCGCAAGCATTACTCGCTGGTCGAAATCTGCAAGAAGCCCGAAGTGGCGGCCGAGGTCACCATCACGGCCGCGGAGTTCCTGAAGGTTGACGCGGCTATTATCTTCGCGGACTTGCTACTGCCGCTGGAGGTCATGGGACTGCCGTTTCACTTTGCGCCGGGTGAAGGTCCGGTGATCGAACGGCCAGTACGCACCGCCGAAGATGTTAACGTGCTGCGGACGGACCGCGCCGCCGAACTGGGCTATGTCGCCGATGCGGTAGCGCTGGTGACGAAGCACTTCGGAGCGAAGCTGCCGGTCATCGGATTCTGCGGCGCGCCGTTCACGCTGGCCAGCTACATGGTTGAAGGCGGCGGGTCGCGGCATTATCTGGAAGTTAAGAAGTTGATGTACAACTCGCCCGAGGTATGGGACGAACTGGTTAGCAAGCTGGTGGATGTACTGGCCGAGTACGCGGCGGAGCAGGTGCGCTCCGGCGCCGACGCGCTGCAAATCTTCGATAGCTGGGTCGGCTGTCTCAGCGTGGAGGATTATCGCCGATATGCTCTGGTCCCGACCACCCAGCTTATTCAGCGGCTGCAAAAAGAGACGAATGTCCCGATCATCTACTTCGGCACCGACAGTGCGACGCTGTTGCCGTCCATGGCGGAAACGGGTGCGGAGGTGATCGGGCTCGACTGGCGCATTCCGCTCGACGAAGGCTGGCACATTGTGGGACATAACCATGCGGTGCAAGGTAATCTCGATCCGGTGCTGCTGTTCGCCTCCTGGCGTGAGCTGCAGCAGCGGGCCGAGCACATTCTGCGTCTGGCCGACGCCCGCCCTGGCCACATCTTTAACCTGGGACACGGTATCCTGCCGCATACCCCTGTGGACAACGTGAAGAATCTCGCGCAATTTGTGCACGAGTTCTCAGCAACCGCTGCTTCGCTGAGGAAGTCATGAGCAAGCAGGCGGTGCTGCTGATCGCGCATGGCAGTCCGGAGTGCGTGGAAGACATTCCCGAGTTTCTGCAGAATATTTCCCGGGGACGACCTATGTCTGACGCTGTGGTACGCGAGGTACAACATCGCTACTCACTGATTGGTGTCTCACCGCTGACCTGCATGACCGTCGGGCAAGCGAATGGGGTCGCGCGCGAGCTTGGCATCGCGGCGTACGTCGGAATGCGCAACTGGCACCCGTTTATCGCCGATACGTTAAAGCAGATGAAAGGGGACGGTGTGGAGCAGGCAGTCGCCATCTGCCTTGCCCCGCATAACTCGCGCACCAGTGTGGGCCTTTACAAGCAGGTGTTGTTTGGAGCGGGCGCGCCGTTCGCCATTGACTTCGTGGAAGAATGGCACGATCATCCGCTGCTGATCGAAGCCTTCGCAGACAGGCTACGGACGGGCTGGAAGAGCGCCTGTGAGCAGCATGGCTCGCTGTTGCCGGTGTTGTTTACTGCGCACAGCGTGCCGCAGCGCACGATCGCGGAGGGCGACCCTTACGAAGCCCAAACGCGCGAGACCGCAGCACTGGTTGCCGCGCAAGTTCCGGAGATCGCCCCGTGGAGCTTCGCATTTCAAAGCCAAGGAATGTCGGGCGGCGAGTGGCTAGGTCCCACAGTGGAGGACACGATCACTGGTTTGAGGGACGCGGGTCAGAGCGGCGTTTTCGTGCAGCCGATCGGCTTTGTCTGCGATCACGTCGAGATTCTTTTCGATGTCGACATCCTCTTCCGCCAATTTGCCGAGGCGCGAGGGATGAAGCTCTACCGGGCGGAGTCGCTGAATGACTCGCCGCAGTTTGTGCAGGCGGTCGCCGATCTGGCCCGGGCCCGACTTGCGGCGCTGGAGCGCCCTTGCAGCAGCGGGATCGAAACTGAGAGAATCTCTTGAACCTAGCTGCATGAAGCGGATCGCAATCATCGGCGGAGGCATTACCGGACTGAGCTCCGCCTTCTATCTGGAGAAGGCGCGAACCGCGGGCGCTGAACTGGAATACACGCTCTTCGAGAGCGGACAGCGGCTCGGTGGCTGCCTGTCGTCCGATCGCATTGAGGGCTGCCTGGTGGAAGCCGGCCCCGATTCCTTCCTTACCGAAAAACCCTGGGCGGCAACGCTCTGCAACGAGCTCGGTATCGCCGATCAACTCATCGGTTCCAATGATGCTCAACGCAAGACCTACATTTTGGTACATGACCGTTTGATCGCGATGCCGGACGGGCTGATGTTCATGGTGCCCACACGGCTGGTTCCTACTGCGCTGTCGCCGCTGTTTTCGTGGAGCACTAAAGTCCGCATGGCGCGCGAGTTGTTGCACCCGCCGCGGCCCATGGAGGACGATGAGACGGTCGCGCAACTGGTGGAGCGGCACTTCGGCCCGGAGGTCGTCGATCGGCTGGCCGATCCGCTGCTATCAGGTGTATACGGCGGCGATGCGGGCAAGCTGAGCGCCCGCGCGGTATTGCCGCGCTTTGTCGAGATGGAAGAGAAGTACGGCAGCCTCAGCCGCGCCATGCTGGTCGCGCACAAGAAAATGGCGCAAGCTGCCAGGAAGCACCCGCCGCGTCCGCTGTTCACTTCGTTGAAAGATGGAATGCAGCAGTTGGTGGACGCGATCATCGCCAGGATTGATCCGGAGGCCATTCGATTGCGCCGTCACGTTCGGCGCATCTATCCCGAGAATGGCGCTTGGCGTGTTGCTATCGAGATGAATGGCGACGAGCGGTACGATGCCGTAATCCTTGCCACTCCCGCCAATGCTGCTGGCGCGCTGCTCGATGGAGTGGATAGCGCTCTGGCACGCAATCTCCTCGAAATCACCTATAGTTCGTCGGTAACGGTCACGCTCGGCTATTACAAACAGCAGCTCGCGAAACTGCCGCGGGGTTTCGGATTTCTGGTGCCACGAAGCGAAGGCACGCGTATGTTGGCGTGCACGTTCGTTCACAACAAGTTCCCCCACCGTGCGCCGCCGGACAAAGGCATTCTGCGTTGTTTTTTGGGAGGCGCGCGCGACGAGGCGGTACTGGGACTCAGTGACGAAGAGATGCTGGAAACCGTTCACCGCGAGCTTCGCGACATCGTCAAGCTGGACGCGCGTCCCATCTTCTCTCGCGTGTACCGCTGGCGCGAAGCGATGGCGCAGTATGAGCCCGGACACATCGCGCGGGTCGCGAATATCGAGAAGCGCGTAGCGGAGATTCCAGGACTCGCGATCGCCGGCAACGCCTATCACGGCATTGGAGTACCCGACTGCATTCGCTCAGGGATGGATGCGGCGAATAGCGTGGCACAGTTCACGCCCGAAGCACAGCCCGCCGGGAAATAATCCGAAGCATTTTGTGCGTAAGTACAACACCGCTTTTCGCGGCCAAGCTTCCTTATTCCGATTTCACTTGCCCGTGTAGCTCACGCGCCAGATGGAGTTCGATGCGTCATCCGTGACCAGCAACGACCCGTCAGGCGCGACGGTGACGCCCACAGGACGTCCCCAGACATTGCCATTGGGAAGCACGAATCCGGTGAGGAAGTCTTCATACTCGCCGCTGGCGTGTCCTGTCTGGTGCAGCGGCACGCGAATGACTTCGTAGCCGGCGCGCGGGCTTCTATTCCATGAGCCGTGCTGCGAGGCGAAGATATCGCCCGCATATTCCGCGGGAAACTGATTGCCCTCGTAAAATGTTAGCTCCAGCGACGCGTTGTGCGGCTGCAGCAACACATCCGGGACAATCACCTTGCTCTTCAACTCGGGATGTTTGCCCTTGAGCCGCGGGTCGGGATTGCCACCGATGTAGTAGTAGGGCCAGCCGTAGAAGCCTCCCTCTTGCACGTGGGTGATGTAGTCGGGAACCAGATTGTCGCCCAGTTGATCGCGTTCGTTGGTCGAACACCAGAGTTCGCCAGTCTTGGGATTGATAGCGAGCCCGCCACCGGCATTGCGAATTCCATAGGCGTAAATGTGGACGCCGGAACCATCCGGATTCATCACCAGAATGTCGGCGCGAAACTTCTCCTCGGGATGGGTATCGGGGTCGTCCGCATTAGAGGCCGATCCAACACCCACGAACAGATGCTTGCCGTCCGGCGAGAAGACGAGATCGCGGGTCGTGTGGCTGCCCCCGCTCGGCAGATTGAGGAGATGCTCCGGCTTCCCGGTGGCCTTCAAGTCTCCATTGTGATACGGGAAGCGCAGCACAGCGTCGGTGTCGCCGATGTAGATGTACTGCGGGTTCGGTCCCGGCGGATAGAACGCAATTCCGTAAGGCTCGGTCAGCCCAGAGGCGAAGACCTTCTGCTGTTGCGGTTTGCCATCGGGAGTGATGCCACGGAAAATCTTGATATCGCCGCCATGAGTTTCGGCTACAAAGACGTCGCCGTTAGGAGCGGTAACGATGTTGCGTGGATTCTGAACGTCGGTCGTGTACAGCTCTACCTTGAATCCGGCGGGCGCTTGCGGCCACGCATTCTTTGGACGATCGACTACGTCGGGGCCGTTGATGGCCGACTTTGTCGCGTAAGGCGCGGGTAGATCTTGTGGAGTAATCTTGTGAACCGTTCCGGGCTTCTCGTAACGGTAATCCGTGAACGGCACGGTCGGCGGCGGCGCGGAAGCTGAATTCTCAGCGCAGGCAGAGCAGGTAATAACCAAAAGAAGAGCACATGGTATGAGCGAATGACGGACTTTCTTCATCAAGGCCTCACGGGAATAGAAGCATTTTGCAGCGGAGCTGAGTGGAAGTTCCACGGCTCGCAGCATCAGGCTGCCCTTTTTAGATGACGGAACCGAGCCTGCGGTATGTGAGAAAGCAGCGGAGTTTTGACGCTTCTTGCTAACATCAGAAAGTGACCACTTCTTCCCCAGTCCGCGTCCGCTTCGCTCCTTCACCCACCGGCCAGTTGCATGTCGGCAATGCGCGTACCGCGCTCTTCAACTGGCTGTTTGCCCGGCAGGTGAACGGCGTGATGGTGCTGCGCATTGAAGACACCGACGTGGAGCGCAGCGAGGCGCGCTTCGAGAGCCAACTGTTGGACGACCTGAAGTGGATGGGTCTTGATTGGGACGAGGGGCCCGACGTCGGCGGCCCGTTCGGGCCATATCGCCAGAGCGATCGCCTGCCGATCTATCGCGAACACGCGGAGCGGTTGCTGAGCGAGGGCAAGGCGTATCTGTGCTTCTGCTCGCAGGAGGAGTTGGAGCGCGATCGTGCGGAGAAGCTGGCGAAGCAGTTGCCGCCGGTGTACTCCGGCAAGTGCCGCGCGCTCGATCCCGCCGAGGCAGAGCGCCGTCGCGCCAATGGCGAGGCAGCGGCGATACGGCTGCGCATTCCCGAGCACCCCATTCGCTTCCACGACATCGTGCACGGCGCGGTGGAATTTTCGAGCGAGGTGGTCAGCGATCCCATCATCGTGCGCTCCAGCGGGATTCCGGTTTACAACTACGTGGTCGTGGTCGATGACGCGCTGATGAAGATCACGCACGTGATTCGCGGCGACGATCACCTCTCCAACACGCCCAAGCAGGTGGCGCTGTACGAAGCGCTGGGCTGGCCGGTGCCGCAGTTCGCGCACCTGTCGACGATCTTAGGCAGCGATCGCGAGCGGCTGTCGAAGCGCCACGGAGCTACTTCTATTGCAAACTTTCGCGAGATGGGCGTCTTACCTGAGGCGCTGATGAACTACCTGGCGCTGCTGGGCTGGGCGCCGAGCGGTGGCGCGCGCGAGATCTTCACGCCGGAGGAACTGAAGAAGGAATTCTCGTTGGACCGGGTGACCCCGTCTCCCGCCGTCTTCGACATGGAGAAGCTCTATTGGCTGAACCGGCATTACATCAAGCAAAGCGAGCCGGAGCGCATCGAGAAGCTGGCCGAGCCGTATTTCGTTCGAGCCGGCTTGCTGCCGGAGCATCCCGATGAGCGGACGCGCGCATGGTTCGGCAAAGTTGTCGCGCTGCTGGGGCCGTCGGTGGATAGGCTTGAGCAGCTTCCTGAGCGGGCGACGTTGATCTTCCGCTATGACGCGGCAGCCGCGATGAGTTCGCCTGACAATGCCGAGGTAATGGCTGCGCCTAAGACGCGTGAGGTTTTGGCAGAGTTCGCAAGGTTAGTGGAGGCTTCTCGCCCAGGTCTCGAAAACCGCGAGACCCGGGGCACCCGCGCCCTCGAGCCGATGACGCCAGAGCGATTCAAGGCCATCATGAACGAGGTGAAGGCGAAGACGGGCGTCAAGGGCAAGGAGTTGTTTCATCCAGTGCGAGTGGCACTGACCGGATCGCACTCGGGGCCGGAGTTTGACAAGCTGATTCCGATTCTCGAGGAAGGGGCGGAGCTCGAGCTTCCGCAGCATGTGATGAACGTCAGAGAGCGGCTGGCGGCGTTTCGAGGGTCAGGCAGTCAGTCCCTCAGGGCCTAAAGGGGCTGCGTGAAAACCCTATCGTCCCCGGGGTGTCTGTGTCGTAGCTGTGCCGCCGCTGCGCGGCTCAATTGCTTTTCCCACTTCACCGCGGGCTCACGCCCGCGGCTAACACAAATGTCGCCGCTGCGCGGCTGAATGATAACAAGAAAAACTTGTAATGGTAGTTAAAGCTGCGCCCCTTAAGAAAGTTCTTTAGTCGGCGGCTTCTTCTGGTCCGCCCTCTGGTCCCACGCGATGCTGTATGTGCGACCAGATGAAGTACCCCACGGCCAGCAGGATCACGGCCAGAATCAAGGCATCCAGGCGATGGAACCACATCTTTAGACGCGGATCGGTGTCCCATTGCTTGCCTAGCTTCATGCCGATGTAAGCCAGTGCAAAGCACCAGGGCCACGATCCGACAAAGGTGTAGATGTGAAACTTCATCCGATTCATGCGGGCGATGCCGGCAGGCAGCGCGATGAAGGTGCGGATGACCGGCAGCAAGCGGGCGATCAGCACGGCGATGGAGCCGCGACGGTCGAAGAAGCGATCGGCAATGGCCAACTCGCGATGGCTGAGGAAAATGTAGCGGCCATAGCGCTCCACCAGGGGCCGTCCGCCGAAGTAGCCGATCTCGTACGCCAGCACTGACCCGAGATTGCAGCCCAGCGCGCCCCATGTGGCGACGGCAAGCAGCGAGAAGCGTCCGGTATACACCAGGTAGCCGGAGAACGGCATAATGATTTCCGACGGCAAGGGAATACAGGCTGACTCGATGGCCATCAGCAGCATGACACCGGGATAGCCCGCCGCCGAGATGACGCTGATGATCCAGGCTCCGACGATTTCGATGAGGTGAGCAATCATGTGGTGGTGGAATTAGCTCCGGGTGAGGTTTGAAGCGCCGTAGGCGCGGTATAGGTTAGCCCAGTGCTTTAGCGCTGGGCATAGATCCCACAGAGGAATAGGAGTGCCGCAGGCACGGTACTCCAGAACATCGTAGCGGGGGATGTGCCGTCCCTACGGGACTCAGATTTTCTTACGCGTTCCCCAGCGCTGAAGAGTCTGTGCGAGAACCCTGCCGCCGCTACGCGGCTCGCATCTTTTTCCACTCTACCCGGGGCTTACGCCCCGGGCTAACTGCGCAGCCGCCGCTGCGCGGCTGGTTCGATCGGCTTCCTGCGGTTTATCCCGCCGCAAAATTCTTCGGCGAGTTGCGACACAGTCTTTGAAGCCAGGCTCTCTTTTCTTTACCACGCGGAGGCGACGCTGATGCGCCGCACTATCCGATCTGTCGCGGCTCCGCGGTGCTGAATCTATACTCCCGAGGTTATCAGCGAGGCCCCTGCCGGAGTGCGCACGCGGCCGTTGCCATTGCGAGTGTTGGTCGTGTTTCTCCAGTTGACGTGCGGCATGAAGACCGACTTGTCGATGCGAGCGCTGTACTTCAGCGCAATGCTGATCAGCGAGTCCAGCAGCGAATCCGACAGCAGATGCGGATGCAGTCCAAGGTCGATCAGCTTCGAGTGCTTGGCATTGTAGTAATGCGCTTCGGCCTCGACGCGCGGATCGGGGAGGTGATCGATCTCGGCCTTGAGGCCAAGCTTGTTGGCGGCCGCCTGCACCATTTGCGCCAGTTCCAGCACGGAGAACTGCTCGGTGAACTGATTGAATACGCGGAACTCTCCCGGCTCGGCGGGATTGAGGCAGGCGATCTCGACGCAGCGAATGGTATCCCGAATATCCAGGAAGCCGCGCGTCTGTCCGCCTTTGCCATAGACGGTGATGGGATGACCGGCCGCCGCTTCAATGCAGAAACGATTCAGGGCCGTGCCGAAGATCTCGTCATAGTCGAAGCGGTTGATCAGGGCTTCATCCAGTGCTGTCTCGTCGGTCGTGGTGCCATAGACGACACCTTGATTCAGGTCCGTGGCTCGAAGTCCCCATGCCTTGCAGCAGAACATGATGTTGTGGCTGTCGTGGACCTTCGAGAGGTGATAGAACGAGCCGGGCTGCTTGGGAAACGGGAGCGAGTCGGTCCGGCCGTTGTGATTGATGCGGATGTAGCCTTCTTCGATGTCGATGTTGGGCGTCCCATATTCGCCCATTGTTCCCAGCTTCACCAGGTGGCAGTCGGACTTGAACTCACGCAACGCGAAAAGCAGGTTCAGCGTCCCGACCAGGTTGTTGACCTGGGTGAAGGTGGCGTGGTCGCGGTCGATCATGGAATAAGGCGCCGACCGCTGCTCGGCGAAATGGATCACGGTATCGGGCTCGAAGTCACGAATGTGGGCCGAAAGGAAAGCGAAGTCGGTCATATCGCCCACGAAAACGTCGATGACATTGCCGGTAAGGTCCTTCCAGACCTGCAAACGATCGCGCAGAGAGCGAATCGGCGTCAGGGTCTCGACGCCGAGATCACGGTCCCATTGCCGGCGGACGAAACTGTCCACAATGGCGACCTGATGTCCCTGCTTGGACAAATACAATGCGGTTGCCCACCCGCAGTAACCATCTCCCCCTAGCACTGCAATTCTCATGCATCCTCCTCAGGGCTC
>Ga0181532_10002731_pt1 | contig 16349 bp, 15 predicted proteins | sample PEATcosm2014_Bin_33_FD_119768 | JGI IMG/M metagenome (GOLD analysis project Ga0181532, IMG submission 119768) | Peatland microbial communities from MTU Mesocosm Facility, Houghton, MI, USA - PEATcosm2014_Bin11_30_metaG | ecosystem: Environmental > Terrestrial > Soil > Wetlands > Peat | place...
TACAACAGCGCGCATTCCTTGAGCAGGCGCAGGGTCCGGTAAATCGTGGCATAGCCGACGTGCGGGTTGATCTGCTTGACCTTCGCGTGCAGTTCCTCGGCGCTGATATGATGTCCGAGCTCGAAGAATACGCGTGCGATGTCGTCGCGCTGGCCGGTGGACTTGAGCCCGCGCTCCTTGAGCCGGACGTGGAAGGCACGCATCCGCTCTTCCGTGCTGATCGCGGGTTTACGATCGATTACGGTGTGACCAGCCGACGCGCTTTCGCCGGAACGCGGCATCTCGGTGCTCAGGCCGGGGCGTCTCCGAGATGAATGACGCGCCGCGCCGCGGGCGACAGGTACAAGGATTCGAGATCGCGCAAGCGCAGCGCCTCGGCAATCACTTCGAGCTGCTCGGCGGCAGGCTGATCGCGATCGATGATGACCAGGCTCTTGTCGCGCAACCGGCAGGCGCCGCCGCGGGTGCGATAGCCAATTTCGCGCATGATCTTTTCGCGGCGGACCTCGAGCCCGACGCGCTGGGCAGCCTCGGTGAGCTCATCGACGATTCTCATCATCCGCGCCTCGCTAAGTTCGCTCATTTCACCCGCCTGCTTGCGCAATCGATTGTGGCTGCGGCCGCGTCCCCTCTTGAGACAGCACTGCGCGGCATGTTATCGCGATAATTGACTCGGAGGTCACACACTTGATCAAGAAAATCCTCGTCGGCATCGACAACTCCGAGCACTCCCACAACGCACAGGCGTACGCCTTCTATTTTGCCCGAATCTTCAATGCGTCGGTGATCGGATTGCATGTCGTCGATATCGTGTCGATCGAAGGATCGTTTTTTCATGATATATCAGGTTCGCTCGGGCTGGAACCATATCTGGATTTCTCGTCCAAGATGCGCGAGGTGCTTACCGCCCGGGGCCGCGCCGCGCTCGACGAGTTTGCCGCCGCGGCAGCGCGCGAGAATATCGCGGTCGAGACCGTGATCGACATGGGAATCGTCGCCAACCAGATTTGCGAGCGGGCGCGCAGCGCCGACCTGGTGATGATCGGGCATCGCGGCGTCAACGAAAAGTTCTCGACCGGGCTTTTGGGTTCGACGGCGGAAAGCGTGGCGCGCAAATCTCCACGCCAGCTGTTCATCTCGCCGAGACGATTTCGCGAGGTCAAACGTCCCGTGCTGGCCTACGACGGCAGCGAACGGGCGTCGCGCGCGATGCGCTCGGCGGCGGAAGTTGCCCACGGCCTCGGGGTTCCGATCACCGTCATTACCTGCGCGCGCGATCCCAAGCTGGGCGAGCGCACCCTGGCCGAAGCGCGCACCTACTTCGAGAACTACACGCCCAAGGCCGAGTTCAAGCTGCTGCAGGGGCATGCCAACGAGGAAATTGTGAAGTTCCTCAAGGAGCACGATGCCGACCTGCTGTTCATCGGGGCGTACGGGCACAGCAGGATCATCGAGATGGTACTCGGCTCGACCACCGAGTTCGTGCTGCGCAACGCGCCGTGCCCGGTGTTCCTGGCGCGCTAGGCTTGCGGTTCCCCGGCGCGCTGACGGATGAAGCGGCCGAGCAACAGGCGCATCGATTCGATCGGCTGTATCCCGATCATCGGAAAGTCGCCCAGGATAAACGTCGGGAAACCGAGCGCGGAAAACTCGTCGGCCTCGCGCTTGTGCCCGGCAATCCGCGCGGACATCGCTCCGCTGTCGAGCGCCGCGCGAAACTGCGAGCGATCGACGCCGGCGCGCTGTGCAATCGCGTCGAGCACCCCGCGATCGGCGATATCGGCGCCTTGCTCGAATGCCGCGCGAAAGACCGCGTCGTGATACGCCGGGAAAACGCCCGCGTCACGCGCGATTTCCGATCCCTGCAGCGCGGGCACCGAATCGAGCCAGCTCGGCGGCGGCGCGACCGCAATGCCCGTCTCCGCCGCGACCAGCAGCACTTTTTGCCGCTCGCGCTCGCCGAGCACGCGGCCGGGCTTGAAGCGAAAATCGCGCGTCGCGATAGGCACGCCCTTCCACAGCGCCTCGAAGCCGAGTTCGTCCTCGAGCTCGGCGACGATTCGCCACGCGATGTAGCAAAGCGTCGAGGCGTAGTCGAAGTAGATTGGAATGCGAATCCGGTTCATATTTTCGCGACGCCGTCCGCTCGCGCTGACTCCGATAATCTCCCGTTCAAGCGTCGCCTGCAATTGGCTCGGGCCTCCCGGCGCGGCGCTTGCGCGGCTCACGCGGCTCGCACATTCTTGATGCACAATGTCTTCAAATCGCCGGCCAGTTCTCAAATTGGGTGTCGTTGACTTCGGCGTCGAGAGTGCGACGCTGCCCGGAGGCGTGCAGGTCGATCTCCCGGTCATCAGGCATCCCGGAGCCAGCGCGATCGTTGCGCTCTACCCCGACCTGAATATTGCGATGCTGCGCCAGTATCGGCACGCGATCGGCGGCTGGCTGTGGGAGATTCCCGCGGGATGCCGCAACGCGGGCGAGGATGGGCTCCAATGCGCGCGGCGCGAACTCGGTGAAGAGGCAAGAGTCGCGGCCGCGCGATGGGACCATCTTGGGTCGATCATCACGATTCCAAGTTTCTGCGACGAGCGAATCGAGATGTACCTGGCGCGCGAGTTGTCAGTGGGAGAGGGCACGCTCGATCACGACGAGGTGATCTCCGTCAGCCGCGTGCCGTTCGAGGAAACGTTTGCGATGATTGGTCGCGGCGATATCGTCGATGCGAAATCAATCGTCGCGCTTTATCGCGCCCGCGATTTTCTCGAACTGGAGCGCCGCGGCTAAGACTCGCTGACCGGCGCGTCCATTGGGTATGAACAGTGAGAGGTGAACGGCGCGGTGCGCCGCCCACCGGCTACTGGATTACTACTTCGTCGGGAAAGAGGAACGTGGTGGCGCCGTCGTCGAATTGCACCAGATACATGCGCCGGTCCAGATTATTTACCTCACGCAGGATGCGTGGTTGTTCGCTGAATCGACTGCGCCCATCGTGGTCGCGCACCGGTTTCTGGAGCTTGCAATGCCTTCCGACTAGTTTTTCTGTGTTTAGGCCGCTCAGCATATTTTTACCCCTCCACTCCCTCCTAGCCATCGACCATCCCCATCATCCTGACTCTAATGCTAGCAATCTTTGGGCCTAATATTTAGACGTCTGGCAGGCGTCCGCGTTACGTTTATCCAGAGCTGTGGAAAGCCCTGCAAATCAACGGGTTTCATGTTTTTTCGACGAAACCTGAGCATTGACGGCCTGGCCTGCGTTACCGATTCGCGGCGCCGCAGTGACCGAATACAGGCACCTTTTTGCTAAGCTGGGGACTGGATGTTCAAATAAGCACCGGGGAGATAAATCGCGAAGAACCGCATTGCGGAGCGATCCCGTGACGAAACCCGGCCCAGGGGGAAAATTTCACAGGGAAAAATTACCCAGATGTCCACAATATACCCGCTCATAATGGGACGGCGCGCGATGCTTGCGACGGAGCACTATCTATCCGCCTCTGCCGGTGCGCGAATCTTCGCCGGTGGTGGAAATGCCATCGACGCTGCCGTCGCTGCGACCTTCGTCGAGGGTGTCGTCAACCCGCACATGCATACCATCGGCGGTGAGGCGCCAATGCTGATTTATTCGGCATCTGCCCGCCGCGTGGTCGCAATCAACGGCAATATGATGGCGCCGCAGCGCGCGACGATTGCCCATTACTTGTCTCTCGGCCTCGAGCTGATCCCCCCGTTCGGGCTGCTTGCCGCCGGCGTCCCCGCAGCCTTCGACGCCTTGGTGACTGCGCTAAGGGATTTCGGAACCAAATCTCTGGCCGAGGTTCTCGAGCCGGCACTGGAGCTTGCGGGTGACGGTTTCCCGGTGCACGTGGGACTGTCTGGTGAGGCTGGCGGCCCTGGCGATGCCATCGCTGGGGCGGGCGCGTCGATCCGGAGCAACGCCAAGCTGTTCCTTTCCAAATGGCCGTCTTCAGGGGGCGTTTATCTGCCCGATGGCCAAGTCCCGCAGCCAGCAAGCGTGCTCAAGAATCCCGCGCTTGCCAACTTTTTCAAGCGTGTGCTCGATGCCGAGTCAGGCGCGAGGAGTCGTGGGCGCGAGTCCGGCCTCGACGCCGCGCGCGAGCGCTTCTATCGGGGCGACATTGCGCGCGAAATCGTCGCCTGGTCCGACGCCAACGGCGGCCTGCTCGCGGGCTCCGACCTCGAGCGCTTCACCACGCGAACCGAATCGCCCGTGAGCGCGGACTATCGCGGCGTCACGGTCTTCAAGTGCGGGCCATGGTCGCAGGGTCCGGTCTTCCTTCAGCAGCTCAAGTTGCTCGAAGGCTTCGAGCTGGCCGCGATGGGCCACAATTCCGCCGGCTATATCCACGCTGTCATCGAGGCCGCCAAGCTCTCGTTCGCCGATCGCGAAGCTTGGTACGGAGATCCCGAATTCATCGACGTTCCGCTGGCCGGATTGCTGAGCGATCGTTATGCGGCGATTCGTCGCGAGCTTATCGATTCCGGACGCGCCTCGATGGATCAGCGGCCGGGCGATCCGGTTGCGATGCGTGCGTTGCGCGACGGTCCCGCCGCCGGCGCGCGCCCGTGGGGTGCGGGCACGATTCACGTCGCGGCGGCAGACCGCGCCGGCAACCTGATCGCGGTCACGGCCAGTGGCGGATGGATTCCCAGCTCGCCGGTGATCGACTCGCTTGGCTTTCCGCTGGGAACGCGGATGCAGACATTTTATCTCGACGCGCGCCATCCCAACGCGCTCGAACCCGGCAAGCGCCCCCGCACCACGCTGTCGCCGTCGCTCGCGATGCTGAACGGCGAGCCGTACCTGGCATTCGGCACGGAAGGCGGCGATCAGCAGGATCAATGGACGCTGCAATTTTTTCTCAACGTGGTCGATTTCGGAATGGACCTGCAGGCCGCCATCGAGGCGCCCAAGTTTTCGACGCCGCATTTTCCCTCGACGTTCTATCCCCACAACAGTCGCCCCGGCGTCGTGCGCATCGAGGATCGAATCCCCGCCAGCGTGCGCGACGCGCTCGCCGCCCGTGGCCATGAGATCGAAGTCCGGCCGCCGTGGTCCGAGGGTCGCGTGCTCGCGGTGCAGATCGACACGAAAACCGGCGTGCTCTCAGGCGGCGCCGATCCGCGCGGACAGGCCGCGCCCATAATGCCTGCGCAAGTGATCGGCTGGTAGGCAGGGTGCAGGGGTGACCCCTGCACCCAATGTTAAGGCCGCGCTCCGTCGTCGCGCACGGCCCCTGGCCGTGGCGACGGCAGCGCAGTATTAAGCCATTGGCGCGGGCCGCGCCCGCCAACGGCGGGCGGCCTTAATACTGAGTGCAGGGCTCAGCCCTGCCGCCATGATGCCGGGACGCTTGCGGCAACTGCGGAAGATGAATATTCGTTTATGGTGCGCGACAATTTCGGACATGGGCGCGAATTCCATGCTACGCTCGATGCCCGGAATGGTTGATCGCCCACGCAGAAGGTAGAAAACTGGCGGGGGCAAACGAACTCGCCTGTTGTTGGCTGGAGGAATATTCCAGCCGTTGACAGGCATGAAAACTGCTCCCTTGGAAGGAGGAAGCTCGTGCGGACAAACGTGGCGTCATTGATTAAAGGTCTGCTCGTGGCGATTGCGCTCGTGGCGGTTGTGGGATGCTCGGGACAGCCACTTTCGACACGTGAGAAGGGCACATTCATCGGCACCGGAGTCGGAGCCGCAACCGGTGCGATTATAGGTGCCGCTGTGGGTAACCCGTTGGCAGGCGCGGCAATCGGCGGCGGCATCGGCGCGCTAGGCGGATACGTGGTCGGCAACGAGATGCAGAATCAGGAAAACGCCAACAAGCAAACTCAGACGCAGATTCAATCGCAGCAAAAGCAGATCGAAACTCAGCAGCAGCAGATTCAACAATTGAAGCAACAGCAGGAAACCGAATAGCTCGGCTGACGTATCAATTATTGGAAGATGGAGGTTCTCATTATGCGCAAAAGTATTGCACTGATCATGACTCTGGCGCTGGCGGGAACGCTCGTTCTTGCAGGATGCACAGGGCAGCCGCTCACGACTCGTGAGGCAGGCACGCTGGGCGGCACGGCGATAGGCGCAGGTGGCGGGGCACTGGTCGGGGCGGCCGTAGGCCATCCTCTGGCGGGGGCCCTGATCGGCGGTGCTCTGGGCGGTGGCACCGGCTACGTAGTCGGCAATTCGATGCAGAATCAGGAAAACGCCAACGCGCAGACCCAGCAGCAGGTGCAGCAGCAACAGCAAGAAATCGAGAATCAACGTCAGCAGATTCAACAGCTCAAATCGCAGTCGGAGACCGAGTAATCGGACGGCGAGATCGGCTGAAAAGGGCGGTGCCGCGTTCGGCGCCGCTCTTTTTTTCTCGGCCGGCCTGATTCACGCAGGCTTGCACAGCTTGCATGCTCTCAGCCCCGCGTGACTCGCGCACTTGGCATCCGCGAAGATCAGCATCTTGGCCGGATCCGCGCGACGCGCCGCCGAGCAGTCGGGCCGGCAGAAGATTCCGGTGCGTCGATGCCCCATCACGGCGAGCGCCGGCATTCGCAGATCGCGCCCGAGTTCGAATCCTTCCGCGCGCAGCAGCTTGACCTTGTTGTCCACGCCGCCGCCGTAATTGCCGATCGTTCCGTCGGAGCGGATCACGCGATGGCACGGCACGAAGATCGGGATCGGATTCGACGCCATCGAGTTGCCGATCGCGCGCTGGCTGTCGGGCTGTCCAACCGTCGCGGCCAGGCTGTGATAGGTGATCACCGCGCCGGGCGGGACTTTTCGAAGCGAGATGTACGCGCGGCGCTGGAAATCGCTCTCGACCAGGCTCAGATCCACCGGATGCGCCGTCGCATTGAAGTCGCCCGCGAATACGCGATCGATTTCCGCGCCGATCCGGCGGGCACTCGGCTCATTCTCGATCAGATCGAACTTCTTGCGCAGCATCTCGAGCGTTCGCTCGCCCCCACTTATGAAAAGAAAGTGAAGCGCCGCGAGGCCGCGGTCGCTCTCCGCGATCAGCAGGCGCCCAATTGGCGACGAAATCACTCCGACCCGCGCTTGCGGCCGCCGCAGAATCTTCATCGCGCGCTCGATGCGCGGCCGCGTCTGCCGGATCAATGCGTCGAGCACGCGGTCGTCGATCGGCGCACTCTGCTTCGCTTGCGTCGCGATTGGATGGGTCTTCATCTTGATTACTCGTCTAATTGACTACTCTTCGAGCCTGAGTTTCTTCAGCGCCTGATAGACGCTTGCCCGCGCGCTTTCGGCCGAGCAATCCAGCGCCGTGCCGATCTCCGTATATTCGAGCCCCGCGAACTTGCGCATCATCAATGCCTGGCCCTGCTTGCCGGGCAGCCGCGAGATGGCCCTCTTCAAATGAAGCGCGCCTTCGGGTCCGCCGCCGAGCTGATTCGACGCGCGATCGCCCGGCGATCCGCCGTCGGCGGTCTCGTTGGCGATCACGCGCCCGCGGCGCATCCTGTCCCGCGCGCGATTGCGGCACAGGTTCGATGCGATTCGAAAAACCCACGGCCGCAGTCCGTCTTCCGATTGCAGCGTGGGGTAGGCGCGATAGGCGCGCAGCCACGTCTCCTGGAACAGGTCCATCGCATCCTCGCGATCGCCGGTCGAGCGCATCAGGAAGCGCATGATCTCGCGTTCCATGCTTTTCACCGCCTCTTCGAACGGCGGCGGCAACTTGAGGCTGAACGTGGGCATCGTGTTTGTCAGGCCAGGCCGGCCAGCGAAGTCACCAAGTACCACAGCGTGATCGATCCGAAAACCGCTCCGACGATCTCTTCGAGGATGCACGCCTGCGCCAGGCTGACGCCATCGCCCCGCTCGCGCTCCGCACCGCGCGCCGCAACTTCGGTTAATCGCGCCTCATCAACTCGGATGGTCGGTATCATCGTTTTATGCTCCTGATGACTACAACCCCGCTCGAGCCGATTTGTGAATTGAGCCGGATCGCGCCGATGCCGCCGATCCGCAGCCGGCGCGCTGCATTTGACGTGGGCCGCAATCCTGCGATCATCGGGATGGCGCGCAGCCTCGACTACCGGGCGATCGCGCGGAGGTCTCTATGGATGCGACTGTCTGGATCGCGCTGTGGGCAGGTTTGTTCCTGGCCAGTCATCTGATCATATCGTCGTCAGCCGTCCGGCCCTGGTTGATAAGCGCGGCCGGCGAGCAGCCCTATCGCGGCATCTATTCGCTGATCGCGTTCGGCACGCTGGGACCGTTGATCTACGAATTCGCGCGCCACAAGCACGCCGGGCCCTTGCTTTGGGCGCTGCGCGCGGTGCACCCATTCCGAGAGCTTGCATGGTTACTGATGCTGACGGCGCTCATCTTGTTCGTCGGGGGCCTCATGAATCCGAATCCAGGCGCGATGGCCGCGTCGGGGGGCGTGAGCGAACCGCGCGGCCTGCTGAAGATAACGCGACATCCGAGTTTTGTTGCGTTCAGCCTGTTTGGAATCGCACACATGCTGATGAACGGACGGGCCGGCGACGTGATTTTCTTCGGGATGTTCCCGGCGCTCGGAATCATCGGCGGGATGCATCAGGACCGGCGCAAGCTTCGCGAACTTGGCGATCGCTATCGCAAGTTCGTCGCGAAGACCTCGTTCGTGCCGTTCGCGGCGTTAATCGGCGGGCGCGTTCGATGGGCCCGCGGTGACATGCCGTGGAGGGCGATTGGCGTGGGCATAGCGCTGGCGGTTGTGATCGTGATGCTGCATCCGATGATTTTCGGCGGCCATCCGCTTGGGCAGGGGTGACCCCTGCACCCAGTGAAAAAGAAGATGCGGGCGGCGCTGGTGGGGTCACATTTTCGCTGGTGGTGGAAGCCGGAACAGGCGCGCGGCGTTCGCGATCACCTGCGCGCCGAGTGCTGCGGCATCAACGCCTCTAAGCTTCGCGAGCATTTCGAGCGTGCGAGTGACGTAGGCCGGCTCGTTGCGTACCCCGCGATACGGCTCGGGCGCGAGATAAGGTGCGTCCGTCTCCACCATCACGCGGTCATCGGGAACGATCGACGCGGCCTCGCGAACCGAGGCGGAATTCTTAAACGTGATGATCCCCGAGAACGAGATGCACAGTCCGAGCGCGAGGAACTCGCGCGCCGCGTTGGGGTCGCCGGTGAAGCAATGAATCACGCCGCCGCGCGGTGGAATCCCGGCCTCACGCGCGATCTCGACGACCCGGCGCTCGGCGTCGCGGCAATGAATCACGATTGGCAGGTCGAGCTCAGTGGCGAGCGCAAGCTGCGCACGCAACGACGCTTCCTGCGCATCCGGCGGTGAGTGCATGTAGTGGAAATCGAGTCCGCTCTCGCCGATCGCGACAACCTTTTTCGACGCGGCGAGCCCGCGCAACTGTGCGATTCGCTCTGGCGTGCAATCCCGGGCGTCGTGGGGATGCACGCCGACAACGGCGAAGACATCGCGGTGATGCTCGGCGATCTCGACGGTCAATCGATCGTTTTCGATCGGACCGATCGCGCCGACCGAGATGATCTGCGCCACGCCGGCGCCCGATGCGCGCGCGATCGCGGCTTCGACGTCGTCGCGGAACTTTGCGTCGGCGAGATGGCAATGCGTATCGACAACCGTTGTCATCCGGAAATCCCATTTTGAATTCCAAGTTCGACTCGCACGGACATAATGCCGACGCCGCTAGTCACGCGCGTTCAGATCATTTCCTCGCTGCCTTGCCGCTGCCCTCGAGCTTGACGGCCTGACCGAAGCTCGGCTCGAGGTTATCTTGTATCTGCATCGTGCCGGTGTACTTGATGGCGGCGGTCGGCGTGAAGGTCACCGAGACCTTGCAAGTTCCCGGCTTCACACCTTTGGATTTCGGGCCGAGGGAGTCGTCGTTGCAGGCCTGACTGATGCTGAACGGACTCGTCACGCCGGATTCCATCTCGATGAAAATCGGGAGCGGAGTAATGGTCTTCTTCTTTTTCTTCGTGACCTTGCCGGCATTGGTGATCTCGACCGACTTGACCTTGCTGTCATTAACCGCGACGTCGCCGAAGTTGAGGGCCTTGGGCGATACTTTAAGCTTGCCGGCGACCGGAGGCACGACCACCGTGAACACCTTCGAGTCGCTCGAGGGGTTATATTGCGAGGTTCCCGGGAAGTTGGCAGCAAGCGTCATGAGTCCGATCCCGGAGGGCGTGATCTCACAGGAGGCGTTGCCGCTGCTATCGGTTGTGGCGCCGCATCCTCCCGAGCCGAGCGTGAAGTTGACCGTCTGACCCGCAAGTGCGGCTATAGGATTCGCCGATACATCCGTCAGGTTCGCGGTCACGGTGACGGCTTGGTCCGGCGGCGAGCTGGTTGGGCTCCCGTTGAGAGTCAGGAGGGTCACATCGGTACCTGGCCCCCAAGTGACCAGCGCCTGATTCGAGGTGATGGGGGAGCTTGACACTGTCGTGGACGCAATGACCGCGTCGGTGCCTTGACGCGTTCCGGTGTAAGTGAGGATGGCGTTGCCGTTGGAATCAGTATTCGCCAACTGACTCTGTGGGTTCGCTCCGGTGATTTTAAATCTGACCGGCGTTCCCGCTGGCACGGTTGCGAAATGGACCGAGGCCGTAAGCGTGACCGGGCTGCCCTGCGCCGCGTTGGAGCTGAACGTCGCGGGCGCCAGCGCGAGCGTAGGTGGCGGACTCGGCGCGGTGTAGTTGCATGCGCCGCTGCTGTCCGTGATTCTCCACACGGCGACGCTCTGCGCCAGGTAGATGCATCCGTCGGGACCGGTGATCATTCCGTTGCCTCCGCCGTTAGCGAGGATCGGCGTGCTGACCGTGGCCGTGGGAGTCGTCAAATCGACAACGCTAACCGTGAGAGGCGTATTTGGAGTGGTGCTCGTGTTGGCAGGGAAGTTGGCAATCAGGTATTGCGCGTCGCCATTGGACTGCGTCCCGTAGGCGAGCAGCCCCTGGTAGAACTGTGCAAGGTTGGGCAATACGGTCACGACCGGTGGATTGGGCCCGCTGGTCCCGGTGACCATCGCCACTTGGCCAGTATCATAGACATACATGTCGCCGCTGGGCGCGAATGCGATATTAGCATTGCCAGAATTCGGCAGGGTCGCGTACACCGTGGTCGTCGGCGAACCGCTGGCAGGCCCCGAGATTCGCCATAGTGCCTGATTGCTGCCCCCTCCTCCGCTGCACGAATCGTCGGTGAACAGGTCGCCGCTCAACGGATCGAGTGAAAGCGCTGAGGGGCAGGTAAGGCCGGATGCGACCGTCGCGATCACCGCGCCGGTGGAGGGATTGATCTGCCATACCGCGCCGTCGGTGTAGCTGCCGTCCGTCGCGTACAGGCTGGCGTATAGGTTGCCGCTATTGTCGACGACGAGTCCCGCCAGGCTCTCTCCGATCGTGGCAAGCAAGGTTCCGCTGTTGGCTACCCCGCCACCGGGCGGAATCTTGTACAAATTTCCAGTCGGTATGTCGGAGACAAAAAGATTTCCGCTCGAATCGAACGCCATCCCATAAGCACCTGGGCAGTAGCTGAAGTTGATGTTGTCGTAGAAGAAGTCCTGCGCCTCGAATCCGGTCGCGTATGGTGTCGCGATAAATCCCGGCGCCGCCACCACAGTGTTGGAGCATCCAGCTTCCGGAGCGCTGCTGAAGGTCACCGTGCCAGTCTCTGGAAAAGGAAGATTGCCATCGGTCACGTCCACCGCCGAGTAGGTAATCGTCTCGTTGTTCGAATCCACCGCGGTGAACTCGATCGTACCGCTGCCGTTGGTGACGGGCGGAATTGGTCCGCTAATCACCGAATTGCCGCCAGTCTGATTAATCTGGACGAGTTTTCCGGGCGATGGCCGGCCCAGCGAGTCCTCAAGCGTTACGGTGATATCCGCCGGAGTTATCCCGTCTGCCGTGACGGTGGTCGGGAACGCATTGAGTCCGGCCGAGGTGGAGGGCGGTGGGACGAACGACAGTGAAGGTTTCTGCGCCACGGTTACGCCATCGGTCGTATCCGTAGCAGTAAGTGTGAGATTTTCAGTGTTGAGATCGGTGATGGAAAAGACCGCGTTTCCGTCATTATCCGTCACGGCGCTGGAAGGAGTAATCGTGGCGCTGCCTGCCGCCGCGGTAAGCGAAACGCTCTTGCCACTGATTGGAAAGCCGTTGGTGTCCGTAAGGACCGTCTGCGCCAGCGCGGTGGTGGCGCCGTCGGCGGGGGCGGAGGCGTCCGCGTTGGCTCCTCCCGCCGCCACAACCGAGAGGCTTGGGCTGACCGCGCCCGGCGATAAGCCGGTAAGCGCCAGCCGCAACTGTGGAAAATCGGGCGATCCCAAGCCGACGTGCGCGAAGTCGGATCCCATCGATGCCGCGGAGTGGAACGCATTGGTACCGGCCAGCGGATATAATTGCGAGTTGGCGTTCCCGAGGTTGGCGCCCAGCATCGCGTTCAGGGTGGCCGCGTAAGCCGCCCATTCCGGCGCCGCCATACTGGTCCCGCCAAAGCGCCGCCCGCTCAGACAACCCCCTAAATCCGCTTGGCAAATCTGAAGGCCTTGCGCCGGGTCAGCATCAATCACCACATCCGGTACCGAGCGCATCGTGGAGCCGCTCAGTCCGCTCTGATAAGACGGCGCAGCGAAGAATGTACTTACGCCGAAACCACTCTGTCCCGTAGGTGGCGTATGATCAGCGCCATTCCACCACGTCTCGCTTCCGTACGTCAGGCCTGGGCCGGGCGCGGGACTGGTGCCGCCTACCGCGGTCGCATGGGGCGAATCGGCAGGCACTCCAATGGTGTTTGCGCTACCGTCAAGGCAGGTGGTGCCGGAATCGCCGCTGCCGTTAAAGACGCTGATCCCGCCCGCCGCGGCCGATTGCAGAACCGTATCGATGCTTTGCGCGTCGGCCAGTGACATCTGGTCTTCGCACTCGGACCACGAGTTGCTGATTACCGTGTCGCCATCGTCGATCATGGCGCTGAACATCGTCCCAAAGGAGGTTCCATTGGGTGCGTCGTAAACGACGTAGCTGGTCGCGGGCACCGCAGCCAGCATCATCACCGTATCGACGTCGAGCAGAACCTCTGACTCCCCTGGTCCAGGCGTCGCCACTCCGCCGTCCACCGGCACTACGCTTAGCTGTCCGAAGCTGGCGCCGCCTCCATTGACCTCCAACCAGTCTTGTACGTCGCTGGGCGTGAACGTATCGAATTCCAGCAGGCCGATTTTCTGCGGGTTCTTGCCCAGATTCGTGTCCGGGAACGCTGCGGATGAATCTCTTGCGGCGGATGCGCCGCTCCGGCCCACAACGCCGGCGATACCGGCGTTGAAGAAGTCAGCGCACCCCTTGTTGCTTGACCAAATAGAAGAGTCGGCCATAGCCATGAGAGAACAAAGCCCATAAGCTTCGCCCGACCCGACCAGAAGACCGACGCATGCTATCTCGAAAAGCGGAGCCGATTCTGGGAGCACCGTAATGATGCCAAGTTCCACAGTACCAAACGCGGAGGGAGTGGTGGTCGGAGTGAACGGGAAACAGATCTCGCTGGTGACCTCCCAGTCCGGTGCGGACCCTGCAGGCAAGGCGGCCAGTCCGGAGTCCGGCGCCGATCGGGACGGGATCGCGAGATTTGACAAACCAGTAATCGATTGCACTCGCGACGCCAATTGCAGCGGCAACGCGGGATCGCCGTCATTAGCGCGAAAAGTCCGGCCACCGATGCGATAGTCCGCGATCCGCACGTCGAACGCGCGCTCCGCATCCGCGCGCGTGCCGCGCATCGTGAGCGTCAAACGATTCTTCGAGCCGCGCTCAAGCCGCAATCCCTTCGATCTCATCCAGTGCAGGACGGAATCGTAATCGGCGCGGCTCGGGCCGAAGCGATTGGCGATCTGTCGCTGAGTCAGGAAGCGATGAAAGCTGGGTGACTTAGGCTCGTAGAGATCGTGCAGAAAGCGCTCGAAGCCGGCCTGGTCGTCGCGCTTGAGCACGAGCGTCAGCGTGATGCGCTCGTTTTCGGCTCTGGCACTCGAAGGAACGATGGCTGCCTTCGACAGCGCGGGCAGCATGTGGCCCGGCAGACGAACCGTCGCGGGCGGAGCTTGCGTCGGATGCTCGGCGCTGGCGCTTGCTATCGATGGTTTAGCCAGGAGAACCAAAGCGAACGACACGAACAACAACCATAGATGCGCCCCATGCATCCTCGCCGGAGTTGCCATTTTTGCCTTCCTACGTCGGACTCGTATTGGCTCGTTTAGACTCGCATTCGCGCCAGACTTAACGCAAACGCAGAGTTTAAGCCCGAATTCTAGTTCTAATCGTTGAAATTGAGCGTGGGTTCCGAATCAGGTGCGGGCTTTCTTGTCGATGCGCGGGAACAGCGGCGTCGTCGGATTTACGCGATGCCCCGGCTTGATACCGTCTCCATATGGCGCGCGCGCGAGCTTCTCATCGACATTGAGCAGACCGAGAATCTTTTTCGACGCTACCGGCATGAACGGCTCGAGCGTGTCGGCGACGACGCGCAATCCCTCGACCAGGTTGGCCAGGATTTGCGCGACGCGCGGCCCATTGGCGGGATCCTTGGCGAGCGTGAACGGCGAGGTTGCAACAATATACTTGTTGGCCGCGTCGAGCGCCTGCCAGATGGCTTCCAGAGCGCGATTGAACGCGAGTTCCTCGACCAGCGGCGCGACCCGCGCTGGTACCGAGGCGAACGTCTCGGCGAGCGTAACGTCGAGCGGGTCGCCGCCTGCGCCCGCGGCGGCGCCGGCCGGCGCCGCCGTGATCGCGCCCTGGGAGTATCGCGCCGCCATCGAGAGCACCCGGCTGGTCAGATTGCCCAGATCGTTGGCCAGGTCCGAGTTGTAGCGATCGATCACGCGCTCTTCGCTGAAATCGCCGTCCAGCCCGTAGGTGAATTCGCGCAAGATGAAGAACCGCAAAGCGTCGGGGCCGACATTTTGCTGGTAGGCGACGGGATCCTCGATGTTGCCCGAGCTCTTCGAGAGCCGCGCGCCGCCGAAATTCATAAATCCGTGAACGTTCAGATGACGATAGAGCGGCAAGCCGGCCGACAGCAGTATCGCGGGCCAGTACACCGCGTGCGTCTTGAGGATGTCCTTGCCGATAAAATGTTCGGTGACCGGAAGGATTGCGGTCAATGACGCGTCGTCCGTGTCAGGCAGCTCGCTCATGTAGGCCCACAGCGCGTCGTACCAGACGTAGGTGACGTACTTGTCGTCGAACGGCAGCGCGATACCCCAATCGAGGCGCGCCTTGGGACGCGAGATGCAAAGATCCTCGAGCGGCTCGTCGAGCATCCGGAGTGCCTCGTTGCGATAGCGCTCGGGGCGGATGAAATCGGGATTTTTCTCGATGTTGCGGCGCATCGCCTCGCGGTATTTCTCGAGCTTCAGGAAATAGTTGCCCTCCTTGATAGGCTCGACGGGAACATTGTGCACCGGGCAGATGTTGCCGGGCAGCAGTTCCTTCTCCGTGTAAAAGCGCTCGCATCCGACGCAGTAGAGGCCTTCGTAGTCCTTGAAGTAGATGTCGCCGGACTGGTAAGTGCGCGCGAGCATCTTCTGCACGAACGCCTCATGCACCGGGTCGGTGGTGCGGACAAAGATATCGTAGCTGATGTCCAGCCCAGCCCATCCTTGCCGGAACAGTGCGCTGATTTTGTCGGCGAACGCCTTCGGATGAAGTCCGAGCGCGTCAGCAGCGCGCTTGTTTTTGTCGCCGTGCTCGTCGGTGCCGGTGAGGAAGGTGACGTTGGCGCGGCCGAGCTTGCGGCGCTGAAAACGCGCGAACGCGTCGGTCGCCAGCATTTCGTAGGCATGGCCGACATGGGGCGGGCCGTTGCTGTAGATGATCGCGGTCGTGATGTGGATGCGGTTTGCCATCAGGAGATCGAGAATAGCGGGAGACTCGGCGCCACGCGAGCAGGGGGTGACCACTGCCCACCCGAGCATGGAGTTAATCTGCGACTGCGTAGATAATGGTCCGCACGGAGGAATAGCCGCATGATTGTCGTCCATCACCTCAACGATTCACGCTCACAACGTATTCTCTGGCTGCTGGAAGAACTCGGCCTGCCCTACGAGATCAAGCGCTACCAGCGCGATGCGCAAACCCGGCTTGCGCCACCGGAATTGAAGAAGGTTCATCCGCTGGGCAAGTCACCGGTCATCACCGATGGCAATCGGACCATCATCGAATCAGGCGCGATAATCGACTACGTGATACGCCGCCACGGCGGCGGCCGCCTGCAGCCCGCGCCCGACAGTCCGGCGTATGACGAGTACGTGCAGTGGATGCACTATGCCGA
>Ga0181532_10002733_pt1 | contig 16336 bp, 11 predicted proteins | sample PEATcosm2014_Bin_33_FD_119768 | JGI IMG/M metagenome (GOLD analysis project Ga0181532, IMG submission 119768) | Peatland microbial communities from MTU Mesocosm Facility, Houghton, MI, USA - PEATcosm2014_Bin11_30_metaG | ecosystem: Environmental > Terrestrial > Soil > Wetlands > Peat | place...
CGATGCCAAGCCAGGCGAGGTTCTTCAGGATTTCAGGAGTGAGATCGTTTTTCTCCTGATTGTAGTGTTCCTTTAGATGGTCGGGAACGCTGCTCTTGCTGACACGCCCCGGATTGGTACGGGAAGAGTGAAGGAAAGTGCCACCGGTGCGGCCGGCCCGATTCACCACATCTTCGGTGAGCCGCTGGAAATTATTTGAATTGTCGTGCTTTTCGTCGCGAACAATATCCACCAACCCGCCCCAGCCGCGGCGGATGCCAATGACTTCGTATCCTTCACGGAGGGCGCGGAAGGTGACCGCGCGGATTGCGGGATTAAGACCAGGAACGTCGCCGCCGCCCGTAAGAATTCCGATTACGCCTTTTTTTACGTTGATATTAGCCATGATGCAAGACTCGCCTCTATGTGGAGTAGCAAACAAATGATTATGCGGCTAGCAAAGAAATTAGGGAAGAAATTCTTTGATCGGGTCAATCACGACAAATTGATGGCGACGATCGCCTCACCGGTTGTGGTCGGTAGGTCCCGCTCAACAGTTGTTCCCGTATCCTGGGCCAGTGCAGAAAGAATCACAAATCGAAAACTTGAAATAAGAAAATCAAAAGTTCCGTTCGTCGACACATCGAGCCGTGATGGGGCGCACTGACTACAGTTCGATGTGGGTCCCCAGCAAGGGAAGGAACTTGGCAAGCCAGGCAGGATGCGCCGGCCAAGCAGGCGCGGAGACCAGGTTGCCATCAACAACGGCTTCTGTCATGGGGATGTCGGCGAAGGTGCCACCCGAGCGGGTCACCTCAGGAGATACGGCCGGGTAACAACTGCACTTCTTTCCTCGAAGGACGTCCGCAGCGGCGAGCACTTGCGCGCCGTGGCAAATCGCGGCGATGGGTTTCTTTGCGGAAGAGAAATGGCGGACGATTTCCAGCACTTGGGGATTCAAGCGAAGGTATTCCGGGGCGCGACCTCCGGGGACGACGAGAGCGTCATAGTCTTCCGGACGCGCGTTTTCAAAGGTGGCGTTGAGAGCAAAGTTGTGTCCGCGCTTCTCCGAATAGGTCTGGTCGCCCTCAAAATCATGAATCGCTGTGCGGACTACATCGCCGGCTTTTTTTCCGGGGCAAACGGCATGGACGGTGTGGCCGACCATCTGCAGAGCCTGAAAGGGGACCATCACTTCGTAGTCTTCGACGTAATCGCCGACAAGCATCAGAATGTTTTTTCGGGACATGAGAATCCTCCAGGGTGGATAGAAAGCATAGCAAAGTTAGACGGATCTCTGCTGCGAAGCGGCACAAGGCCACGGCTACGAGCTTTAAGATCATCGCACAGAGTGGAGATGGGGCACAGCTGTTGTGCCCCCACACGGAAAAGACGCAAGTCTGGCGATAACTGAAGCCGAATGTCAAATGGCTTTATTGCGCAGCAGCGGACGCCGGACTGGTGCTTTCGTCGATGGTGAGCATGTCCGTGCGCATCTTGTCCCACTCGCGAAGAGTGAGGCCGCGCGTAGCAAAGAATCGACGGATGGCAACGGAGTCCCAGCGGAGAACTTCCTCCAAGACGGGGACCAGGACGCTCATGGCGTTGTCACTCAAGACAGTGCGGCGAGCGACGCGAGTGATGAACTTTGCTTCGGAGACGCCAATGGTGAGGCCGTCGTACTGGTTGACATGCATCATGACCGGGAGATCGGAACTGCCATCGCCCATGTAAATGATGTGATCGTGGCTGATGCCCAGGTCCGCCCGGAGCTCTTCGAGAACGGTGATCTTGCCCCATCCCGCGGAGGCCCGAATGATCGAATCGACTTCACCGGTAGATTCGTTGAAGCGAAAGCGGGTGCCGAAAATATGGTCGGGCGAAACAATGCCTTCCAGCGCCGACTGGATAATCTCCTGCGGGGCTGCGGAAATGACGTAAAAGGAAATCGTGTGGTCGTTGGACAGATTGTCCAGTGAGCGTGCGAACAGGCTGACGTCGTGTTTCAGGCGAATGCGCTTGCCGGTCTCGACGAGATGCTCGCGGCGAACGCGGCGGAAATCGGGGTCGTGCAGGATCAAGTAGGAAAGTTCCGCGCCCTGCTGGACGAGGTTGATGTTGGACAGGCCCTTCACCTTGTCGTGAAATCCATGAAAACCGATAAGTTCGCTCAAAGCGACTCCCGAGTCGTTGAAGCTGAGCGTCTGGTCGAAGTCGCTGGCCAGAAGATACTGCGTTGTCATAGGAGTGCTGCTCCTCTTTCTGTCCGTCTGTAACGGACGCGAGCCGGGCTGGCGGCTCGAAAACTCCCCACATGCACACGTTAACTCTGTTGGGAAGCGATGCCCCACGAATAATTTTAATGTGTGCTATGCGTGGAAAACGTTAACAGATTATTAGCTAGTCATGAGATGCCGCGAAAGTCTAAAAGGTCCACAGGAAAGAGGTTAGTGGACGGAAGAGATTGCAAATGAAGGGGTTGGCTTGAGCAAGAAGCAAAAACTTTGATGCGAAGAAAAGGCGATAATGAATGGGCAGGATCGCAGGGGTCAGCGGAGCATCGAAAGCCAGGTCCATGTGCGGTCCAGCCAGCCCGCCTGAGATGAAGTCTCTGTAGAGGTATAGGGAGGCACGACGGGCTCGTCGGTGGTGGTATAGAGTTGCCCGTTGCGGAGATACAGACGCTGCATCTCTGCGTGATTCAAGGGGCGGGCGCCGCGGCGGCCAAAGACGGCCAGTTGGTTGCCGGATTCATCGGCGGCGCGGTCGCGGTCGATCCCCTTGGAGATGGCGAGAGCGAGCCCGTTTGTGCGAGCAGTCGCAATAAGTTTCGGCGTAGGTCGCGGACTGAAGCCGGAAAAGTGAGCGGGGTCGTCGAAGGGTGAGATGATCTGCAAAACGCGGAGCCCATTTTTGCCGTCGGCGACGAACGCGAACGCACTGCCTGCCACCATGCCGATTTTGACGTCGTTCACATCGTTGAGTTGCCCTTCCGCAGTGAAGAACCGATCGAGCTTCGGCGCAGCCGGATGCCCGACGTCCACGATGGCGAGGCCTTGCTTGCCCGCCGAGACATAGGCATAGGTGCGGGCCACATAGATGTTGCGGGAGTCCTCGAAAGGTACGAAGGCGTTGGGAACGGGCTTTGGTTGAGCGAGGTCGGTGACGTCCAGAACCTTCAATCCGTCGCGATCAACGACAAAGGCATAGCGAAATTGGATGGCAATGGCGCGCGGGTCGTTAATAAACGGTGCAGCAAGAGTGGCAGTAATTCTGGGCGCGAGAGGATTGTCGAGGTCTACGACAACGAGCGCCTCGGCTGTGAGGATGTAGGCAAATGTCCCTGCAATGCTGATGCGACGTGCGCCTGTAAGGACGCCTCCAGGATTGAACGTCAGGCCACGCTTCAGAAAATTGTTAGTGGGGTCCCCGTCCAACAGAGTGCCAACGCCGGGACTTTTCGATTTCAGATCCGGGTCGCCGACGATCACCAGACCTTCTTCCTTGTCGGCAACGTAAAGAAAGCCGTAGAGGAGATGGACGGGCTGCTCTTCGTTTTCAGCAATGCGTGCACGTAGCGGGTCAACGCCCAAGGTCGTTGGAGAAGCGATTGCGACGGCATCTTTGGTCGGCAGGAAGAAGCGTTGGCCGAGAGGAGAAACGGGCGCGGTGGTCATACGTTGTGAGAAGCCCTTGTTATCAATGTTCGCAATGTCGTAGACGCGCAAGCCACCCTTGCCTGCGGCGGTGTAGGCGTATTCGCCCCGCGCTTGAATATCCAGAACATTGCCATCGTGGCGGGCGACAGCGGAGAGCCGACGATTGCGGGCCAAGAAATTCTTGAAATCGTCTGGATAAGCAACGCGCTGAAGGTCGCTGCCATAAACCGCTTCTGGTTCGTCGTGTTCGGCGACGGCGATCGCTTCGAAACCATGGTTGCCGGTGGCCACATAAATGTAGCGGCCGAGGAAATTCATGAAGTTGGTGCCTTGTAGGAGGAGTTGCGCCATCCAGGCGTTGTTGTCATTCGCGGCCGAGATGTGGCAGTCGGAGCACTCCTTGGTTTCTTTGGCGCGAACGGTGTGGGGAACGAAAGTGCTGAAGGCCTGGCCGGAAAAACCCTCGGCGGAAATGGTTTGTTGCGTGTAGTAAAGCCATTCGCGATTGGCGTTTTGCGAGCTGACCAGAACCGCGCAGGACGAGCGTGCGGGAGCGATGCGATGGCCGGTAACCGTGCCATCGACTCCCAGAAAATAGGCGTCATCGCGGAGCACTTGGAAGTTGTAGCTGGTGTAATTCTTTGTCAGCAACCCTTCGTTGTGAAGCATTGGGCGCCGCGCGTTGGCGGTCATCTGCAGGTGGCAGCCGAAGCAAGTGGGCGTCCAGGAAGAGTGACAGGAGTAACAGGTCATCGAGGCATTGCCGTGAGCGAGGTGCGCATCGTCTGAGGGCACTTGTGACAACGGGAGACCATCCTTGCCCATCAGCTTGGCGCGAAAGGATTTCATGCTGAAGTGTAAGTTACCTGGAGTCACGGTGTCCTTTGTCTGCACGATCTCCCATTCCACGTGCTCGTCGGTCATAGAATGTTGCAGGAGTTTGCCGCCGCGCCATTCGAACCGACGCAATCCCCAGGGTGTGCGAAGCGTATCCAGGTGACGGCCTCGCGGTTCACCGGGCCGAGGCGCATCGGGCGCGGCAGGTCCAGAAGTAAGCAGCGTAGCCTTTCTTTGGATAGTGCCGTGGCAATCGACGCAATCGATTTCCACGGCGGCGCGCGGCTCGCCATAAATTTTTCCGGTGCCGTGATTGTCCTGCGCAAAGTGGCAATCGGAGCATTGCATGCCTTTTTCAAGATGGATGTCGGCGAGATGAACAGCTTTCTGAAAACGTTGCGGGTCGTCGAAAGGAATCGGGTTGCCGTCTTTGTCCAGCCAGTTCCCTTTTCGATCGTGTTTGTAGACCGCTCGGAAAACCCAGCCATGGCCGTGGAAATCTGCGAATTGCGTGGTCTTCAGTTGCGCATTGAACTCCGGACCGCCGGTTTGTTCGAGGAATCTTTCATCGCCCCAGAGGCCGCGTGCGGCGGCGGCTTCTGGATTGCGCAGGGATGACTGGTAACGCTCTTCTTCCGAGGGGTTGTGCTGCTGACGGGGATACATTTTCTCGCTGTCGATTTCGTTGTCCCACCAGGTGAGGCCGAAATAGGTGGTGACCATGTTCGTGCCGGGATGGACATGGCAGATCATGCACTGGCTGGAAGGAATCGCGCGGGTGAACGCGTGCTTGATGGGGTGACCCGGTTCGTTCTTGGGGATTGTGGGATCGGCGGAAGCGCTGAATCCGGAGTGGCCATACTGTGCGTAAGGGCCCGAGTGGGCAGGATCGCGATCGTTGGCGTAGATAACATGGCAAGCGGAGCAACCGCTGGAGCGATAGTCACCAGGATGATCGTCGGTGCCGGGGAAGGAGAGAATTGGATCGAGCAGGCGTGTCTTTTGCAGGCCAAGAAAAACCGGATCGGTGCGCAGCTCGGTGCCCAGCCCGCGGTCGCTGAGCGTGTCGTCAGGCTTGCCGGGAAGTTCGTCGCGCGACGGATTTCCTAGTTCAGCTTTCTTGTGGCCACCTTGTTCAAAGACGCGCAAAAGGTTACCAGGTTGGGAAACTTCCCAGCGGTTGAGCGGGGTCAGTTCCGGCACGACGCCCTTGGTTTGGGTTTCTTCGGGCGATGGCTTGGGAATGGTCTTGAGCGCCTGTGGTGTGCCGTCGCGGTCGTAACTTTCGCCAAAGTGAGTATTTTTGTAAGGAGTGCCGCCGTTGTTGTAAAGCGCTGCACCCCACAGGAAGCCGGCGTGGGTCATCATGCTTGTGGAGACGGCGCGAGTCTCGCTGGGATGGCATCCAGAGGTGCCACAAGTTTCCGCAGCGACACGCAAATCGCCGGGATTGACGAACTGCGCATACTCCGCCGATTCCTTCAGCCATTTCGTGTAGACACGTTCTGGAAGTGCTGAGCGGTTTTTGAAAGCGCGATCACCTGGCGGGATGTGAGCTCTTTCTTTGATGGCCAGATATTCAGGTGAATTGGGCACCGTGCCCGCAACGATGGAAGCACTTGCATTTCCGCCATGGCAATCGGTGCAACCGAGATGCACCGCTTTGGAAGAATGCATGGTCGGTTCATCGGTCGAGGTGTGGCAAGTGATGCAGCCGGAGGATTTGCGGTCCGCTTCTTTCTGAGATTGCCCGCGGAGGAAGTTGTCTTGCTTCTCAGCAGTCTTCGAAGAGGTCGTGCGCGCGGACAAGAGGAGGAGGAGAAATGCAATTGCGGCGAAGAAACAGACGAATAGATGCGGTCGCCTGCAATTCCGGCCTGGGTTGCGCTGCGCAAGTTTTGGGAATTCTGCCATTCGCTGATCCTTTTAAAAAGTAAACTTCGCCTGACCGAATACGGAAAACTGCGTGCGACCGGTATAGATGTCGCGAAAACCTTGGCCTGGCTGAAGAAGTGAGGCTCCACCGGTCAGGACGAGATTTTCGGATAGCGGCGGACGGTATTGCACACCCGTGCCGAGGTCGCTGCCGATAGTGTGATGGATCGGCGATTGAAACAAAACGTATTCGAGGGGCTCGGTGCGCATGAAACGCAGAAAGTTGTAGTTCACAAAGCCTTTCAGCTTCGGCGTGATGTCCAAATCCGCTCCCGCGTTCATCAGGAAAACTCCCGGATTCACAAAGTTGGCCTGACCTTCCTCCTTGCTGGAACGCATGTTGGGCAGGAGACTGCCTTCTTGAGTGAGCGCCACGCCCGTGCCCGTCAGCCGAATGGCCTGCTGATTCCAGAAACTGAAGATTCCGCCGGCGAAATTGGGCAAGTCCACAATGGAGTCAAATCCGTTGGCGCGTCCACCGCGAGGGTTGGAGTCGCCGGAAGAGAAAAACGTGGAAACCCGATAGCGGATCCAGTCGTGATCGTAAGAGAGTTCCGCTGCGGCCATTTGCGCGTTTACGGTCACGCTTTGACCGGCGATGGGATTGAAGGTGTCTTTTCCGGCAGCCTCATAAAAGGCGTGGCTCAGATTCAGCCCCTTGATATGGCCGCTGCCGAGCCAGCCGAAATAGCCGACGCGGATACCGTGCGGGATCGGGCCCATGCCCTGATTAACGACATTGCCGATGGGCGCAGGGCGCACGAGAAAGCCGTTGTCGTCGAAATGAATGCTGGGATCGTCCTTATTCCAGGCGCCGACAAACTCCACGGTGTATCCGGGAACGAAGAAATCCTGCAGGTAGACATTCGCGAGGACCACCTGCTGCTGGCGAAGAGCGAAGGAATTCAATCCGCTGTTGGTGTTCTTCTCCAGGAAGTTGAAGTAGGCAGCGTTGTATTCGATGCGATCGCTATCCCAGTTTCCGAAGATGCGCAGGGCTGGTTGCGAATCAACAAACAGGAATCCGCGAAAATCGGCGTTGAACTGCTGAATACCGGCGCGAGCGGAAATGAAATCGTAATTGGGGCTGAGGTCGTGGAGCTTCACCTCCACGAACGCTTCCTGCAGGCCGAGATGGTCGTCAAAACGGGTGGTGCCCTTGCGAACGTCAGGGCTGATGATACCGAGTTCCTGGACGTCGAGGTAGTTCAAGCTGAGTTCGGGAGTGATGCGAATACGCCAGTCGACCGGCTTGAAGGAAGTGTCGCCGTGAAAGAGGTCGAAGGAGAAACGGAATGTCTGATCAAGAAACAGTTGATCCCCTTTACCAAAAAAATTCGCGCTGCCGGGTTGCGCTGGGCTGGCGGCTGTCGGCGTGGGCACGCGACGGCCATCGAGAAAGGTTTCGGCAGTGCCTGTGAAATTCAGGAAGACTTGCTGGCCGAACAGTTCCGGCCAGATTGGCTCATCGCCTTTCAGGCGATTGTGATTGAATGGGTCATACCAGTGTGGTTTGACATAGATGGAGCTATCTGCGTTGGCATAGCGGTGGTAGCCGGGTTCAGGGATTTCCCAGCGATTGTGGACGGTGTTGTAGACGTCCGCGGCGGGAGGCAAAACGTCTGGTGCAAGTTCGAGGATGTAATTGGGGTCGGCATCGAGGCGGTGACGGAATTCGCGGTAATTGCCCCCTGACGACGGGAATTCTGCAGGAAGTGGCGGGCCCAATTCGGATTGGCGGAGTAAGCGAGAACTCTTCTGCGCCGTTCCCTCGGGCACTAGGAGAATTTCAAGCGTCAGCACTTCATTTGCATTCAGAGCAGGGACCGAAATCTGCAAACTGGAATAGCCCGCTGCTTCCACGTGAATTTCGTAGGAGCCAGGAGAGAGGGGAAATAGTCGAAAGGCGCCGTCGCCGGAAGTCACGGCGGAGGTTTCCTGGTTCGATTGAATATTGCGCAAACAGACGCGGGCAGCTGCGATCGCACGCGAGCCGGATGCGAGCAGTGGTTCGCGCACGGAGCCGTCCAGTGCGGCGGCGGTCAGCGCCTGCTCTCGCGGGATGCGCTTTGGGGGGCCGGGTTCCGTGGAAATCTTTATAGAGGGAAGTTGAGGAGAATCCTGCGCCTGCGCTCGCGAGGAAAAAAAGAAGAGCGAAGTGAGAATAAGAGAGAGGCCTAGCCCCGAACAAAATCTGCGCGACTTGGACGGAGCGAAAAAGCTCATGCGATTAGAGCAGCCAGGCCGAGGAAGCCTTGGCAATCTCCGTTAACTACACCGGATTCGGCGCGAAGCGGCAACCTATTTCCGTGCGGGATGCGAATAGTCGATAACGTCCCCGATTGTAAATGGGGGTCACCGATACACATCGACTAGGAGAAAGCAGATTGTTGGGCTGTTCGAGCGCGTGTTACCAAAGAGAGTACCCGAAGATGGAACACGTCCTTCGAAGACCGGTGGAATCCAGGCGCGCCTATGAACAACGGCGCAAAGCGATCGCGCTGGGAATGGTTCTGGCGCTGAGCCTCGCCGTGGCGCTGGCAGTCCTTATGGTCGGCTGCGGAAGCGTCACACCATCACCGAGCGGACCCACAACGCCTGCGACAACACCGGCATTGAGCGCTTCCGATGTACAAAACATTGTGCAAGCCGCCGCCCAGGCGGCCGACTCCGAAAGCATGGTCATCGGAGTGGTGGATCGTGGGGGCAGCGTTCTCGCCGTATATCGCAAGCCGGACGCAGGTGCGAGTGCTACCGGCAACTTTGGCGCCAGTGTGAACGTGAATGATCTGGCCGTGGCGCTGGCGCGCACAGCCGCTTACTTCAGCAACGATCAGGCTCCTCTCTCTTCGCGTACCGTGCGGTTCATCAGCGGGATTCACTTTCCTCCTGGCGTGGCCGACACGGGTAACGCGCCGCTCTACGGAATCGAGAACACGAACCGCGGGTGCACGCTGGCCTCAAACTTTCTGCCAGGCCAGCAAGTGGAGCCATCCCTTGCGCTGGCAGGCGGGCCGGGACTGGGGATCATCACCGGCAAAGCGGATCTGTCGGATAGCGTCCCCAATGCGTTAAATCCTGGCGGGGTGCCGATTTTTCGAAGCGGCGTAGTGGTGGGCGGAATCGGCGTGACCGGGGTATCGCCGGACGTTGCCGAATACGCAGCCTACACGGCGGCGACCTCGAACGGATTCGGTCCGACTCCCGCGGCTCCGGGCGTGGTCTTCATTAATGGGATTGCGTTGCCGTTCGTGGATCACACTACCGTACCGGCCGGCGTAAACCCCGGCATCTTCACGGGAACTTTTCTTGTGGGACCGACGGCCAGCGCTGGGCAGCCGCCTGAAGGAGACCTAATCGCTCCGACGGCCGGACCGTTGGGAGGATTGAGCGCTGCGGACGTGCAGCAGATTTTGACCAATGCAGAGACGACCGCCAATCAGACTCGCGCCGTGATTCGGCTGCCCATCGGATCAAAAACGAAAATGGTGATCGCAGTGGCGGACCTGGACGGCACAATCATAGGACTGCGGCGGATGACGGATTCGACTCTGTTCAGCATCGATGTGGCGGTAACGAAGGCACGTAACATGGTGTACTTCAATAGCGCGTCGCGCACCGCTGGGGATTTGAATCAGGTTCCCTTGGGAACGGCAGTGACCAACCGCACCATTGGTTTCGGCGGACAGCCATTCTTTCCTCCCGGGGTCGATGGGTCTTTGCTTGGCCCTTTTTATAATTTGTACGCGCAAGACGTTGCGAATCCCTGCACGCAGGGTTTTCAGACTGGACCGCCAAATACCAATAAAAGCGGCATCGTATTCTTTCCCGGGAGTGTGGGGCTGTACCGGAACGGTGTACTTGTTGGCGGGCTGGGGGTGAGTGGCGACGGTGTGGATCAGGATGACTATGTCGCGGCAGGCGGCGCCTCAGGATTTGAGGCACCAGCACAGATCCGCGCCGATCAGATTGTGATTGATGGCGTGCGGCTTCCCTACCAGAAGTTTCCGGCAAATCCCACAAGTTGAGCTTCAAGACGACGGCATGGACACGGCAGGCTGAACTCTTGCATTGCTCTATTTAGCAGGAGCGGATGGGTTCGCAGAATTGGCTACGTTCACATCCAGAGACCATTCACGCTTTGCGTCGCCGGGTGCGTAGCAATTTCCATCGGCGTTATATGTGGCCGCACATTTTGCGGTGCGGTCTTTGCGTTGTGGAGATTGGGCGAATTGCCAAAGAGCCGCCTCCGGGAAACCGCCCTGAGCAACTGCGGGTGGAGTTGACGGAAAAACGCAGCCCGGCGAAGGTGGACAGACATCGTTGAAGATCCAGAGAGTCAGGTTGCGGCCGCCAAGATGTTCCAGAAGATCCGCGACCGTGGTGATGCTGTGGCCGCCTTCGTCGATGGGCACTCCCGAGCAGTAAGCGCCGCTGCGAAAATCCGCTTTCGCTAAAGCGTCAATCCAAGCGTGCACATAATCGTGATAAGCGGTAGAAAGCCGTCCACCCTCCTCGATATCGAGAAAAACAATCGTTCCCGGCGGAAAACCCTCCTGGCGGGCGATGGTTGCGGCATTTTCCGCATCAGCTGTTCCCTTTCTCCTTGCGTCCGCGGCAGATTTCAGATTTTTGCTCAGCCGGCCATTGTAGAGCACCACGAGTCCCAATCCTTGCGATTGAACCAATGCGCGCTTGCCGAGCCACGTGTTGTGCCTTTCGCCGGGCGGGGGGCTTAACCAATAACTCGAAAAAGAAAAAGTCTTGCGGAGAATTGGCAGCGCACCGTCGCCCGGATAGTAGTTGAGGTCAAAACCGAGATAGGCGCGAGACGGTTGCGCATCATTCGATGAGTGACCCTGGAGTGCGAGCAACACGGCTGAAACGGAAAGCAGCAGCGCGAAAAAAATTATTTGCAGCCGAAACATAGACACAATCTACAGCACGAAGCGCATCCGTGAAAGAAAAAGAACTTGAGCCGGTCAGGCGTCCATATACTGAGCCTCGCCGTTCCCGAACGACCAGTTTTCCCAACCCACTTCCACGAGATTGATGAGGAGGTCCTGGGGACGCAGACCAGGGGAACTGGCCAGGATTTCCGCCATACGTTTATAGAGCAGGCGCTTCTGGTGCGGCTTGCGGCCGGTGCTGAGGGAAATCTGAACAAAGACGACATGCTCCGAGCGCTGTACGCCAAGGTATTGAGGATCATAGACAATGCCTTCGGGCGGATGTTCGCATATGACCTGAAAGCGGTCATCGGCGGAAACGGCAAGCGTTTCGACCATCGCGCGATGGACGCCATCCCCAAGGGCCTTGCGATATGCAGGCGATGTGCCCTGACGAAGTGAAATACGCACCAGTGGCATGATGAAACCTCCAAAGAATTCGATGCGCAATGGCAATTGTCAGGCACAGAGAAGTGCAGCCTAGCCCTCGCGGAGCTTATGCCCGGCAAGATTGCCGAGACCGTCGTAGGCAGCGTACTTATAGGTTTCACTGAGGGTGGGATAGTTGAAAACCTGCTCGATGAACTCATCGATGGTGAGCCCTTTATCAAGGATCATCATGCCGATGTGAATGAGCTCGGTGGCAGATTCGCCGATCATGCTGATGCCTAGTAACTTGCGATCGCTCGGCGCAAAAATGAGCTTGAGCATACCGGCAGTGTCACCCATAATGTGCCCGCGAGCGTTGTTTTCGTAATGTGCGCGGCCGACGCAATAGCCAACTCCCTTCTCTTTGCAGGATTCTTCGGTTTCACCGGCAGCGGAGATTTCCGGGATAGTGTAAACGCCCATCGGCAGTAAAGAAGCCACGCGCTGTTTGTAATTCAGGGCGAAAGCGTGGCAGACAGCGACGCGGGCCTGTTCCATGGATGTAGAAGCCAGCGCGGGAAAACCGATCACGTCCCCGGCAGCGTAGATGTTCGGAATGGCGGTGCGGTAATGTTCATCGACAGGGACGTAACCCCGATCATTGATGGCGAGCCCGGCCTTGTCCAATCCCAAGTTGTCCACCGCCGCGCGGCGACCAGCGGCAAACAGGGCCGCTTCGACCTCGAGAGTTTTCCCGCTCTTCATGTACAAGCGGGCGCCATCAGCATAATTTTCAGCCTTCACGGGTCGTTCGTTGAACCAGAGGTGCATGCCAAGAGCGAGGAAACGGTCACGCAGACGCTTCGAGATTTCTGCATCGAGAAAAGGCAGCAACTGATCACGACCATCTACCAGAGTCACGTCGACGCCTAATGCCACAAAAATGGAGGCATACTCGCAGCCAATTACGCCACCACCAATCACGGCGAGGCTTTTAGGAATACGATCCATGTGCAGAAAGGTGTCGGAATCAAAAGTATGGAGATCGTCAAAGGCAATTTCCGGGGGGCGATGCGGCTTGGAACCGGTGGCAATGAGAATGACCTCGGCGTTAAGGCTGCGCGTGCCTTCCGTGCCGGTGACCACGATAGTGTGGGAATCGGAAAAAGAAGCCTGTCCGCGCAAGAGTTCGATTTTGTGAAGCTCCAGGTTTTTCAGGATTCGGCTGCGCTCCATCTCCACCACCGCGCGTTCATGATGCATGAAATCGTGGACGGTGAGATTTTCCTTCAGGGAATAGTCTATGCCGTAAAGGCCGCGTTGCTTCAGTCCAGAAAAATAGAGAGCCGATTCACGAAGAGTTTTGCTGGGAACGGTTCCTGTGTTGATGCAGCTCCCGCCCACAGCAGGGGCGCGTTCAATGACCGCCACGCGCTTGCCGAAATAGGCAGCCTGAGCGGCGCCTTTTTCCCCAGCAGGACCGCAGCCAATCACCACCAGGTCAAACTTTTCAGAAGCAGCCACGAAACCTCCAGGGGGCGAGCAACGCTACTCGCGAGCAATCACCGGATGGCTTCGATTCTAGAAGAAGATTCGAGGGTGGAGGGCAATTAGTCCACCCCATGTGACGAAACGTATCTGGCAATAGTGAGCAGGTTCAGAAACAGGCGAGGCGACTTGCTTCCGAAGCGGCACTTTGATGTGATACGAACATGAATCTGCCTCAATTCGTGCGCTGGGCCACGGGCATCCGGTGGCAATGGAAAGTCTTCATCCCGATTATTACCGTGCTTGTGCTCAGTATCGCGGCGATCCATGCGGTTCTGCGGTCGCTGGAAATCCAGGACGTACAGTGGATACTGATCGCGGCGGTGAGTTTCGCGATCGTGCTCTGCTTCGTCCTCCTGGCAGTGTTGCTGGTGCTGATCGAGCGTCCGCTAGAGGAGCTGATGATTACCATCGCGCGCGTTCGCCGTGGAGACTTCACGGCACGCGTCGATTTCGCAAAGCGTGAGGATGATGTCGGCCAGTTGGGCCGTCAATTCAACGAAATGGTCGAGCGTCTGGACGAAAACCGTCAGGAGATTGAGGAGTTCCACAATCGCGAAATGGCGCGCGCAGAGCACCTCGCGACGCTGGGGGAATTGGCCGCGGGGTTAGCACATGAAATCCGGAATCCTCTGGCGGGAATCGCCGGTGTGGTCGATATCATGGGCAAAGAACTCCCGCCGACGAGTCCGAGCCGGGCCGTAATTGGCGAAGTGCACCGGGAGATCCTGCACATTCAGGCGATATTAAATGACCTACTATCCTACGCCAGGCCGCGGCCACCCGATTTTCATCCGGCAAACCTCAACACCACGATCGAGCAGGCAGTTTTGCTGGCGCGCCAACAGGTGATGACGAAGCCAATTCAGGTACAGTTCGAGCCGAATCAGGCGTTGCCGGCCGTCGAACACGATCCGGCGCTGATCCAGCAGGTGGTCCTAAATTTGGTATTAAACGGAATCCAGGCGATTTCGGGAACGGGCCAGGTGAAGCTGGGTTTGAGCGAAGAGCATGGATTTGTACTGATCCAAGTCTCGGATACCGGACGAGGAATTTCGGCAGAGGCGTTGCCGCGAATCTTCAAGCCTTTTTTCACAACCCGGAGCGAGGGAACAGGATTGGGGTTGTCGCTGGCCAACGGGATTGTGCAGTCTCACGCCGGACGAATTGAAGTAAGCAGCACACCCGGGAAAGGCACGCAATTCAAGATCTGGCTGCCGGTACGCCGGCTCAAACAGAATCGCCTGAAGAGCGCCGGTTCCTAAAATGGTGATAGAGTTAAAGGATGGCCCAAAAAAGAATTTTGATCGTCGACGACGAAAAGCTGGTGCGCTGGGCGCTGAACCAGAAGTGTGCCGAATTCGGTTACCAGACGTTGGAAGCAGAAAGCGGGGAAGACGCCATTCGTGCGCTGCAAAACGAAGCCGTCGACGGGGTTCTACTCGATGTGCATCTGCCGGATATGAGCGGGATTGAAGTCCTGGAGAGGCTGAAGCAGGCAGGGGAAACCCGCAGCATCATCATGATGACAGCGGACCCACAACTGGATGACGTGAAGGCGGCGCTGCGGCTTGGCGCGTACGATTTCGTCAGCAAACCCATCAATTTCGAAGAGCTAAGCGTGACGCTGCAGAATGCCCTGGAGGCGGGGGATTTACGGACGGAGGTTGAGTCACTGCGGGGCGAGGTTCGGCGGCGAGCTGGCTACCACGATGTCGTCGGCGTATCCCGGAAGATTACGGAATTAATGAAATTTGTGTACAAGGTGGCCGCCAGCGAGGCAACCACGATCCTGATCCAGGGAGAAAGCGGAACCGGCAAGGATTTGGTGGCCAAGGCCATCCATTACCACAGTTCCCGCTCGGAACGGCCGTTTGTGGCCATCAACTGTTCAGCAATCCCAGAGACCTTGATGGAGGCGGAGCTGTTCGGCCATGAGAAGGGCGCGTTTACTGACGCCAAGGCAATGAAGAAGGGTTTGTTCGAGGTGGCCGACGGTGGCACGTTGTTCCTCGATGAGATCGGGGAGCTGTCTCCCCTGCTGCAGGCGAAACTGCTGCGGGTACTGGAAGATCAGGTAATTCGTCGGATTGGCGGCGTGCGGGATATTCAGGTGGACGTGCGGGTCATTGCCGCGTCGAACCGTGACTTGGAGCGGGAGGTGCGAGAGAGCCGCTTCCGCCAGGATCTGTACTACAGGCTGGCGATTATCGCGATTTACCTGCCGGCTTTGCGGGAGCGTAAGGAAGATATCCCGCCGCTGGTCGAGTTTTTCCTGGCGCACTACAACCGGAAATTCCGTAAAGCGGTGACAGGGTTAAGCGAAGAGACCACACGGCTGCTGGTGAACTACGACTGGCCGGGAAACGTCCGAGAGCTAAAGAATGCCCTAGAGCGGGCCATGATTTTGGAAGAAGGAAAGTGGTTGAAACCGGATGACCTGCCGTTCTCCGTGGCGAGCGGCCGGAGCGGCGCGATTGTGGGAGACGGCCCCATGTCCCCGCCGATGGAAGCTGCCCCAACACCGGGAAAGCGGCGCTTGCCGGCGCTTTCTATCCCCGAGGGCGGTACATCGCTCGAAGATGTGGAGCACGCGCTTGTGGAGTTGGCGCTACAGCAGTCGCACGGCAATCAAATTAAGGCGGCGAAGCTGTTGAACATTAGCCGTGACGCGCTGCGATACAAGATGAAGAAGTTTGGGCTGTCCCACTCCGAAGAAGAAGAGCCGACCGCACCGACAGGCATGCAATAGAAGTCGCATGCAGGCTTCGTTTTACAAACTAGCACTGCGTGAGATTCCACGACCTAGAGTGAAAACTCGCATTCGAAAGGGCGGCGGGGGCAAAGCCGCCGGGAGTGGATTTTTAAAGCCTCTATTTACAATCAGTTACAAAAATGAGGGGCGGAGCGAGAACGGAACGATAGATGCATATCACCACACTGTTCAGCAATTAGGCAATGGAGCGATTGTCGAAATGCTGGGCAGTGGGCGTTCCTTTTTCGACGGTCGAGCTCGCGGTGAAGGCTCGAAAGGATACGTCGTAAAAAGGGACGCCCACA
>Ga0181532_10002734_pt1 | contig 16330 bp, 18 predicted proteins | sample PEATcosm2014_Bin_33_FD_119768 | JGI IMG/M metagenome (GOLD analysis project Ga0181532, IMG submission 119768) | Peatland microbial communities from MTU Mesocosm Facility, Houghton, MI, USA - PEATcosm2014_Bin11_30_metaG | ecosystem: Environmental > Terrestrial > Soil > Wetlands > Peat | place...
ATTTCCTCGACCGGCTTGGATGTGCCGACCTTGACGCGCGCAGGATGGGCCTTTGGGTTCGAAATAGCACCCTTCAGTCCGGCTCGCGTTCCAGCGCGCGCTGATGCGGGTCCTCGGCTCAGATCCAGCTCTCCGTCAGTACGACGATCATCAAAACTACGCGCCTCTCGTTCGACATCGCGGCACGACGGATTGTTGCGCACTGGCAGACGGTCGATTGAGAGCGCAAGCAGTCGGAAATGGTAATGATGCGGCCCATGGGGTGGGCAGGGACCGCCGTAATCCGATCGGCCGAAGTCATTGAGCGCCTGTTTTGAGCCATCCTCGCCTCCGGGCCGACCAGCGCCCTCGGGGAGCGCAGTGCGGTCGGCGGGAAGATCGTAAGCCGCCCAGTGACGCCAAATCCCCGCCGGAGCATCGGGGTCGTCGCAGAGACAAAACTGCGAGTTCCTTCCGGCGCATCACTCCAATGGAGCGGCGGGAACACGTCTTCGCCCTCACAGGTAAAACGCCGCGGGATAGCGCCGCCGTCGGAAAAGGCGCTCGATCTGAGTTGCATGGATCCGTCTCCCTCTGAACATCATGCAGGTGCCCCTGCGGAAGGAGTGACGCCGGTCAATTGCTGATTGGCTGGCGTATATAATGCGCCTGCTGGCCGGCCGCCTGTAGGGGTCTCATGGCTGCCGGCGAAAGAGGCAGCGAGTATCACGGCCCTTACAGATGTTCAGCATGCGCGTCTCCTCACCGGGAAAAAAAGATCGCAATGGTGTGAACGCGAAGCTAGCGCAATGACCACCGCATCCACCCAGCTTCCCGAGAACGCCACTCTCGCAGCCAACCTCCGCGAATATGCGGATCTTCCGATGCAACACAATGCGGAAGCTTTTCGCGTCTCGGCCTAGCGGCGCTGGTTCGACCGCGCAGATCTTGCTGTTAGATTATGGTGAGGCGATCTTCGACCGTGGTGACGCATGGCGCGGCCCAAGCTGCCCCTTCCGCGACCTCGCGTTCGTGCCAGGCTCGGACCTTGCCTTCGAGCGTAACCTTGCCGCCGGATACGCCGACGCTGATACCGCCAGCGTCTACCTCGGCATTGCGCTTGAGCGCCTCCTCGATGCGGTGCTTGACATTTAAAGCATCGACGTGTGGATGGACGGTGATGAGGTTAACTACGCCGACAACGCCTGACAATTTGCGAACCGCATTTTCAGCGGCGATCTTCTCAAAATTCCACTTAACTTCGCCCGAGAGCGTGATCCGTCCATTTTGAACCTTAACTTGAATCTTGTCGTCCGGAATGGTCGTATCCCAGGCGATAATGTTTAGCGCTCGCTTCGCGATCTCGTCATCAGCGGTTTTTTTGCTACCTGGATAGCGGACCTCGATCTCCTGCGCGACGGCGCGGACCCCCTTGACATGCAGGACAACGCGTTCCGCCGCGACTTTTTCCGCATAGCTCCCAACGTGACCCGTCAATGTGACGACGCCGCCGTCTACAGCGACGCCAATGTTCGCGGCATCGATGCTTGGCTCAAATTCAAGCTCGTCCAGAATATTCTGGCGGAGGGTAATATCGCTCATGCTTGGCCTCTTTACGGTTAAGGCGCACCTTCTGGATGCGGTTTGGCACGCGCTGAACTCGCAACGTTAATCTTCCGAATAGAATATTCCAATGATCTAGGTCAAAGACCGCCTTCCAACGCTGCGCTGCTGATGACTGCGCAGACTGCTGGCATTTTGATGTAGAAGCGCAATGAGAAGGTATGTCCTAATCGAGCATTCTCCTTGCAATTCCAAGCACAGCCATTGGCCTTGGCTAGGTGTTTGATCCCTGGTTTTGATGGTGCAATATTTTCTCCTGAATGGGGGGATGCGCTATGGGCCAGGTTCTGCACGGGAGCGCCACGACGACAGCGGCGGTGCGTCGAGCGATACAAAATAGTCAAGCGAGCCTGAGGGCCCTCGCCAGGCGCTACGGGATCAACCAGAAGACCGTCGCCAAATGGACGAAGCGAGCCTCGGCGGCCGATCTGCCGACCGGTCAGAAAGAACCGAGGTCGACGGTCCTCTCGATAGAGGAGGAGGCGATCGTCGTCGCCTTCAGGCGCCATACGCTTCTGCCGCTTGACGACTGCCTTTACGCCCTTCAGCCGACGATCCCGCATCTGACGCGCTCATCATTGCATCGTCGCCTGCGGCGCCACGGCATTTCCCGCCAGCCCGAGACCGAAAGGGATAAGCCGGTCCGACAGAAGTTCAAATCCTATCCGATCGGCTATATCCATATCGACATCGCCGAAGTGCAGACCGCGGAGGGCAAGCTCTATTTGCTCGTGGCGATCGATCGCATGTCCAAATTCGCCTTTGTCGAGTTGCACGCGAAAGCCACCACGCGCCTGGCCGCCGATTTTCTGCGCGCCCACCTCCGGGCCGTACCCTACAAGATCCACACAGTGCTGACGGATAACGGCCTCCACTTCACCGATCCCCGCGGCGACGGTTGGAGTCCGGGAGAAATCAAGCACATGATCGAGCGTAAGGAGCCGTTCCGGGCGCACGCGTTCGAATATGCCTGCGCCCTCGAAGGCGTCGATCATCGCCTGACCAAGCCCAAGCATCCCTGGACCAACGGCCAAGTCGAACGCATGAACCGCACGATCAAGGACGCCACCGTCAAACGCTTCCATTACGAGACGCATGATCAGCTCAAAACGCATCTTCGCGACTTCGTCGCCGCCTACAATTTCGCTCGACGGCTCAAGACCCTCAAGGGCCTCACGCCATACGAATATATCGGCAAACTCTGGACAAAAGAGCCGAACAGATTCATCTTGAATCCGCTCCATCACATGCCGGGACTAAACAGCTAGGTGTTTGACGATGACCGTTTCCTTTCGCCTTGCCACATTCAATCATTCAATCTCGAAAATTTTCAATTTGTCGGGTGCGCACGAAAGTGAATTTGAACGGCGGATCGCGGTTCTAAGACCGATCTTGAAGGGTCTCGCGGCCGATGTGCTTTGCCTTCATCGGCACAACCATCCGCAATATCCGGCAAGACGTAGCTCGTGAACGCTTCGGTACTTTGCAATTCAAGAGGTTTCGAGCTGTGCGGAGGGCATTATCACGTCACCATTGGGCTTGCCGTTCATTGGCCTGAGCCGTGATCATCGATGACGACATCAGCTATAGCGGCTGCCGCTTCCATCCGACAAGCGATCTGGCTTTATGTCCGGTTCACCTTGAGCTTCCTGCATCTCGAAGATTTATTGGCGGAGCGCTGCATCTTGGTCTCCTATGAGACAGTGCGCCGCTGGGTGAACCATTTTGGACCCAAGATCGCAGCGGATCTGTGCAAACACCGCCCCACGCCACATATGACCTGGCATCTCGACGAAGTTTTTGTCAAGATCGAGGGCCGCATGGTCCACCTATGGCGCGGCGTGGATGGCGAGGTCGAGGTCCTGACCTTGGCATCACCGACCGCCGTGGCCGCGGTCGATGGCGCAACAATCGAGCGGAGAATTCGCATCAACCGACCCGCCGACGGGAGAGGAAGACGCAAAGGTTCAAGAGCGTTGGATCCGCGCAGAGATCTCATGCAGCGATCCATAACATCTTCGACGTCCGGCGCCACCTTACCTCAGCAAGAACGTGTGGGAGCCTTCCGGGCCTCGGCGATGCGGCCATAGCGCGAAATTCGTCGCTGCGGCTTGAACCTAATATGCTAAGTGACTTTTTTAGTGCTCTCTTTGGCAATCTGACAGAGCCATCGTGACCGCTCCCTCCAGGGAGGTTTTCAAAAAAGTTAAGGATGATGGAGAAGATCTGGCTGAAAAGCTATCCGGCTGGCGTAGCTACTGAAGTGAATGTCGACGAGTATCGTTCGCTCGGCGAGCTGTTCGACAGGAGCGTCGACCGTTTCGGGGAGCGCGCAGCTTTCGTCAACATGGGCCAGGCCATCACCTATCGCGAGCTCGATCGCCTGTCGCGCAATTTCGGTGCCTACCTGCAAGGGGCGCTGAAACTGCAACCCAGCGCCCGGGTCGCCTTCCTGATGCCGAATATCCTGCAATACCCGATCGCCCTGTTCGGCGTCCTCAGAGCCGGCTACACGGTGGTCGCCTGCAATCCGCTCTATACGCCCAGAGAGTTGGCCCGCCAGCTGAAGGATTCGGGGGCCGAGGCGATCGTCATCCTTGAGAACCGCGCCTGGGTTCTCGCGAAAGTCATCGCCGGGACCGAGATCAAGCATGTGATCGCCACGCAAATCGGCGACATGCTGGGCTTCCCCAGGAACGTCATCGTCAATGTCGTCGTCAAATTCGTGAAAAGAATCGTGCCGGCGTGGCGGATCCCCGGGGTCGTTTCGTTCAGATCCGCCCTGAAGCAAGGCGAGGCGTTGGCGTGGAAGCCGACGAAGCTGGGGCATGACGACATCGCCTTCCTGCAATACACGGGCGGGATCACGGGCGTTCCCAAGGGCGCCATGCTGACGCACGGCAACATCCTGGCGAACCTGGAGCAGGCCCATGCCTGGATGAGGCCCTTCTTTAGAGAAGGCGACGAAATCGTCATTACGGCGTTGCCTCTCGATCATATCTTTGCGATGACGGCGAATTGCCTGATCTTCGTCAAGCTCGGCGGCACGAATGTCCTGATCACGGATCCGCGCGACATCGCCGGATTCGTGAAGGAGCTGGCGAAATATCCGTACACGGCCATCACCGGCGTGAATACGCTATTCAACGCCTTGCTTCGCCATCCGGACTTCAGCAAGCTGGATTTCTCGCACTTGCGCAACTGCCTCAGCGGGGGGATGGCGTTGCATCGCGAAGTCGCCGAAAAATGGAAAAAGATCACCGGCACAACGCTCATCGAGGCCTATGGCCTGACGGAGGCCTCGCCCGGCGTGACGATGAACCCGTTCAATCTTCGACAATTTAATGGCTCCGTCGGCCTCCCCCTGCCGTCGACCGAGGTCGCGATCCGTGACGACCAAGGTCGCGATCTACCCATCGGCCAAGCCGGAGAACTATGCGTGCGCGGTCCCCAAGTCATGAAGGGCTATTGGAAACGTCCTGACGAGACCGCCAAGGCGATAATGCCGGACGGCTTCCTGCGCACCGGCGATATCGCCGTCATGGATGAGAAGGGATTTTTCCGTATTGTCGATCGCAAGAAGGACACGATTGTGGTCTCGGGCTTCAAAGTCTATCCGAACGAGGTGGAAGAGGTGGTGGCAATGCACCGAGGCGTCCTTGATGTGGGCGCGGTGGGCGTACCGGACGCCAACTCCGGTGAAGCCGTGAAGATCTTTGTCGTGAAGAAAGACGCCAATCTCACAGCGGCGGATTTGGTCGCCCACTGCCGCAAGAGTTTGGCCGCGTACAAGGTTCCGCGTCGCATCGAGTTTCGCAACGACTTGCCTAAATCGGCCATAGGCAAAGTCCTGCGGCGAGTTCTTCGTGAAGGCGAGCCTTGATCGGCGCGATATCTTTGGCCTTGCCGTTGGTCTCACCTTGGCGAGCGTTGACGCGCGTTACCGCACGTCGCGTTGGGTGCTTAGCACTGCCTCGATCTCGCCGAGTTCGACGCGAAAGCCCCGGATCTTGATCTGGTCGTCGATGCGGCCTCGGAAGGAGAGATTGCCGGTCTCGTCGAGAACGACCGCATCGCCCGAGCGATAGAGAATTGGATCGGAGCCGTCCGATTGGAACGGATTGGCGATGAACTTTTCGGTCGTCAGCTCCTCGCGTTGCAGATAGCCGCGCGCGACGCCCGGCCCACCGATGAGCAATTCGCCTTCAAGGCCCGGCGGTAGCAGTTTCAGCTTTTCATTGACGACGTAGCGCGTGTAAGTTGGGATAGGGTGCCCGATCGCCACCGGTTCCTCCGGCCGCACTTCCGCGACCGTCGCAACCACTGTCGTTTCGGTCAGACCGTAGGTGCTGTAGATCGTGCGGCCGATGCGGGTCCAGCTTTCGGCGATCGAGGGCGGACAGGCTTCGCCGCCGAGCAAGATTTTCTTGATCGTCTTCGCATCGCGCGGAAGCGCGGCGAGCAGGGTCGGCACCGTGTCAAGTACGGTGACGCCGGCTTCTTCCGAAATGTCGGGCAGGGCTTCCGTTTCGCCGATGATCTCGGGAGTCGCGACGAACAGCGTGGCGCCAACGAGATAGGGAATCCTGATTTCTTCCATCGACAGATCGAAAGCGACGGAGGCGCCCTGGAACACAATGTCGGAAGACGTGATCTCATATGACGACAAGGCGTGCACCGGCGAAGGTCGATGGCGGTGACGGCTTCGAGCTCTCTACTTGCCCCCCGGCGCAAACCTCTGGTTGCTGAAAGGCGACAATGACGGCGTCTTGATCTCAATGAAGGAGATGTCCGCCGCCGAATGGCAGGCATTGCAGGCCGTCGTGAGCTCGGTGAAGAGAGTCTGGAGCCTGGCCGCGTCTTTCGCGGTCGCGGCGTCCTTCAGCCCGACAAGAGGCTTCGTGGCGGCGAGGACGTCGTCGATCGGGATGTTGCGGTACAGCATGGCGGCCTCGCCGAGGCTCTCCGCGATCAGCGTCGTCTCGAACTGCACGAGGGGAAAATTCTTGCCCTTGATCGCCTCCCACAATTTGATGTGGCGGAGCTGCACGCCGGCCATGATGTCGGAGAGCGTGACGGGAGAGCCCGAGAGGCCGGGCTGCGCGAAGGGCACGTCGTCGCCTCGCGCGGTGGGAACGGCGGCGAGCGCCGCGAAGGCCGCCAGAGCCAGACTCGCCAGACGCCTCATGGGTTCATCTCCAAAAATCGCGCCGGATGCGCCAACGGGCCGGCGGCGCTGGTTGCCACCGTCACATGGGGCCCGCCTGCCCATGATCGGGCGCAAAAGGCGGTGGCTTAAATTTTTCCCCTGCGATCGCGCCGCGGCGATTGTCTGGCGCGCTACTAAGCCTTAACAGAAAAGCGGCCCTTCGTGTTAACGCCGATTCTGGTCTATTCCCCTCCTTTTTCTGGGGATGTCCCGCTCGCTGTTGAAAATCGCGAAGCGGTCGCTGCGGTTTGAAGCTTACGCGGCATCGGCGATTTGAACAAGGCGATCTGCTGAGGTGTGCTTCTCGGTTGGCTTCCTGAGAGCGGCGCGAAGAGTGGCGAGATGCTTCTAGGCATTCAATCGACGGAAGCCCTTCGTTGCTTCGTGCATGGCGGCGGCGGTCCAGCGCAGGGCCATCGAGGGCGAGCGCCAGTATTTGACGTTTCGGCAGACCCTGCGCACCGTGCCCATGACATTCTCGATAATATTGGCGCAGGCGAGCGAGCGGCGCAGTTCATGGGGGAGGCCGAGCCTCGTGACGGTGAGCGTCTCGTCGATCCCTTCCATGATCGAAGCGGAAACGCCGTTCCAGTCACGTTCGAGACGGCGCGCGAGATTGCGAATAAGCCTTTCGGCCTTCTCGGCGTCGTCCATCTCCCATCACTGTTCCGAGCCGCATTCGCTATGACATGCCAAACGCGTCGCTTGGCGTTTCGCCTGCGCCGAGCAAATAATAGCCATGCTGAGCGATCGCCTTCTTGGCTTCCTCCGCGAACTTGAACATTCGCTCATCAGCTACGTGATATTGCTCCCAATGGCCGTCGGGAAGCAGCGGAAGAACCCTGATAGCCAGCGTTGCACAAGTCTTGATTTTTGCACGATGCTGAAGGGCCGATCCGGGTCCAGACTGTGTAAAAAGATGGTGTTGTGGTAGATTTAGGTCAGTTTTGGAGGCTGGCCATGGGTCGATTCGTCGAGGGTGACGACCGTAGACAGTCACTATTACTACCGAGGTCTCTAGACGACTACGTGACCGAGGATAACCCGGTTCGGGTCTTAGAAGCCTTCATCGATGAGCTTGATCTTGGATGCCTTGGCTTTGAAGGCGTTCAGCCCGCTTCGACCGGACGGCCCGGCCTATCATCCATCGACGCTGCTGAAGATCTATCTCTACGGCTACCTTAATCGGCTCCAGTCGAGCCGCCGCCTTGAGCGGGAGGCTCAGCGCAATATTGAGCTGATATGGCTGACGGGCCGACTGGCTCCTGACTTCAAGACCATCGCCAACTTCCGTCGAGATAACGGCCCTGCGATCAGAGCTGTGTGCGGCCAGTTCGTCGAGCTGTGTCGGCGCCTGAACCTGTTTACGAAGGCCGTCATCGCGATCGACGGCAGCAAGTTCAAAGCTGTAAACAATCGCGACAAGAACTTCACGGTGGCCAAGGTTGGCAAGCGGATGGAGCAGGTCGACGCGAGCATCGAGCGCTACATCGCAGCCCTGGACCGGGAGGATCGCGAAGAGAGCGACATGACTGAGGTCCGCACGACCCGGATCAAGGAGAAGATCGCCATTCTGCGCCGACAGATGCAGTCCTTGAAGGAGATGGAACAGCAGGTACAGGCCGCGCCTGATCAGCAGGTCTCGCTGACCGATCCCGACGCCCATTCAATGGCCATGAGCGGTCGCGGCACGGGTATGGTCGGCTACAATGTGCAGACCGCTGTCGACGCCGAGCACCATCTGATCGTGGCGCACGAAGTGACCAACGTGGGTCACGATAGAACCCAGCTCGCGCCCATAGCGCTCAAGGCGCAGGAAGCGACGGGCTGCGAGGAGATCACAGCGCTGGCCGATCGCGGCTATTTCAACGGCGAGCAGGTTCTGGCGTTTGAGGGAACTGGCGTTCTCCCCTGCATTCCCAAGACGCTGTGGCCCAGCATCGCGGAACGTGGCTTTTTCACTCGGCAGGACTTCATCTTTGATGCTGAGAAGGATTATTACTCCTGCCCGGCAGGCGCAGAACTAACGAGAGGTCCTGCGCGATCAGATCGTAAAGACGACATCGATCATTACCGCCACCTGACCGCCTGCTTCACCTGCCCGCTCAAACCCAAGTGCACGCCGGACAAGCTCAAAAGGGTCAAGCGTTGGCAGCATGAAGGCGTCCTCGATAAGATGCAGGCCAGGCTCAACCAGCTGCCCGACGCCATGGGCATCCGTTCGGAACCATAAAGTCGTGGATGGGAAGCGCCCACTTCCTGACCAAAACGCTCGAAAAGGTCCGAACGGAAATGAGCCTCCACGTTCTGGCCTACAACATAAAGAGAATGATCCAGATCTTCGGCGTCAGGCCGCTCCTGGAGGCGATCCGAGCCTGATCGCGCCGTTCGACCCGCATCGACTCGATCCATCGAAGCCAGATAAAAGTACCAAAACCGTTTTTCCACAGCCTCGGTCGATAGCGCCCTTCGACCTGAGCCGCCTGAAAGTCCGCTTCCGCGCCTGATCGCCCGACAGCCGCCGATCCGCTTCCGTCAAGAGTTTCGGACGCCGGCAGGCGTACGAAAGGCCCGGTGGTGCCTCAGTTTGAAATTTCTTTTTTTATAGGGGCCGCGCTTTTGGGTTCGTCGGTCACGTCCATGGTCGCAATCTTGGCGATCATGATGGCCGCGCCGATCACGTCGGCGGGGCGCTTTTCGCCTTCAGGGCCTCTAGGCATTAGAGATTGTCCCTTCCTCCGCGTGGTGCTTTGCCTGATCCCATCCCTCAAGCCACTCCTCACGTTCGTCGCTGTCTTCTGGATAAAGACACGCAGTTCGTTCTATGCCGCGACCGAAAGCGTCCATGCCTTCGTCAAACGGGTTACCGCCGGCAGAGACAGGCATTTATTTACTCCCATTCTTTCCGCTAAGCATATGCGAAGCGAGGCGCCAGCGCGAGCGGGGTGTCAAGGGCGCCAAATTTCAAACTGATGCTGCCGATCGCCGGGAGGCGATCGGCGCCTCAAAGACAAAAACCGGCCTCACATTAAGGCTCACGATGACGGCGGAATGGCCACCGGGCGCAGACGTGACGACGCAGTTCTTCGGCATTGCGGGTCCGGAGATCAACAATCGGATTCGACCCTTGCGAGCGCGGATCCCGATGGCGAAGCCATTTGGGCGGCTCGTTCGCTTCGAGAGAGAAGAAAGCTGTCATCGCCCGCGCGTTCTCTTGATCGCCCCTTTATCTGGCCATCGCGCCATCTTGCTCTACGACATGATCGTCGCTCTCGCGCAAGATCATGATCTTCACCTCGTGGAATGGGAGGACGCGTCGCAGGTTGCGTTGTCCGCGGGGGCGTTTCGGCATTGGCGAGAATATCGGCTATCTCATGGATTTTCTTGCGCTTTCTCGGCAAGGATCTTCACCTGATCGGCGTCTGCCAATCGGCCCTGCCGGCGATCGCGGCGGTGGCGATCGCCGCGATGGATGAAACGGCCGCACCTCGATCGCTGACGCTATTCGGCGGCAAGATCGATCCACGCATCAGCCCGACGCGCGGCGATCTCGCAACGATGAATCAATCCATCGCCTGGCTCGAGCGATGCTGCATAGCAGTCGCGCCGTCCGATGCCGGCAAGGGGTGACTTGTTTTTCCGGCGAACCTTCGGAAAGCGGAGCTGCTCGCCTATCTGATGCATCATCTCCTGACAGGCGGCGAGCTCTTCGGCAAGTTCATGAACGACGACGGCGAAGATCCGGGCGATTGCCCATTCCCAAACCTCTTTTTCTCCGTGATGGACCTGCCCGCCGAATTTTTTCTGGAGACGGTCGTGAGCGTCTTTCAACGATTTGACTTTCCGCGCGGTTGTCTGGCCTGGCAGGGCGAGAGGATCGAGCCCGCCGCGATCAGGCGCACAGCGCTATTTACGGTCGAAGGCCAGCACGACGACATCTCGGGGCCGGGCCAGACGCATGTCGCGCATGATCTCTGCATCAATGTCCCCAAGCTTAGGCGCGAAAACTATGTGCAATCCGGGGTCGGCCATTTCGGTCTCTTCCATGGCGCAATCTGGCGCTCGACCATCCTCCCGCGCGTGCGCCGCTTCATCCGCGAACAGGATAGAGAGGCAGCGCCAGGCGTTTCACTGCCGCCAGGGCAATCGAACCCCACTTCCATCAAAGCGTAATCTGCGGAACGACGGTTACGGACTGCGACGGGCGCAACGCTCTTTGCCCCCTGCCCGGCGACGCGAATGACGGAACTCAATCCCTATCCGGCTTCAATTGCGCGCTTTGTCATAAGGTAGCCGGCGCGCTTGTGCCGCGCGATGGTCTTCGTCGAGAAATCATTGTCGGTGAAGGGAAGCTCCCCGAGCCGGAAGATATCGGCCGCCTTCGTCGCGGGCGGCGCCGCGATCATAGCGGCGGCTTCGAGTCGCCCTTTCCGCCGACTATCGCGTCATGTCTGGCCGCGAAGGTTGGCTTGGCGGAGGTCACCCTCGGCATCTTCCCTGGCTATGGTGAGGCTGCGATCTCGGTGCTGCGGCACGCGATCGCCAATCCCGTCGAATGGCGGGAGCGGCGCCGTCGCGCGCGACAAAGCGTCGCCCTTCAGGACCAGATGGACGCCGACCTCCTTAAAAGCGCCAGGACGACCGCGGCGAAGACGCTGGCGCATCACCGCGCCGCCCACGACGCGGTCGAATTGCTGGAAGCCGGCGCTGCGCTCGATCGCGACGCCGCGCTTGTTCTTGAAGCGCAACAGCGACCGTCCCAAACTTGGGGGCACTACGCCGCACGACGTCGCAGGCAGCGCGTCGTTTGAGCGAGAGCGATGTGGTCACGTTCGAATGTGCCGTTCATCACGGCGGTCCGAACCTTGAGCGTGAAGTGCGCCCCTCTCGGCAGCCAGCGCATTTGTTGTTTTGCCGTCATCCGCCGATGCAGCAGCCTATGGACGGCGCTCTCGGTTGGGGCCGTCGAGATTGGCTCGGCCGAACGCCGTGCGGCGGCATAATTGATGATCGAAACGATAAGGGCCTTGGCGACGCCGATCGTCATGCGCGCCTTGATCGGCTCCGGTCCGAGGGCCGAGAACAGCGGCGAGAACACGCTGCCGTTCTTGAGCGTGCCGAGAGCGGCGATGTAAAGCTCCGGCGTCCGGCCAAGCAGCGAGAAGACCCGCTCGCCTTTCCCTACGCCCCCCGCCCCAGGACATTGGCGAATCGATTGGCCGCAGCCTCGAGATAAGCGTAGGAGGAGTCTTGAACCCGATCGTCGCGGCCGATCCAGCGTAGCGCGAGCTTTCCGCCGCGCCCGGCCGATACACGCCGATCAACCGCCTCATGAGCGATATTAAGACCGCCCTGCGGCAACCCCCCAAGCAGCGCTTGTTCTTGCGATCATGAGAAAGCCAAGACCGAAGTTTCGTAATCCTGAAGGTTGGCGCCCGCAAAGTCCTTTGAACGCTTTCGGATAACCCCCCATGCCATTGACTGGCTCCAAGTCGGAGTTTTTCTGGTTTTCAGGATACGTATGAAACATAGGTCACGATTGACCCTTGGCCAGGAGCTTTTTTGGTCAGGCGTGATGGGCCGAGACAGCCTTCGTGACCTCTGCCGCTATTTTCTTCGAGGCCGCATGCGAAACATCGCCGAGGCTGATCATCCCAACCATTCTCTTGTTCGCATCGATGACGGGCAACCGTCTCACCTGCTTGCTTTCCATTATCCGCGCCGCCTCATCCACTGTTTCGGTGTCTCGGCAATAGATCACGCCGGCAGTCATGACGTCCCTGGCGGTGAGCTTAGCGAAATCCTTCCCGCTCACGACGCCACGGACCGTGATGTCGCGGTCGGTCACCATACCAATGAGCCGATCGTCTTCACCGACGGGAATGGCTCCGATGTCAGACTGCTGCATTTTTTTTGCTAGGGCCGTGACGGTTGTGTCCGGAGAAACCCATTCAACGCCTTCGTGCATCATTTTTTTTACTTTCATGGCGGACCTCTTTCGATCTGGTCATAGCCGCGTTAAGATGGCGTAATCTCGCACCCGCTGTCCGGCCTGCCCTGCGGAATGCTCGCAGGGGCATTGCTGATAATCTCTTCAATGTTCGAGGGCTATGATTCACATCAATCGCTTTATTGGGAATTGCCATTTTGCTTCGATGTGGATAAACAAGCTTGATCTGAGCGTGATGGATCATGAGTGGTTGGAAATTGATCCGAGTCCGTTAATAGACGCGTCGGCCGGGATAGCATCAACCTCCCATCAGGCGTACTGCGCCGGACACGCTCGCAAAACAGCCTCCACAAGGCGCCCGCTTCGCGCCAGCCGATAATGCCGCCCTCGGTGGCAACCGGAGGCTGGTATCGCGCGGTCATGTCAACGTCCATCACAATTGCTCCACACCGGCCACTACGGCGGGAACGATGCTGGAAGATATCTTTTTCCTCGCGTTTTCAGTTATGAGTCAGTTACGCTCAAAAGCTTAATTCAGGTCAATGCCTGAGTTCCTCAATGCTTTTATCATCTTTTTATGCCGGAGCGGCCTAGTCAAACAAATTCTCTCGCCGCGGTAACCGAGCGGGAGATACGCGAGCGTGACCTGATTGAGGTCATCGGGCAGCTCGTGCGCGAGCTGCATCCGCAACGCGTCAGATTCATCGACATCGTACCGTCAAGCCGGATCGAGCGCGATCTCGGGATCGATAGCCTGGGCCGAACCGAGCTGATCCTACGGACAGAGCGCGCGTTTCGCGTCCGCCTGCCTGCCCAGACCATTGGCGAGGCGGAAACCGTCCGTGACCTTCAGCAAGCCCTGGAACAAGCCGGACCTAGGCGGCAGCGGACGGCGCTAGAATCGCCGCCGGTTTCTGCCCTGCCGGCCGTGCCGGCCGCAAACCAGGCGCAAACTCTGGTCGAGGTTCTTGAGTGGCATGCAGCGCAACATCCCAACCGTTTGCACCTCACTGTGCTACAGGACGAGGCGACGGTTCTTGACGCACTGACTTACGCCGAACTCGCAGCCAGAGCACACAACGTCGCACGCGGCTTGATCGGGCGCGACATCGCGCCCGCGGATCGCGTTGCCTTGATGCTGCCGACCAGCATCGACTTTTTCATCGCATTCTTCGGCATCCTTTGCGCCGGCGCCATTCCAGTGCCGATCTATCCGCCCATGCGGCTGTCGCAACTCGAGGATCATCTACGCCGCCAGACCGGCATTCTGCGTAATGCCGGCAGTTGCATGCTGATAACAATGCCGGAGGGGCGGCGGCTCGCCGCACTGCTTCGCCCGCAAGTCGAGAGCTTAACCGCTATCGTGAGCGTTGGGGACCTGGAGGCTTCCCCGCCACTGGTCGATCTGCCTCTTATTAATGATCCTAATTCGGTCGCGCTTATTCAGTATACATCCGGCAGCACTGGCGATCCGAAAGGCGTGGTGCTCAGTCACGCCAACCTGCTTGCCAACATTCGAGCGATGGGCGCAGTCATGGACGCGAGCTCGGCCGATGTCTTCGTCAGTTGGCTGCCGCTTTATCACGACATGGGTCTGATAGGCGCGTGGCTGGGATGTCTGCACTTTGCCGCGGCGCTTTATGTCATGTCGCCATTGAGTTTCCTCGTGCGGCCCGAAAGTTGGCTATGGACGATTCACCGCTTTCGCGCCACCTTTTCCGCGTCTCCCAATTTCGGGTTCGAGCTATGCCTGAACAAGATTGCCGATGCTGACCTTGAGGGACTGGACCTTAGCTCATTGCGCATGGTTCCGAATGGCGCAGAACCAGTGAGCGCCCAGACGTTGCGCCGGTTCGTCGATCGATTTGGTCGCTATGGTTTCCCCGCGTGCGCCATGGCGCCGGTTTATGGTCTTGCCGAAAGCTCAGTGGGACTCGCATTTCCGCCGCTTGGCCGCCCGCCTCTTATCGACCAGGTCAACCGCAATCGGCTGAGCACCGAAGGGTTGGCCGAGCCGGCAAGCTCCGAAGACTCTAGGCCACTCGAAATTGTAGCGTGCGGCCAGCCGCTACCCAACCACGAAATTCGCATCGTCGACGAGGCGGGTTACGAACTCGGCGAACGACGGGAAGGAAGGCTCGAGTTCCGTGGACCTTCGACAACGCGTGGCTATTTCCGCAACGAAACCAAGACACGCGAACTTTTTCACGATGGTTGGCTCGACAGTGCTGACCGTGCTTATATGGCGGGAGGCGACGTTTACATCACCGGTCGCATCAAAGACATCATCATTCGCGCCGGTCGTCACCTCTACCCACAGGAAATAGAGGAGGGCGTGGCTGAGATCGCTGGAATTCGCAAGGGCGCGGTCGCGGTATTTGGCGTGACCGATCAAAGCTCTGGCACCGAGCGCCTCGTTGTCCTCGCTGAGACTCGGGAGACCGACCCGGCGGTGCGCGCGGAGCTGCAGGCGCGCGCGCACGAGATCACGACCGACATCGCGGGAACGCCGCCCGATGAAATCATCCTCGCGCCGCCGCGAACGGTGCCGAAGACCTCGAGCGGCAAGATCCGCCGCAGCGCGGCCAAGGAGATTTACGAGAGCGGCCATATCGGTCCGCAACAACGAGCCCTAAGGTGGCAGCTTCTTCGCTTGGCGCTGTCCGGCGTTGGCCCCCAGATTAGGCGCTTGGCGCGAATGTCGCGCGAAACCATATACGCAGCTTGGTGGTGGACGGTGGTTGCCGGCGCATTCCTATTGGGATCGCTCGTCGTGCTCATCCTGCCTCGCCTCGCCTGGCGTTGGTCCGCTCTCCGGTGGATTGGACGCAGGGCACTTTCAACGATGGGAGTCCAGCTCTCGACGAGCGGCATCGACCGTATTCCAAGCCGAGGCGCGATGCTTGTGTTCAATCATTCCAGTTATGTGGATTCCCTTATCCTCGCTGCGGTTCTCCCGGGTGAGCCAGCGATCGTTGCGAAGAGAGAATTGTCCACGCAATTTATCGCAGGCCCACTCCTGCGGCGTCTCGAAATACCATTCGTCGAGCGCTATGACGTGTCCGGCAGTCTGGCAGATGCGGAGGAGTTGATCGCTCTTGCGCATAAAGGCCGCATCCTGGTCTTCTTCCCGGAGGGCACCTTCACCCGAAGGGCAGGCCTTTCCGAGTTCTATCTCGGGGCGTTCAAGACGGCGGCTGAGGCCAACCTTCCTGTCCTGCCGGGCGTCCTCCGCGGAACCCGATCGATACTGCGCAGCGATCAATGGTTTCCCCGGCGCGGTGCGGTCACCGTCGAGATTGGGCAGCCGGTTATGCCGTCGGGCACGGATTTCGAGGCAGTTGTGCAGTTGCGCGATGCGGTGCGCAAAATCATATTGTCTCGTTGTGGAGAACCTGATCTCGGTGAGTTGATAAAGCCCTCTCGCTCATAGGCTGCAGGGACTCTTGATGTCCAGTATGGCGTAACTGCTGACCCATTCGACATCGGGGCACTCCTTCCGCACGCGCTCCATGACCTGGCGTTCAAGCTCCTCAAGCGCCTTGGGCGAGCGCACCGCCTCCGGACTG
>Ga0181532_10002736_pt1 | contig 16326 bp, 12 predicted proteins | sample PEATcosm2014_Bin_33_FD_119768 | JGI IMG/M metagenome (GOLD analysis project Ga0181532, IMG submission 119768) | Peatland microbial communities from MTU Mesocosm Facility, Houghton, MI, USA - PEATcosm2014_Bin11_30_metaG | ecosystem: Environmental > Terrestrial > Soil > Wetlands > Peat | place...
GTTGTATGGCGGGGGCGATTTCACGACGGCGGGCGGCACTGCGGTCAATTACATCGCCCAATGGAACGGGAGCCATTGGAACCCGCTCGGTTCAGGGATGAACAGCTCTGTGTATGCGCTGGCGATGTCGGGCGGCACGCTGTATGCCGGGGGCTATTTCACGGCAGCGGGCACCAATGCGGCCAACTGTGTCGCCCAATGGAACGGGAGCAGTTGGAACCCGCTCGGTGCCGGGGTTGGAGGAGGTGACTATTGGGGGCCCTATGTCTCTGCGCTGGCGGTGTCGGGCGGCACGGTGTATGCCGGGGGCGATTTCACGTCGGCGGAAGGCAATGTAGCCAACTACGTCGCCCAATGGGATGGGAGCAGTTGGAGCGCGCTCGGCTCGGGGGTGAATAACGTTGTGAATGCGCTGGCGGTGTCGGGCGGCGCGGTGTACGCCGGGGGCAACTTCACGACGGCGGGCGGGAAGGCTTCCTCCTACGCGGCCAAGGCGATTCTCGATCTCACATATAACGGAATCTCGATCCAGCGATTGACCGGTGGCAACGCGCGCCTGTCCTTCCTGGGCGACGCCGCCAGGAACTATGCGCTGGACCGCACCTTTGATCTGAAAAAGCCCGTAACTTGGGTGCCGCAGTGCACCAATGCGGCGTGCTCGGATGGCACGCTCGTCCTCACCAACACAGCCGCGCCCGGCACGAACAACTTCTGGCGCATGCGCTCGGTGCGTTAACTATCCTGCACCAAATTAATCCGGAGCATCCAGCACAGCAACTGCGTTGGTGGAGGCGTCTCCTGGCTGGCCGTGAGCCGGCGAGCCTGCAAGCACGGCACTCCCACTCAGGGCACACAGGTAGACTCGCTTTCTCACCGTCACACAACTTGCCGCCCTCGCCAGCCGAGGAAGCTCAGTTCATCTGGCGCGCAGTAGGAGCACCTGCACGCTGATGCTGTGCTGCACCTTGATGGCTGTAGTGCCGAGAACCAGGTCTGCCACGAACGGTAGGGACGACTCGCCGAGGCGTCCGCTCCCGCCCCAACACGGATGCCTGGCGAGGTATCGCTAGCCGGGCCGCCCGCGGCATTCATAACTCCCAGTGCAGCCGCGCGCCCAGAACTGAGACCGGGCCGCGGTCACGGTTGTACGCCGGGTCAACGACGTATTGGTAGTCCAATGTCACGTGGACAGTCTTCCAGACATGGAAGTCGTAATAGACCTCCAGGACCTTCTCCAACCCGTAGTTCAGCGCCCCGTCACCCGCGAGGATGCCGGTGCCCCCGGCAGCGAAGAAATCCCGGTGCACGGGCGAGAGGCCATTGATGAGTCCCCCCAGGCCGACCGTATCGTCCGGTCGCTTCCAGAATTCACCTTTGACGCTCAGGCCTAGCGAGGCGGTGCGATCCACGTCGGCGAACACCCAGGCTTCGGTCTGGCCATCGCTCCAGCCTAAGCGTGCGAAGACCCCGACGTTCTTGATGATCTCCTGGTCGAGGTTTAACCCAAACCCATACTTGTAGCGATAGGCCTCTGTCGCGACGATGTCAGCGGGGCGGATGGGGCTATCGAGCGCGGCTTGGTAGCTGCCCATGTGCGCCGAATTGAGGTAGGCGAGGAACCGGACGGCCCCCGGGTGGCCGTTCACGGTGTAACGGCGCTCCAACTCCGTCACCATTCCCCACGCCTTCAGGTAGTTCTGGTCCTGGCCGATGCCGTTGGATACGTCGGGCATTTGGAAGAATCCGTAGCGGACCGCCCACGGAGGCAGGTACAGCTCAGCGGCGAGGCCGGTCATGTAGCCGAGACTGTCGGCCGGATAATCCCAGGCTTCGTTGGCGACCAGGCCCCAGTTCATGAACTGGGTGCGCGGGTCGTTCGCGTAAGCATTGTTGTCAAAAATGTCCTTGGCGCTCATTTTGCCCACGGTGATCGTGAGGTGGGAAGAGTCCTGAACTCCCGCCAAATGAGTTTGGTCGTCCTCCACAGTTTCCGGTTCTCCGCCCAGCCCAATGGTCTGGCGTATGAACAGGCGCGCGAAGACCACGTTAGGCACCTGGGTGCCCAAGCGGTAGGCTTCGCCGCTGGGGAAGCCTTCTATGCCCAGAGTCTTGCTCAGGCCGAAACCCTGCCACATCAGCACGTCCACATGCGCCTCCGCGCCCTGCCACAGCCGCACGCCGCCATACAAGTCCAAGGACACGGTTTCCGCGACCTCACTGCCGCTGTCCAGGCTGTTCGGCCCGGAATACTCGGCTGGGAAGCTTGGATGGTACTGCACGATGTCGGTGTTCTGCACGTGCCAGTTCCAGGTTTGCTCCAACGGTTCAGCGGCCTTTTCGAGCGCAGGTGTAGTCAGGGTATTTGTGGGAGCGTCATCCGCCAAGGCCAATGCCGCTGAGCACGCCAGCACGAAGCTCGCCCCCACCGCTTTAATACGGCTCCCCATGTTGCCATGATGTTCTTGTTTCATTCAACTTCCCGGGTTCAGTGCTCGCCCTGACAGCGCCAACGCATGAGCGCAACCCGCTAAGTGGTAGCCGCACCCTACCATGCGCGAGCAATGGGCGTTACTGAATGGCGGCTGAAGATTTCTTAAGTGGTTCACCCGGCTGCGAGCGCCAAGCCTGAAGAAAACCAGCGCGAAAAACACCTCACCCTCCGCCAGGAACCGCAACGTTAGGCAGGTCACACACCGGCGGACTTGCCCAACGCCTGCGCAAACCTGGTTTTGTGCCGGAGAATACGCAAAGTAAACCCAAAAAGCCCCAAAAGGCGGAGCAAAGCCAATAACGGCAAGGTTTTTTGCGATCAACCTCGGATACACACCGGCATATCGCCGGTATAACACCGGGATAACACTGGGCCGCCGCCGTCCAGGAGAGGGGCGGAAGAGGCAGGTGCGAGAGCGAAGGATGAGTGATGAATGCATAACGCAGAAGCTGAAGCCGCCACTGTAGGTGCCGAAATACCAATAGCTTACGCGATCCGTTTGAACGCACGACGGCGGCACGATCGGAGTGGGGAGCCGGTCACCCGGGCCAATCGCCCACGTTCCGAAAGGGGCGAGGAAGCAGGCTTGGACGTCCAAGCAGCACTTCCACACATGTGTGTTATAGGCGATGTGATACATTCCGCCAAAGGGATCGCGATCATCGGCCCGGCGCTGATGAGGCATCCGGCTTGGTGGCCGTTGTCTCTGCCGCCTTGCTGTCATTGCGTGATTGGGAATACATCCGCGCGAACTTCAGCCCAATGAGCGAGAGCAGGATCAGCAGGTAGATACGCAAGGCCCAGAGGGCGATCCGAACCGTAGGGGTTGTCTTAATGCGCGGCATACTTCAGCCTTACTTGGGAAATTCGATCTTCGCGCCCTTCATGATGTCCTTGTAACGCACCACTCCCAGCAGGTGATCATACGCGTCCACCACCGGCAACAGGCGGAAATGGTACTTGGTGAACAGCTCCATCAAATTCTCGCGCAAGGCATGTTGGTCGGCCGTAACGACCGGCGAAACCATCAGGTCGCCCAGACTGGCATCCTCCGGCGCCGCGACCAGGTCGCGCAAGTCCACCACACCCAGCAATGATTTCTCCTCGCCGGCCACAATGTAGAGATACGTGATGTTCTTATGCTCGCGCGGGGTGGTGCGCAGGTTACGCAGCACCTCGCCAGCTTTGTCGTCCTTGCCGAAGGCCACGTAACGAGGCGTCATGAGAGTGGATGCCAGCACATCCCGACCCGATAACACCGCTTCTACCCGGGTAGCGCGCGCCGGCGTCAGGCACCGCAGCAACTCGGTCACCTTCTGGTGGGGCAGGTCCGAGAACAGGTCGGCAATGTGCGGCACGGACATCTTCGCCAGGACCAGGCGCGCCTTCTCCTCGGTCAGAAAGGCAATGAGCTGCCGCTTGGCGCGCGGCTCGGCCTCAACCAGCACTTCCGCGGCCTTCGCCGGGTCCAGCGCCGAGAACATCGCCTGCTGCTCATCCCCGGACAGCACTTCCAACGCGTCCGCCAGATCCTCGCTGGGCAGTTCCATCGCCTGCTCGCGCGTGACGGACAGCGTCACGATGTCCTTGGTGTGGTCTTCCACCGAAAGGGGCTGAACGTAGCGCCAGGAGATCAGTTGGTCCCTGCCCGAAACGAACCGCTCCAGGCCCCACCGGCGCAGGAAGCCATTGAAGGAAATGTCCACGTGCACCAGGATCATGCGTCCTTTGGAGTAGAGCAGGTGCACGTCGTTGACCACCTCCGTGCGCCGGCCATCGGTGTCCAGGATGGTTTGGCCCATGAGATGTTCGTTGAGCAGAATCCACCCTTTCTGATCCACGAACTTGGGATAAGGCTGCCCGTCTTCGCGCGGCGTGATGAAGATGGCCTCCTCCTCGATCCGCACCACCTTCTCCCAGGGTATCAACTCGGAAGGATAACCCTTGCCATGCTCGATATAGATCCCCACCGCCTCGGGATAAGGCTCGGAAAGCCGGAACACCAGGTCGGTCAGGTGCCCGTTCTTCTGGTTGGTCTTGTCCCGCCGAATCCGCCGGTTCACCAGCTCCGAGAAGTGAAGGAGCTGGAATTCCTCATGAGCCGCCGCGGACGTGCGCGGCTTGCCTGCGGGAGTGCTTTGCTCTTGGCCCGTGTTCATAGATGCTCCCCTCAATTGCCCGCGCCGAACCATTCCGGGAATAATACCGACACGCCATACGCCGTCGAAATGAGAATGACGAAGGCAGTGATGCTCCAATTGGCGATATTCTGCCAGCGCGTATTGACGTGCTCCCCCATCAGCGGCTTGTCATTGAGCAGCAGGATCAGGAACATGAGGGCCGCGGGCAACAGCGTGACCGCCACCACCTGCACGAAGATGGTAATGATGTTCTGCACGTCAATGCTGGCCACCAGCGATACCACCCCCGCTGACATGAGCATCAGCACATACGCCACATAGAACCAGGGCGCCTCACGCACCGTCTTGTTAAGCGAGTGCGCCCAGCCGAACACTTCGCCCATGGCCCAGCTCGTGGCCAGTGAAATGCACAGCGCCCCCAGCAATCCAGCGTCGAACAGTCCGACGGCGAACAGTACCTTGGCCCACTGTCCCCATTGACCGTGCAGCACCTGCGGCATCGCCGCTGCCGTCTTGGCCGCCGAATCAATGTCCCGGTAGCCCTGGCTCTGGTCAGGGTTGAAATGGAACACGCCCGCAGTGGCGATGATGATGAACGCGGCGACCACACACGTCATCACAGAACCGAAGAAGGTGTCGAACTTCCCATACTTGATCTCCTTGATGTCCATCCCTTTGTCCACTACGGCGGATTGCTGGAAGAAGATCTGCCAGGGGGTGATCGTGGTGCCAATGTTGGCCATGATGAGCGTCAGCAGCGCCACGCCTGACATGCCGAAGGCAAAACTGGGATGGTAGAAACCGCGCCCGACCGCGCTCCAGCCTTCCCGGACGTTGCCCGTATGCATGGCCCAGATCGCCGCAGGAATATAGACGAGGTTGAACAGGCAGAAGAACAGGGTGACCTTCTCGAACGTCCAATACCGGCCACTGATGACAATGCCCAGCATGAGGAACGTAACCCCAAAGAACGTGATCCACGGCGGGACGTTGAACAGGCTCATGGCCTGGGTCATGCCAATGTATTCCGTCACGAGCGTGAGCCAGTTGATCACGGCCAGGTCAAAGATGGAAAACCAGCCCCAGAACTTCCCAAAGCCGTCGAAGATCGCCTCAGCGTGGCCGCGCTTGGTGACAGCGCCAAGCCGCACCGTCATCTCCTGCACGTAATACGCCATAGGCACCAGGATGACCATGGCCCACAGGAGGTTGAACCCCGTCTTCGCCCCCGTTTGCGCGTAGGTGGAAATGCCGCCGGCGTCGTTGTCGGCGATCATGGTAATAATTCCCGGCCCCAGCGCCGCCAGAAAGATCAGCGTCCGCCGTTTAGAGCGGCGGATCTGGTGAAAGAATTTGCTGATCCAATACATGATACTCACGCTGCGTGATCGCGCGCCGGACGGTCTCTCCCCCGCATTGCACCCAGCCGACGCGCCAACGATAGGCCGCAGGCGTGCAGGGTGTTACTTAAGATTCCTTAAGAAGCCCGCCGGAACGGTTTGGGACGGCTGCGGCTGATGAGCACCATCGCCGCTTACCGGCAAATCGTGACGCGGAAGCGCGGGAGCCCTATGCGGCCAGCGTGCGGAGCCGCAGCCGGAAGGTGCTGCCGCGCCCCATTTCGCTCTTGAGTTCCACACTGCCCCCCATCCGCTCGATCGCCCACTTCACGATGGCCAAGCCCAAACCAGCCCCGCCCTCCGCGCGTGACCGGGCCTTGTCCACCCGGTAGAAGCGCTCGAAGATTCTCTGCTGGTGCTCGACCGCGATGCCCGGACCCTCGTCTGCCACCTCGATCACCACGGCGTCCGGCCCGGCAAACGCGCGCAGGTGGATCGGCTTGCCTTGCGGACTGTACCGAATGGCGTTCTGGACCAGGTTGATCAAGGCCAGGCGCAACAGGGCGGGGTCGAACACCGCCAGCAGGTAGTCGGGGCAGTCCACGTCGAGCTGCTGCTGCTTCTCCTCGGCCACGAGCGCCAGCGCCTCGGTCACATCCGTCAGCACCTTGCGCACCGGCCCGGCTTCGAGGTGCGCCGGCATGTCATCGTCGTCCCCCCGCGCCAGCAGCAAGAGCCGCTCAATCAGTTGGTTCATCCGCCCGACCTCCTCCAGCATGCTCCCCAGCGCGTCGTAGAGGATGGCCGGGTTGCGCTCGCGCAGCGCCACTTCGCCCACGGCGCGCATGGCCGTCAGGGGCGTGCGCAATTCGTGCGACACATCCGCCGTGAACCGCCTGAGCTCGGCAAAGGAGCTTTCGAGCTGTTGCAAGGTCTGGTTGAAGACGGTGGCCAGCTCGCCCAGCTCGTCGTGCGGGTTTGCCACTGGCAGGCGCTCGCTCAGGGACTTCGCAGACAGAGACCGCGTCCGCTGCACCATCGCTTTGACCGGTGCCAGCGCGCGCCCGGCAATGAAATACCCCGCTACACCGCATAACAGCAGTGCCCCGGGACTGCCAATGGCCAGTGTGAGCAGCAAGCTCGCACTGGTCCCCGGCTTCCACACGCCCGAGGCGGCGGCCACACCAAGGCACACTACCCACACCCCCGCACCGGTCGCCGCGTACCACACCGCCAGCCGCATCCGCAAAGAGCGGCTTAGCCACCAGCGCCTCACACGGTCGCCTCCTCGCGCAGCACGAAGCCGACCCCGCGCACCGTCTGAATCAGCTTCGTTGGGTGCCCTTCGTCCACTTTCCGCCGCAGGTGCGCCACATGCACGTCTATCACGTTATCGAGCGGCGTGATGCGGTTGGTCTCGCGCCATACATCCTGTGCCAGCATGGCCCGCGTTACCACCTGCCCGGGTTGGCGCAGGAGGTACACGAGCAGATCGAACTCCCGCGGCGTCAATTCAACGGGCTTCCCCGCCCGCGAAACCCGCCGCCCCTCCAGGTCCACCAGCAAATCCGCCACGGTCTTCTTGAGCGGTTCTGCCGGGGCAGCCCGACGCAGGAGCGACCGAATCCGGGCTACCAGCTCCGCAAACGCGAAGGGCTTGACCAGATAATCATCCGCCCCGCTCTCCAGGCCGAGCACACGGTCCTCGACGGCATCACGCGCCGTCAGCAGGACCACCGGGGTCTTTGTGCCACGTGCGCGCAGGGTCTTCAGAATCTCAATTCCGTCCCGTCCTGGCAGCATCCAGTCCAGCACCACCAGGTCGAACGGCTCCGCGTTCAGCAGGAAAAAGCCTTCCTCACCGGTGTGCGCGACGGCGGTTGAAAAGCCTGCCCGCTCCAATCCGGCGGCAAGGGCTCGGGCCGTTTTCTCATCGTCTTCCACGATCAACAAGCGCATAGGCAATTCCACCTTCCAGGATGCCCGGACCCGACCGCTGGCGCCAGCCATTCAAAAAGCCCAAGCGGCAACGGTCGCCGCGCCCTTAGAGACTCCAGTGCAACCTGGCGCCCAGCACCGAAACCGGCCCACGGTCGCGATTGAACGCCGGGTCAGTGATGTACTGGTAATCCAGCGCGACGTGGAAGGTCTTCCAAACTCGGAAGTCATAGTAAACCTCCAGGATTTCCTCCCAGCCGTAATTCAGGGCTCCATCGCCTGAGAGTATGTCTGTGCCGCCGGCCTCCAGAAATCGCTGATTAGCCGGTGAAGCGCCGTCCACGATGCCGGCAAAGCCGAAGGTGTCGCCGGGCCGGTGCCATCCCTCGCCATTGACGCTTACGCCCAGTGACGCTGCGTAATCAACATCAGTGAACGTCATCGTCTCGTTGTGACCGTCAGTCCAGCCCAGGCGTGAAAACACGCCGATGTTCTTCGCAACCTCCTGTTCCCAGTTCAATCCGAAGCCGTATTTGTAACGGAAGGCGCGCGCCGCTGATATGTCCGCTCCCGGACCGTTAGCCAGCAGAATGGCCGTGGCCGCGTCGTAACTGGCCATGTTCGCTTCGTTCAGCCAGGCCAGGAACCGAATGACCCCGGGATGGGCGTTGATGCTGTAGCGGCGCTCAAACTCCGCCGCCATTGCCCAAGCCCGCAAAAAAGGCCCATAGGCTCCGCCGGGGGGCCACTTCAAAAACTGGTCGTCACCTGTGAAACCATTCTTGTCCCGCGGCATTTGGAAGAATCCGTAGCGCAAAGCCCAGTTCGGCTGATTCAATTCCACCGCAACTCCGGTGGTGTATCCGACGGTGTCCTGCCCGTAATCCCAGGTAAGGTTGCCCATCATCGCCCAATTCAAGAACTGCGTGTGCGGGTCGCCGGCGTAGGTGTTGTTGTCGCAAATGTCCAGGGGGCTGAACCGGCCGATGGTGAAGGTCAGCCGCGAAACGTCCTGTCTCCCGGCAAGCGTGAGCGGGCCATCGGGCACCTCCTGCTGCTCGCCGCCCAAACCGATAGTTTGACGAATAAACAAGCGCGCAGCCATAAAGTTGGGAATCTCGGTGCCGGCTTTGTAGCCGTCGCCGTTGGGAAATCCCTCGATGCCGACCGTTTTGCTCAGGCCGAAACCCTGCCACATCAAGACGTCTATGTGCGCCTCGGCACCGCGCCATAACCGCGCGCCCGCATACAAGTCCAGCGTAACGGTTTCCTGAACCTCGCCGTTGCTGTTCAGACTGTTTGGGCCGGAGTACTTGGCTGGAAAACCGGGGTCGCCCTGCACGATGTCGGTGTTCTGCACGTGCCAGTTCCAGCTTTGCTCCCGCGGTTCAGCGGAAGCCTCAACTGCGACTTGAGAAAGACGGTTGGTGTCGGGCGAACCTGGACTGCCTGGGAGGTCCTCGGAGGATTCAGCCGCCAGCGCGGCGCTTGCAAAGGCCAGGCCCATGGCCAGCGAATGGAGCATGGCCCACGCACATCCAAGCCGCAGCATTGAGCTTTGAATGAGCGTATGTAATCTACGATGCACGTAGAGAGAGTGCTGGGTAACGCTACCTGAAGACTCTTTGGGATTGAGTGTGGGCGGCGAGTTTCCCCATCACTTCGCTCGGAGCAGGAGAACGGGCACGCTAACGCTATGCTGGACGCGGCTGGCGGTGGTGCCGCGGAAGATGTCGCCAATGAGTCGGTGACCGTGTGTGCTCATGGCGATCAGATCGCACCCTTTCTGCTGGACCCATTTGACGATTTCCGTCACAGGATCGCCATAAGCAAGCTCGCTTGCGGCCTTGACCCCCGCAGCTTCAAATTCCGCCCGAACCTTGTTCAGGTACGCCGTGTCCTCCGTGATTTCGGGGCTGACCGCATCCGGCCCATAAGTTCGGGCGGCCCAACCGTCGGCAACATGGAGCAACACCACCCGGCTTTGAGCGAGCGTCGCCAATTGCTTGATGTGACGGATAATCGCCCTATCGGTTGGTGTGCCGTCCAATGTCACCAGTATGGTCTTATACATGTGTTGCCGTTTCCGGGGTTCAGCCACCGATGATAACATGCCATGCCGCTTTAAGAGAGTCCGGCAATCCGCAGATGTCCATCACCGTAATCAGGATGGCGCTGCCCCAGCCGGCAAACAAGAGAAACAAACCCAGCTTCCACCCGCCCATGCGCTTGCGCGAGGAAGTAAAATGGAGCAACGGGAACATGGCCAGCGGGAGCTGAAGCGCAAGCACTACCTGGCTCAGGGTCAGCAGGTCATTCACACTGCTGTCGCCGCGAATACCTATGATCAGAACCGCAGGCACAATGGCCAGCGTCCGGGTAATGAGCCGCCGCAGCCAGGGCTTGATCCGCCAATGCATGAAACCTTCCATCACCACCTGCCCGGCGAGCGTGCCGGTGATGGTGCTGCTTTGGCCGCTGGCCAGCAGGGCGACCACGAACAACCCGCTGGCCAGTGGCGTTCCCAACAATGGGGCCAGCGTGAGATACGCGATGCGAATCCAGTCGCTGTCCGGGCTGAAGGAGACCACCTGGCCGCCGGCGACCGTCACGCTGGTCTTGCCATAGAAAACCATCGCGGCCAGCACCATGATCGCCGCGTTGACGAAGAAGGCCACGGTCAAGGCCGACATGGAGTCAATGGTGTTAAACCGGATGGCGCTGCGGATGGACGTCTGGTCCTTCTGCAACCGGCGACTCTGCACCAGGGCCGAATGCAAGTAGAGGTTATGGGGCATGACCGTGGCGCCGATGATGCCAATCGCCACGTAAATCATTCCCGGGTGACCTAGGCTCGGCGTGACCAGCGAACGGCCCATCTCCAGGAAGCCGGGCTGGGTTTGCGGCAGGATGAAAATCTCAATGAAGTAGCACACCCCAATGGTCGCCACCAGCACCAGCACCACCGCCTCGATGGTCCGCACCCCGAACCGCTGCAGGCCTAGCAGGAGCAAAACGTCTAGCCCGGTGATGATCACCGCCCAAAGCAGCGGGATATGGAACATGAGGTTCAGTGCCACGGCACTGCCCAGCACTTCTGCCAGGTCACAGGCGCCGATGGCCACCTCGCAGAACAACCAGTTGGGCCAGCGCGTCCAGCGCGGATACCATTCCCGGCAACATTGGGCGAGGTCTTTCCCCAGCACCACTCCCAGGCGGGCGGAGATCACCTGCATGAAGATGGCCATCAAGCTGGCGAGGCCGACCACCCAGAGCAGGCCGTACTTGAACTGCGCCCCGCCGGCCAGATCGGTGCCCCAGTTGCCCGGGTCCATGTAGCCGACGCTGATGAGAATCGCCGGCCCGACAAACGCGCGCCATTGCCGCCAGAACCCGGCTTGAGCGTCCGGCACCGCCACGGTGCTGTGCATCCCTTCCAGCGATACGGTGCCCGTCGCAGCCGGGCACGAGCCGGCAGCGGCATTTGCCGCGCCGGGCGATGCGCTCACTTCGCCCTCGGCCAACTGCCGGTCGTTTGGCTCCTGCCAGCCAGGGCTGTGCTCCGCCGGCCCGTTCCGGTCTGGTGCCGTTGCTCCGCCCGGCGCGGCTGAACCTGTTGCGCTCTTGTTCACTGATGGTCCGGATACATCACCGTCTAAGAAAGCATATCGCATGTTTCGTGTCCAATATATTGTTTTAATAGTAAAACAACCTATCCCTCTCAGTTTTGCCCCGCCTTCATCAGAACAGGGCCGCCCCAAGCCGCCCGGGGTTCCACGAACATGCCAGCCGCCGCAGCCATGATTCCCGCGGCAGGCGACCCCCAAAGACCGGAATAACTGGCCAAGAGCGTGAATTCCTGCTAAACACACCGGCGGTGACACGAACAAGCCCAAAGCAACGGCGGGCGATGGCGGGCCGATCGGAATCCACTGAAGACCACCTGGAGCGGATTCAGGAGCTGGTGGACCAGAAGGGGTATGCGCGCGTGGCCGATACCGCGGCCTCCCTGGGCCTGAGCCGGTCGGCGGTGTCCAACATGGTGCGCCGGCTGGCCCGCCGCGGCTTCGTCAACTACGAGCGCTACCGCGGCTTCACCCTCACCCCGGCCGGCCGGCAAGTCGCGCAACACATCAAGGCCCGGCACAAGATACTCACCGAGATGTTTGAGATTCTCGGGCTCGACGCGGCCACGGTGGACCAGGAAGTTGAAGATATTGAGCACCATTTGCGGCCCCAGACCTTGGCCGTATTCTCCAAGTTGGTCAGCTTCTGGCGCGAGCACCCACAGCAACTGCGCGCCTTCCTGCGCTATAGCAAACGGAGATAGCTAATCACACCAAAGAGCATGACGACGACGCCCCTCTCGTGTATAAACGGGTCGTGCCGACGCTCAAACCCAAGCCCGCGCGCAAGCCAGCCGGAACCAACCGGCCCGAAGCACCGCCTGCTTTCGCATGACCGCCGAGGGTTTTATCGCCAAGTGGAGCAAGGTTGACCTCACGGAGCGCTCCGCCGCGCAGGCGCATTTTCTCGACCTCTGCGAATTGGTCGGCCACCCCAAGCCGCAAGCGGCCGATCCGAAGGGGGAGTGGTTCACCTTCGAGCGAGGCGCCTCCAAACATAGCGGCGGAGAGGGCTGGGCCGACGTTTGGAAGAAGGACTTCTTTGGCTGGGAATACAAAGGCCGGCACAAAGACCTCGACGCCGCTTATGACCAGCTTCTCGAATACCGCGCCGACCTCAACAACCCGCCGCTGCTGGTCGTGTGCGACATGGACATCATCCGCATCCGCACCAACTTCAACAACGCGCCCACCCGGACGCACCAGATCAGCCTGACGACGCTCGGCCAGCCGCGCAGCCTCGAAATCCTTGACGCGGTCTTTTTCGATCCGGACAGGCTTCGGCCCGGCGTCACCAGCGCGGCCATTACCGAGAAGGCCAGCGGCCTTTTCGCCGACATCGCCGAGTCCATGCGCAAGCGCGGCCTCGAGCCGCAAGCCGTCGCGCACTTTCTCGTCCGCGTGGTGTTCTGCCTGTTTGCGGAGGACGTGGGCTTGCTGGAGCGCGGCCTGTTCACCCGGTTGGTGAGGCGCGTGGGCCGAGAGCCAAAGAAGTTCGCCCGCCACGTGGGCGAACTCTTCGGCGCCATGTCAACGGGCGGGGATTTCCTGCTGGAGCCCATCCGCCAGTTCAACGGTAGCCTCTTCGACGGCACGCCCGTGCTCGAACTGACGGCCGCTGAAATTGACGCCATCGGCACCGCGGCGGTCGAGGATTGGAGCGCGGTGGATGTGTCCATCTCCGGCACTCTCTTCGAGCGCGGCCTCAACCCCGCCAAACGCTCGCAGCTCGGCTCGCACTACACCAGCCGCGCGCACATCGAGACCATCGTGGAACCCGTCGTCCTCGCGCCGCTGCGCCAGGAATGGGCGGCCGTTCGCGCCAAAGCGGAACCCTTGCTGGCCGTCACCCGGAGACTCGCCCGCACCCGGGGGGAGAAACTTGTCGTCGCGTTTCTGGAACGGCTCAAAAGTGTCCGCGTGCTCGACCCTGCCGGCGGTTCCGGCAACTTCCTCTACGTCACGCTGCAAAAGCTGCTCGAACTCGAACGGGAAGTGAACCACTGCCTGCGCGACCACGGTTTCACGCCGCAATTCCCGCAGGTCAACCCGCTCCAGCTTCACTGCATGGAGATTGATCCTTACGCACACGACCTCTCCCAGACAGTGGTGTGGATTGGCTACATCCAATGGCTGCGGGCCAACGGCTACGGCTTCCCGGCCGAGCCGATCCTCAAGCCCATGAGCGCCAACTTCCGTTGCGCCGACGCCCTGTTCACCGACTGGCCGGCAGTGGACTACATTGTCGGCAATCCTCCGTTTCTTGGAGGCAACAGAATTCGGCACGAGCTTGGGGACGAGCGTGTCCGTTCACTGTTCAAGCTGTATGAGGGGCGTGTTTCCCCGACTGCTGACATGTGCTGCTACTGGTTCGAGAAGGCCCGCGAGCAGGTTGCGGCGGGCAAATGCGAGCGTGCGGGTTTGCTCGCCACCCAAGGCATTCGCGGCGGGGCAAATCGTCAGGTTCTCAAGCGCATCAAGGAGAGCGGCGATATTTTCTTCGCGGAGAGCGACCTTGAATGGATTCTCGACGGCGCAAATGTCCACGTCTCGATGGTCGGCTTCGACGCCGGCGGGGAGAAACGCCGGAGTCTCGATGGACGGCCTGTCACTTCGATCAATGCAAACCTCACATCCAGTGCCGACGTAACAGGCGCAGGCCCGTTGCAAGCAAATCGGGGTCTCTGCTTCATGGGGCCATCGCCGAAGGCGGCCTTCGACATCAGCGAAAGGATTGCACGCGAGATGCTGGTTGCGAGCGGAAACGCGAACACCCGTGCCAACTCTGACGTAATTCGACGCGTGCAGAGCGGGGTTGACCTCACCAGCACCGACCGCGGGATGTGGACCGTAGATTTCGCCCTGAGGGGTATCGAAGAAGCCGCGCGGTACCAGGTGCCGTTTGAATATCTGAAGGCGAACGTCTATCCGGTCCGTTCACAGAATCGCCGCAAGGCTTACGCGGAGCGATGGTGGCAGTATGCTGAGGCGCGACCGGGAATGCGCGACGCACTCGTTGGCCTCCGGCGTTTTGTCGCGACTCCAGAAGTCGCCAAACATCGCGTGTTTGTTTGGCGCGCGGCGGAACATCTTTGCAATCAGCAAACTCTCGTTTTCGCCCGCGACGACGACTACTTCTTTGGCGTGCTTCAATCACATGCACACGAGATCTGGGCTTTGAAGCTGGGCACGCGGCTTGAAACGCGCCCGCGCTACACCCCCACGACGTGCTTCGAGACCTTCCCATTCCCCGATTTGGAAGCCCCCGCGCCGGAGCCGACCCCAGAGTCGCCACGCCCGGTTCCCAATCCGGTCGAGGCGGAAATGCTGGCCGCGAAGTACTACAGCGCGAAGGAGACTCCGCCGCCATATCAGTCAGCGCCGGCCACGCCCGAGGAGCATCGTGCCGTTATCGCCGCCGCCGCGAAGGAGTTGAATGAACTGCGCGAACGCTGGCTCAATCCGCCCGAGTGGACGGAAACGCGCACGCTCGAGTTTCCCGGCTCAAGCTCCGGCCCGTGGGCGCGCTACGTTGACCTGAAAACCGTGGACGCGGAAACCGGCGTCGGCACCGTGCGTTACCCGCGCCTTGAACCGCGCGACGCCGATTGCGCCGCCAAGCTGAAGAAGCGCACGCTTACGAACCTCTACAACGAACGCCCCGCGTGGCTTGACCTGGCACACAAGAAACTGAACGCCGCCGTTGCCGCCGCCTACGGCTGGCCCGCTGATTTGAGCGATGAGCAGATTTTGGAGCGGCTGCTCGCCCTGAACGTTCGGCGTGCCGAAGCAGAAGCCAAAGCCGCCAAGTTGACCTAGCGGAAGTGGCGAGGTGATTTCCCGCACCCCCCTGGACGAGACCTCCCTTATTTGCCAGCCTCAGCCTTTAGAATCTCCAGGCCGCTGATCTTGGCATTCTTATCCGGGCTGCCCGCGGTCGCGGTGATCCGGATGACGATGTTGCCCCGCTCGTCCGGGGTGATGCCCGGGAACTCCTTGACGACGGCTTTGTTCAATCCGCCCCCGGCGGCAAAGATGTCGAAATCCTTTAGCACTGGCTGGCCGTTGATCCAGACGTCCTCCATACGGCGCCCGGCGCCATCGTCGAAAACCTCGGCGAAGTGGAGGCGCACCAGGTAGCGGCCGTCCTGGGGCACTGGATACATGTAGGAGAAATCCTTGCCGTATCGCTCGGTCTGATAGACTCCGGCCGGCGCGGCATTCGCCGCGCTCGTATCTATCGTGACCGCACGATGATTAACCCCGCCACGGAGCATGTTGGGGTCAGGAACAAACGCCTGCACCGCCTGGTCGGCACCGCAGACGACCCGAATCGGGACGGAGAAAGCCACTGGCTTATCGTCAGAAGGGGTAGGCAGCTCCGGGTAGCGGAATCCCGCTGGCATGGTTGTAGGCGGGCGGACATTTTGAGCCCGGCCCCATTCGACGTTGGGTTTGGGCCCCATGACCAGCCGCAGCGTGCCGCCGGCAGTTATCTGCTGGTGAGTCAGCCAGGCCTGGGCCAGTGGCTTGCCATTTAGCGAGGCAGACTGGATGTAGATATTCTTCGGGCTGTTATTCTTGGCCACCACGGTGAACTTGCGGCCGCCGCGACTGCCCATGAAAACCTCGGCCTTTGGTGGATACAGGATCCTTCGCGGGCTTTGCCTGCAGCCGTATGCCTTGGCGTCCAGGGAAACCACGGCCTTTTCGACCACGGGGCTGCCGATCATATAGATGCCGCTGGCGGGATTGACGGGGTAAAAGCCCAGCGCGCTAAAGACGTACCA
>Ga0181532_10002738_pt1 | contig 16320 bp, 11 predicted proteins | sample PEATcosm2014_Bin_33_FD_119768 | JGI IMG/M metagenome (GOLD analysis project Ga0181532, IMG submission 119768) | Peatland microbial communities from MTU Mesocosm Facility, Houghton, MI, USA - PEATcosm2014_Bin11_30_metaG | ecosystem: Environmental > Terrestrial > Soil > Wetlands > Peat | place...
GAATGTGCGCTGGCGCACATTTGCTCATCTCGCGCCCCAACGCGCCTTTTCAAATTGTCGAGATGAAAGATTCCGGCGCCACGCCGCGCCGCGCGATCCAGTCGAGCGCGCCGCGGCCGGCCGCCGCTCCGGTCGCGAAGGAGGCCTGCAGCAGGTAGCCGCCGGTCGGCGCCTCCCAGTCGAGCATCTCGCCCGCGACGAAGACGCCGGGCCTGCGCGTCAACATGAATGTCGCGTCGATCTCGTCGAACACGATTCCGCCCGCCGTCGAGATCGCACGGGCGAGCGGGGCGACCCCGGTCAGACGAACAGGCGCCGCGTTGACGAGGTCAGCCAGTTCCGCCGCCGTCATCTGCGCTATCGGCTGCGAAGAATTTTTCGCGCATTCCTGCAAAAGCCCGATCGCGACTGGCGAGAGCTTGAGCGACTTGCGGGCGAAAGTCGAAAAGGACTGCTTCGGGTCCCGCGCCTCGATGCGCCGCGCCAGCTCCTCCTGCGTAAGGTCCGGACGCAGCGCCACGCGGAGGATCGCCTCGCCCGACGCTGCGACGGCCTCGCGCAGCGGCGCCGACAAAGCGTAGAGCGCGCCGCCTTCGAGCCCGGCGCGGGTGACGATCGCCTCGCCGCGCACGGTCTCCCCGCCAAACGACAATGCGATTCCCTTCAGGGGCTCGCCCTCGAACAGCTCGCTGAAATGATCGGACCAGCTTGTGTGAAAGCCGCAATTGGCCGGGCGCAGCGGCGCGGTGGCGATGGCCGCGCGGGACATGGCTGCGACCCACGCGCCATCGGCGCCAAGATGCGGCCAGCTCGCCCCGCCGAGGGCGAGAACCGTCGCCACCGCCGAAACTTCGACTTCGCCGCCGGGACCAAGGATGATCGGCGCGCCGTCCTCGCGCCAGCCACGCCATTCGTGATGGGGCTTGAAGACGACGCCGAGGCCGGCGAGGCGCTTAAGCCACGCGCGCAGCAAGGGCGAGGCCTTGAACGCGGCGGGAAAGACGCGCCCGCTCGAGCCGATGAAGGTCGGCTCGCCAAGGCTCTCGCACCAGGCGCGCAGCGCTTTCGGCGAAAAGCGTTCGAGCGCCTCGCGCAGGCGCGCGCGGGCCGGGCCGTAGCGCGCGAGGAGAATTTCGAAATCCTCCGAGTGGGTGATGTTGAGGCCGCCGCGCCCGGCGAGGAGGAATTTGCGCCCCGGCGTCTTCATCCGGTCGAATATTGTGACGCGCACGCCCGCGGTGGCGATGACTTCGGCCGCCATCAGGCCGGCCGGCCCGGCCCCGATGACGATCGCCTGCGCGCGGGCTGCCACGGGCTCGCCCGCCTCAGTCCGGCGGCGCCGCGCCGCGCTGGCGCAGAACGTCCCGCAGCGCGCCGCGCAGCCCGTGCAGTTGATCGATCAGGTGCAGGATGACGCCAACGGCTTCGTCATTGGCGCCGATGTCGGCCTTGAGATCGCGGATCAGCTGCGCGCGCGCGACGTCGGCGTCGGAGAACTCCTCGCCACCGGCCTCGCGGCGCGGGATCAGCCACTCCTCCTCGATCCAGGTTTCAAGGACATGCGTTTCGATGCGGGTGCGGACCAGGAATTGCTGACGATCGACCATTTCAGCCCTCCATCCCTGAGCGCGGGTTCTGCGCCTTGCCCGCACTCCAGTTCTTCACGAACGCTTCAAGTTCCGGATCGCTCATGCTCGGCAGCATGACTTTCAAAGTGACGTATTCATCGCCCCGGCTTCCGTCCGGGCGCACCGCCCCCTTGCCCTTGAGGCGAAGCCTCGTGCCGGAATTGGCGGCTTTCGGCACGCGCATGCTGACGGCGCCAGTAGGGGTTGGAACCTTGATCTCGCCGCCGAGGACGGCCTCGGCGAGGCTGACGGGCAAGGTGAGGTGAATATCGTCGCCCTCGCGCGTGAAGAAGCGGTGCGGCTGCACTTCGAGCTCGACGAGACCGTCGCCTGGCTCGCCGCCGCCGGCGCCGGGCTCCCCCTTGCCTTTCAGGCTCAGAATCTGGCCGTCCCGCGCGCCGGCCGGAATGGCGACGTCGATCGTCGAGCCGTCCGGCAGCCCGACCCGCGCGGTCCCGCCATTGACGGCGGTGAGGAAATCGACCGGCAGATGATAGCGGATGTCGCGGCCGGGCGCCGGCCCGCGCTGGCGGGCGCCGCGGAACAGGCTCGACAATATGTCCTCGTCCATGAGGTCCGCATACGCTGAATCGTTGGCGTAAGGGTTGGCCCCGGCGCCTGCGCCGGGCCCCGCGTAGCGGCGGTAGAATTGCTGGGGCGGGCGCTCCGCCCCGGAGGCGTCGATCTCGCCGGCGTCGAAGCGCCTGCGCTTCTCGGGATCGCTGAGGAGATCATTGGCGGAGGCGACCTCTTTGAACTGCTCCTCGGCGGCCGCGTTGCCGGGATTGAGGTCCGGGTGCAGCTTTTTGGCGAGCTTGCGATAGGCTTTCTGAATCTGGTCGGCGGTTGCGCTGCGTGGAACGCCCAGCACCTCATAAGGATCTCTGCTCAATGCTCGCCCCCGAAGCTTCCCCGCCGGCGCGAGTTCAAGAACGCCGGCGCGGCAAGCTTACATCATCAAAGCTCGGCCTTGTCGATCAGGGAGAAATCGCGGCGCTGATCCGGTCCGCCGCGGGAGGCGCCCGCGCGGCCTGCAAGAGCGGATTGCCGGAGCGGCTCGCTTGACACAAATGCGCCGCGTGCCTATGCCACGCCTCGTCGCGCGACGTTTTGCGTCACGCGGGGCGGAGTAGCTCAGCCGGCTAGAGCAGAGGAATCATAATCCTTGTGTCGGGGGTTCGAGTCCCTCCTCCGCTACCACCATTGCAGCGCTAGGCGGCTCGCCTGGTTGACGTCTCGGCAGATTGAGGAGTTCAGCCAGCGCGCCACGGACTTGCAATTCGACCTGACCGCGTCCTTCCAACGGGACGACGTGGATGGCGCTGACAAGGGAGCGCACGATCTCCATGGCCTCGCGGCGTTCCTGATCGTCCGTGGTCAGGGCGGCTTGTAACTCGGCCACTTTCTTGCGGTAAGCATCCACGGCGGCCGGGTGAAGCACCACAACGTTGTCGGCTTGGGCAAATCCCGCCATCTTGGACGAGAGCGTTTCCTTCTCGCCCTCCAATTCGATCAGCTTCGCCTTCATGGCGGCAGTAGCCACCCCCTCGGCGATGGCGTCGACGATGTTGATGATTTGCCGGTCGAGCGCAGACATGCGCTTGTCCGCCTCGCGCTGCTGGCGGCAAGCTTCCGTTCTCAGCCGCTTCTGCTCAGCTTGGTATTCCTGCAGAAACTCGGCGATGGTTTCTGGGGCGAGAAGACGCCGTTCGATGCCACCCAGCACCCGGCGTTCCAGGTCCGCCACGCGGATGGTTCGGTTATTGTCACACGTGCCTTTCTCGCGATGCGCCGAACAGGCAAGCTGGTCACGGTTCTTAATCGTGTAAGAGCCGCCGCAAGCTCCGCAGCGCACGAGCCCCGAGAACATGTGCCGAGGACGGCGGCGTTCATGCGTGCGCCTGCCGCCATAGATCCTCTTGCGGGCCTGGACGGCATCCCAAATCTCGTCCGAAACGATGCGCAGATGCGCAGCTTCGACGACCTGCCATTTATCTTCTGGGTTCGGGCGCGAGACGCGCTTCCCCGTCTCCGGGTTTTTGACCATCGCGACGCGGTTGAACACGAGAAAGCCGACGAAGGCTTCGTTGTAAAGCAGGCCGCTGTGGCGCTTGAGGTTGCCATTGATCGTCGACGCAGCCCAATGGCGGCCGAATGGGGAGGAGACGCCGTCGCGATTCAGACCGGCCGCGATGGTGCGCGCCGAGCGCCCCGAGGCGTATTCGCGGAAGATGCGGCGAACGACATCGGCTTGAACCTCATCGATTTCGCGCAGGCCGCGCATCGGCTCGCCGCGATCGTCGAGCTTCTTCACGACCCGGTAGCCGTAGGAGAGACCGCCGGCTGACAGGCCGGTCGCGATGCGCCCGCTCTGACCACGTTTGATCTTGGCCGCCAGATCGCGCAGAAACAGCGCATTCATAGTGCCCTTGAGCCCGACATGGAGTTCGTCGACCTCGCCTTCCGACAGGGTGATAAGTTTTACATTGGCGAAACGCAGTCGCTTGTACAGCCCCGCCACATCTTCCTGATCGCGGGACAGGCGATCCAGCGCTTCCGCAATGACGACATCGAAGCGGTTTTCCTGAGCCTCCTTGAGGAGGCGGCTTGCCTCGGGACGACTCTTGAGATGGGCGCCCGAAATTGCATAGTCGGCATAGATCCCGACAACGTCGCCTGCCATTGCGCTCGCGCGCTCTCGGCACAGACGTACCTGGTCGTCGATCGAGCGCTCATGCTGATGCTCGGAGGAATAGCGGGCATAGATCGCGATCCTCATAGACCAAGTCTCCTTCGTCCTTCAGTCTCATATTCTGTGTTCTGATTCCGACTCGGCGTTATTATCGTTGGCGGCTTTCATCGTGGCGAAGTGCTCGCGGGCGACCTGGCGCGCGAGCAACCGCGCCAATCGGAACACGGGCTCGTCCAGCACCATCGCGTCCAGGGCAGCGATACCCCCATTGTCATTCGCCGCCGTCTGTCGCGTGCATCTGTCCAAGCAATCCTCGTTCTCCATCGTCGCCAACTCCCATCCAAGCAATACTCGGTCGAGAGTCAGAATTGGCCGGGCGCACCGGGGCGTCAACAGAAAACAACTAATAGTATCAATCTGTTCCATCGTATTCAAGCAAGCTACGGACCGTTTCTGAGAAGGTCGTCGCAGAATTGGATACATGTGCGCACCGTCAAAATATTTTGCATCGCCGATTATTTTTACGATCCGCATGCGTCGTGTGACGCGTCAGCTCATATCGAATCACGCTAAAATCGGCGCGTCAATCTGGCGTTCAGCCGACATCTGGCGTTCAGCCGAAGCGGTCGTCGGCGGCTACCGGCGTCGGTTCTCCCACCATTGCCGGAGGTTGGGCTTCATCTGATGGACAACGTATTATGGGGCCTTTGGCGCCTGCCCACCACGTCCGCCAGCCAGCAAGTGGCGATAGCAAATCCGAAGTTCGGTGATCGCAAACCGGTCGAGATCGCCGGAGCGCCGTCGCTCCCGCAATTGAGCGAGAATGTTACTCGGAATCACGCTCAGTAACTCCCATCCCTCGGCGACGTCACCAAACAGCGCGACGATTTCGGCATCATAGCCCGCATCATCCATCGTCCTCACGAGTTGTTGCTGCGCGACGGCCAAACTCGGCCGCGCCTCCGCGTGGATGGCGGAAGGTCCATGCCCTCTGTTTTTAGATAATAGTTCTTTATAGGCGGGTCCTTTTTGGGTCCGCGGTGATTCTTTATACGCAGGTCCCTTTTGGACCCGCGGAGCCGCTGCGCCCTTTTGGACCTGCGGAAGCGGGGAGTTATCCACAGGCTGGGTCGAGGGTTCAGGGACATCGCGGACGACGTAGTCCATCTCGCCAAAGCGGCAGCCGTCCAAAATCCGCCGTTGCTCGCGGGTCACATAGCCGGCGCTGATCAGCTCTCGGAAAATGCGTTGAAGCTTTTTCCGGCCGATCTTGAGGGTTCGTCCGACGTGATCGAGCCGAACCTGCCACTTATGAGGGCGCGACAGCAGAAAGCCGAGCACGCCCTTGGCTTCGATCGACAACCGCTCGTCGAGAAACATTGCGTTCGGAACGATGGTGAAATGTGCCCGGTGCTCGCGGCGAACGATGGTCACAGCCGCGCGTCCACGCAGTTAGTCTGTGCCGGGGCCGATGGATGCCTGCCGATAGGGAGCGCGGACTCCATTGAGATCAAACCAGGGAACCTGGACGGCAGAGAGCTCACCCCGTTTCAAGGCCGAATGTGCGTGGGTCGGCCGCCGCGCTCGTGGCGGCAACGTTTGGTTGATTGTTCTGCTTGTAACCATCGGCCATGCCGAAATGTGCCACGTGCGTCGCGCGGCATGAATGGCCCAATACTACGCTGCAGCACGCTGTAGATTCCGAGGTCTGGCGTCGCCGCCCCCAACGGCGCGCCAGAGGAGTGCTGGCTAACAGATTGTCGTAGCCTGACCGAATGGTTGGCAAGCATCAATGGCTATCCAACGCCGGTTGCGGCGTTTCCTAAATCCCGATCCCGAGCGCGCGCTTTCGCTCGAAGTCCCATGAAATTCCGGAATCCCGGACGACGCCGCTGATCTGCCGGCCGAGGCGTTCGTCCATGACCGGCCGCCACGGGACGAGAGTGAACTCGTGGGCGTTCTCGATGAGGGCGTATTTGCCCGAAGTCAGTTGCTTCGCGCCGGTGAAGACGCCGGCGACGCGTTCACCTTCCTTGGCCACGCGAAAAGGCACGCGGGCGCGATCTTCGAACGACTTGCCAACTCGCTCGACTTCCTGTCGCTCCAGCCGCGCGACGAGATCCTTTGGCGCGTGGACTCGTCCTTCCGGGGTGCGCCAAGCATGGCCCTGGTCAATGAGGGCCTCCTTGCGCCGCTCCAGCGCCCGGCTCGCCTCGGCGCCGAAACCAGCCTCGGTTAGCGGAACGCGTTTGGCGGACGCCAGCTCCCGGTCGAGCCAGGTCGCGCCATCCGCGCCGATCTGCGCCTCGAGGTCGAGATTTGAGAGAAGCCGGATGGTCATGCGCCCTCGGCGCTGGGCGTCGTAATCAGCGGCGCGCGTCTCGAAATCCGCCGGGATCCGCCAATGATCGGCGTCGATGCGCTCGACGATCCCCGCGCGGCGGAGCGCCTCCAGCCGGCGGACGTGGCTTTGAACGTAGGACCCGTAGTCGCCGCCGGGAGCGCGGACGCCGGCGGCCTCCGCCATAGCGCGATGCGCGCTCGGACGATAGTCGCCCGCAGCACGCGCGATCTCCGCGATATTGCGGTCGGCTGGGCGCGAACCGGTCGGCGCGGCGCCGATTTCGACAATCGCGCCGATCTTCGGCGCGTCGGCAGCCGTCGCTTCGCCGAGAGCGACATGATGCACCCGGCCGTCCACGCCGTCGACGATGAGGCTGACGTGCTCGCCGAGTTCATCCGTCAAACCCTTGCCGATCACCCGGCCGACAATCGGCGACGGCGCGTTCTCGCCGTGCAGAACATAGCTGCCGAGCGCCCGCTCTTCGCCGTGCTGAGCAAGCGCACGGTTGATCGCCTTGACGATGTCGCCGCGTTCGCCCAAGTCGCGCAGCGCCGGCTCCAACTTGTCCGACAAAACCCATACGCCGGGTTCGGCCTCCGCCGCCAAGCCGTAGCGCTGCAAGGTCTGCAAGCGGCCGATGCGAAGTGTGCGGTCGAAGTCGGCGCGGACCTGGCCAGCCTCGGGCCGCAGGTCGAGCACGCGATCCGGAGCTTCCTCAATCATGGCGCGGTCGATGCGGGTGAAGCGCTCGGCCGAGACTTCGGCTTGGAGCTTCTGGCGCAATTCGAGATCGGTCTCGTGTCCCAATTCCAGGGTCGCCCGCTCTTGGGCGCGTAGCCGGACGCCGTCGGTGATATAGTCCTGGGCGATAATGAGGTCGCCGCCGAGCTCATCCTTGCCGCGGACCACGACATGGCTGTGCGGATGGCCTGTGTTGAAGTGATCGACAGCGACCCAGTCGAGCTTGGTTCCGAGATCCTCCTGCATCTGGCGCATCACGTCGCGGGTGAAGCCGCGCAAATCGGAGAGCTTATCGCCATCCTCGGGGGCCACGATGAAGCGGAATTGATGGCGATCCTCTCGCCCGCTTTCCACAAACTCCCTCCCATCCGCCGCGTCGGTCTCCGGCCCATACAGCCTCCCGCGCTCTCCTTCCCGGGTCGTCCCGTCGCGTTGCAGATAGCGCAGATGGGCGGCGGCTCCCTTGCCGCCGCGCTTCAACCGGACGATCCGGGCCTTGACGACGACGCGGCGCGTCCGCCCGGCGGGGCCGCGCTGCTCGGCCGAGCGCTTCAGCCGATCGGCAGCCGCCTGGCCCCGGCCGATGCGCGAGCATCTCCCTTTCCGGGGCCGGCTCCCAACCCCACCGCCGCGCCGCCCGCCGCCGCGCAGCTGCGCCGGCCTCAGCGGACCGCCATTCGCCTTCGCCGCGGCCTTCATCACCTGGGCGACGAAGGATTGCGAGCGCCGCCCCACGCGGAGGCTGCGATCGCGGATGCGGCCGGGTTGCGGCTGAAAGTCGGAGGCGTCGTCGCGGCTCATGCGGATGAAGTTGCGCTGGCATGGGCTCAACGCAAGCCAAAACTGGCGCACCTCCTACCACAGCGTTGAAAAAGAAACGAAATGCGGCGCGACCAGCACTGCCGCAAAAGCAGGTAGGCGAAAAAACAATGTGCAGACAACACCTTAGAGGCAAACGCCAGTTTGCTTTAATCTTGCCGTCAATCTCAACTTCGCTAAATCCGCGCGAAACTACCCTACTCTCCACATCACAACCAAATGGCATTCGAAAGAAATTATCGTCATCATCCTGCGTCAATCGCGCAGACAATGACACAAAAGAACGGCGAATATCGTGCGCCAAAGCCATGAAAAAACTGCGGTCGGATGACTGCTGACACGCGCGATGCTGATCATTCGGCGCGCGTGCGAAGGGCGGATTGGATGCGTTTAGGTCGCCGTCCAATGACCGCCGAATTGCAAAAAGTACGCCTTCGCTGTGCTTTCGTCTGGCGGATCGCGCGCGCGACGACGAGCTGCGGGGCGCCTCATGTTACGCGCGACAAGATTGAGACGACTGTCGCTCCAATTGTTTGATTGGCGCCTGGCTTATAGGCAGGCACAGGCTGCAATTATTTGCGAGAGCGGTCGCATCCGGGAGACGGCGCGGTCGCAACTCTACCAGTTTATTCTCAGACCGCCCTTGCCGGCGTAGCTTTGCGCCGCGCCGGAGAATTCGCCGTCGAAATTGGCGAAGATCGTCGTCGATTGGTTGAGCGCGAGTTGCGCGCTGGCCTTCACCTGCGCGGCGTTGCTTCCAGTTCGCGCGGCGTCGACGAGCCAGGAGGCCCCGGGCAGATCGACGAGCGTCGCGAAGATCTCCCGTTGCGGCGCGAATTCATGCAGCCAGGCGAGCGTCAGCGACGGCGTGAACGTCAGGCCGCCGCCCAGCTCGAAGACCCGCTGCGCCCGCGCGCCGATCGAGGCCGGCGCCGAGATTTGCGAGCGGCTCTGGACGGCGAGGCCATAGAGACCGCCGGTCTCGACGAAGGCGCCGGACCACAAATTGGCGACCTCGAGCGCCGCGAACGGCGTCAGCGAAACGGCGGCGAAGTCATAACGCCGGCCGATCTCGAGCCGGCCGCGCAGCTCCTGCGCGTTGAAGGCGCCATTCTCCGCCGAAAAGCCAAGTCCGCCGAAGCCGCTGACATTGCGCGTCGTCAGATCGCGGAACGAAGTGAAGGCCAACGCGCCTTGGGCGTAGAAGGAATCGAGCGTCGTCACGCCGTAGGCGCCGAAATTCGCGCCATGGACATTGCCCGAGGTCGACAGCGCGCCGACGCTGAGCACGCCGGTTGAAAAGCTGCCGGCGACGCCGGCGAGCAGGTTCGGCTGGATCTGGTAATCGAGGCCGAAAGAACCGCCATAGAGAGAATCGGCCTGCGCCGGCGCGCCGAGCGCCTGACTGGCGTTGACTGTCTCTCCCGCGCCAAAGCCCGTGAACCAGGCGCGCCAGCTGCGCGTGGGCGCCGCCAGCACCGGTTCCAGTTTCACATGATCGGATATGCCCTGGACCGGAGCCGACGCCCTGGCCGGTTCCGCATAGCCCAATGCGCCCGCCGGCGCGCCGAGCGTGACGCCGTTTGCATCTGGGCCGCCTTCGAGCCAGTACCGGCCCTGATCGCCCATCGCCGAGAGGAATAGAGCGCTCGACTGGAAAGCGACATTCTGCGCGCCGGCGAGCCCCGCCCCCGAGAGCTGGTCGAAGGCGCCCTGCGCGCCAGCCAGCGTCGTATTGTCGAGCGCCATCAGGATCGGACCCGCGCCGCCGTTCAGCGCGCCGGCGAAGGTCAGCCCCGATGCCACCGCCACCTGATTGCGGTTCGTCGCCGCCGGCCGGTAATCCGGCGTGCCGCTTGGGGTCGGCACGCTCGGCGCGACGGTCAGGAAGACGTCGTTGCCGTCATAGGACAGCGCCGGCGCGAGGAAAGCGAGGTTCGTCGCGACCGACGGATTGAAGGTCGAGCCCGCAAGACCGCCTGTTGCGGTGAGGATCGTGTAGCGCGTTTTGGGCGCGTAGGTCCCCGATCCCGCAATGACGTCCACCGTCGCGCCGCCGAGCGATGCAACGCCCGTCACATTCGCGCGGTCGCTGGCGGCCGGGGTGATGCGGATGTCATAGAAAGAACCTGGCATAAAGGTGAGTGGGCCGACGATGGTCAGCGTTCCCGGTCCAGCCGCGGGGTCGCCCGGCGCCAGCGTGCCGCCGGCGTTGATCGTCGGATCGCCGATCTTGCCTGCTCCTGTCAAAACGCCGCTGGCGTTGACGGAGATGTTCGAAGCAGACACCGTTCCCGCCATATCGAACGCGCCGCCATTGATCGTTGTGGCGCCGGTGTAGGCGTTGGCGCCCAAAGCGATGGTCACGCCGGCCGTTATCGTCACGCTGGCGTTGCCGCCGAGCCCATTGATCGCCCCGCCGTTCGAGGTCACAGCGCCGACAAGCGTCCCGCTTTGCAATACGCCGCCTGCGAGCGCCACAGTGTTGATCGTCTGAGCAAAGCCGCCGAGATCGAGAATGCCGCCCGCGTTCACCGTCGTCGCGCTTGCGGCGCTGAAAACATTCGCCGCGCCGCCCTTCAGCGTGCCCGCATTGGCGCTCGTCGCGCCCGTATAGTTGTTGGCGCCGGAGAGGATCAGCGTGCCGAGGTCGGTTTTGACAAGACCGCTCGAACCGGTAAGCACGGATGCGATGGTCGCGATGTCCGAGGCGCCTGCCGCCGAGCCGTCGCCGACACGGATTGTCGTCTGCCCTCCGGCGCCGTTGAGCGTAATGGGATTCCCCACGACGCTCCATCCCGCGCCAATGAACTGCATTCCGGTCGTGGAGACCGCGCCGGCGCTCCCATCGACCTGGACGACCCCGGGCGCCCCCTGAAAGACAGCGAAATTTCCACCCCAGGCAGTGGAGCTGGCGCCGGCGGCATCGGTCCAGTTGGTTGTTGGTCCGGCTGTCCATGTGCCCGAGCCGCCAACCACTGTTCCCGTCGGCGAGGTGGTGACGCCGTTCCAGAATTGTAATGTCGGAACGACGCCGCCCGAGACGACGAGATTGACCTGGTTGGCGATGGAGGTCTGGATCAGGCCGCTGTCTCCGGCGGGCAGCGCGCCTACGGCGAGACCATTGTTCGTGAGGACGCCGCCGTAGTCGAACAAGCGGTAGACGCCCCCTCCGAAGCCTCCGGCATTGGTCACGTTCAGGGCGCCGGCGAGGACGAGATTGCCGGTGACGTCGAAGAGTCGCGTAGCGGATGGCGCCCCCAGCGACACATCGACGTTAGAGCCGCTGTTCAAGGTCAGCGAGCCCATTGTCAGGGTCTGCCCCGAAGCGCCGATCAGCGCGCCGCCGCTCGCGACATTGACCGATCCCGAGATCGAGCCAGAACCGCCGAGCGCAGCGCCCGAGCCGACGATCACCGCCGTATTGCCGAGCGATCCATCGACGAACAGCTGTCCGTCCGTAACGCTTGTCGATCCGGTATAAGTGCTGGCGCCCGTGAAATGAGTCGTTCCTGCGAGAAAATTGACTTCTCCGGCACCCGAAATCGCACCCCCGTAGCTGAAAGACCCGGAGCGGTCGAAAGTCAGCACGCCGCTGTTCGCAACCCCGCTTGTGATGGAACCCGTGGGGCCGCCATTGCCCAATTGCAGAGTGGCTCCAGCGGAGAGGTTCGTTGCGCCACCATAGGTGTTGTCGGCGGTGAAGATCGTGGCACCGGCGAGAACATTGACGGTTCCGACCCCAGTGATCGGCGTCGAGAAGACGTAATTCGACGACGTATGATTGAAGTTCAGCGCGCCGTTTCCTGCGCCGAAAAGGATGGAAGACGCCGTGATCGCGCCCGGATTCAATGCGCCGTAGCCTACCGGCCCACCTATATCCAGCGCGCCGGTCGAACCAGCTTGCGCGGCGATCGTCACGGCGCCGCTGTTGCTCCAGAGCGCGCCGGTTCCGGCGAGGATCACGGTCCCTTTCGAGCCGTTACCGTCGCCGATGGTCGCGGTGGCGTCGCTGAAGGTCGCACCGGACCCGACGGATAGACGTCCCGAACCGTTAAGGCCGATCTCGACCGTTCCGGCATTGGTCCAAGCCCCGCCGCTCGCGACCGCCTGACCCGACGAACCGGCTTGGGCGCCAACCACCAACGAACCGTCCGATATGACGCCGCCGTTCCCGTTGCCGACCACACCCGTTCCGGCATCGCCTATAATCAGCTGGCCGCTGACCGCCAGAGCGGCGCCCGTATGAGGAACAGGGAGAAGGGTATCATAAACCGAAATCGAGGCATTGTCTCCGGCGTTGACGCCGACGTCCATTTTGGCGCTGCCCAGTTTTCCCGTGCCGTTCAAATCGGCGGCGATATTAAGCGTGCCATTGTTAATATTCGTCGTTCCGGAGAACCCGCTGGAATCGCCGTTCAAATTCAACGAACCTCCGCCCGTCAGAGTGAACAGGCCGCTGCCCGACAGAACACCCTGATAGGGTAAAAAGGTCGACGCGAATGACGTGGAATGATCGATGATGAGGGCACCGCTGTCGGCGATATTCGTCGTGACAAAGCCGGTGGCGCCGCCATTGCCAAGCTGCAAGGTCGCGCCCAACGCGATTGAAGTGCTTCCGCTATAGGTTTGATTCGTCGTAAAGATCGTGGTTCCCGCCAGACTATTGACCGCGCCTGTTCCTGTTATGGGCGTGGCGAAAACATAGTTGCTCGATGTATGATTGAAATTGACGGCCAGTGGGCCCGTAGCCGTCGAAGAGAAAACCACGCCCCCGGCATTCAGCGTCCCCGGCGCCACCGCCGCCGAACCCGCCGCGGCGCCAATGTTCAGCACGCCGCTACTCCCGGAACCGCCTCCCAGGGTGAGGAGGCTGCCGGCGCTGGTCAAGTAGACGGCGCCGCCGTTGGAGATCGTCAACGATCCCGCGCCAGCCGCGCCGAGGACCAGATTGGTTGGCGAGGTGAACGTCGAACCCGCCCCGTCGACGAGCATGGACGCCGTGACGTTGCCGGCGCCGCCGATCGTCACGTTGCCCGAACCAGCGCCCCCCGCCGTGGGGCTGACGATGACTTGGCCGCCATTCGATATGGTCAGCGTTGAACTCGACGCGACGCCCGCCACATCGAGTGCATCATTGTTGAACTGGCCCGTGATAGTCCATGTCGATCCGGCCCCTGAAACGGTCGCCGTTCCAACGCCGGAACCTGAGCCGATGAGCACCGGCCCCGCGGTGGACGACGTGACGGTCCCGCCGCCAAGCACATTGAAAGCGCCAGAGCCTTGGTTGCTGCCGATGCCGAAGAAGCCGCTAATATTGGCGGCAGCGCCGTTGAGCACATTGAATGCGCCCGAATCGCCAGCGCCTGTGCCGACCGAAAGACTGCCGGTGCTGGCAATGCTCGATCCCGGGCCGGTCACTGTAACCGTGCCGGACCCGCCCGGGACGAAGTCGGCGACATCTATGACGGAGGCGGTGAGTTTTCCTCCGGCGCTGACCGTAAGATTGGCGGTGGAATGATCCGCTGCGATATAAAAAGTGCCGCCCGTCCAGGATGAACCCGTGCCGGTCACTGTCGCGACGCCCGTCGTGCCGGCGTTGTTCGCGAGGACAACCGTTTGGGAATTTACTGTTCCGCCGCCGGAAATTGTGAGGGTCCCGTTGCCGACGTCGCCCACGATCAGACCGTTTACGGCATCCGACGTCGTCAGCGTGCCCGCGCCCATGACGGTAAGCGTGCCTGTCGACCCGGCGACGTTGCCGATGCTCAAATAATTCGCGAGGGCGCCCGCGCTGCTGATGATGACAGGAGTCGCGCCGTTATCCAGGATCGTGGTGCCGGACGCCACGGGCGGACCGGCGGGGTTCCAGTTGTTGGGCGTGAACCAGTTGTTGTCGGCCGCATTGCCGGTCCAGGTCTGCGATCGCGCCTCTCCGGCTGACAACGCCGTCAACGCCGCGCCGGCGAGGCATATGAACGAAACTGTCCGCAGCAGATCGCGTCGAAAACCCGTCTTCGTTTTGGTTCGGATCGTCGCGCTGCCGCCTTTGCCCGATCCGGGGCGCCGCATCGAGCCGGGGTTCATCGCGTTCGAAAGATTCCTGAACATCACCGCCCCGCGCGCTGGATCGATGTTGGAGACCCGCGTCGGGCTGACGCTAGCAGAGCTGACGGCGCGGCGGCCTATCACTAGTCATAGGCGCGCTCACACAACTGGGGACTGTTGCCGCGGGGCAACACCCGGCTCACAGCGTCACAAAACCCTGCCGGATGGCGATAGCGGCAAGATGGGCGCGGGAAGTGGCGGCGCATTTGTCGCGCGCATTGCCGAGATGAAACCTGATCGTCGGCAGCGAAAGGCCCAGAACCTTGCCGATCGCCTGATCTGAATGGCCGCGCACCAGCAAGGCGAGGCATTCGATCTCGCGCGCGGTGAGGACGGGCGCGGGTCGACCGATATCGCCGGCATTCTCGATGCGCTCGGCGGCCTCGAAAGCCGCCCGCGCAACGATCGTGAGGAACACTTGCTCTTTCTGGCTCAAGGGGTCGCGCTTGCCGCCGAAACAGACCAGACCGAGGGAGTTGTCGCGCGAGCGCATCGGCACAACCATGCCCTCGGTGTAGCCGAAGAGCGCTGCCGCCTCGATCACCTTGCGGCCGGGATCGCGCACCGGCAGCAAGTTGAAAAGGTCGCTCCATGTCAGCGCCCTGCCGGAGCTGCGCGCCCAGCGCACGCTCGGATCGAGCAGGACAAGATCCTCCGCGCTGTAATGCGCGGCCCAGGCGTCGGGCCAGTTGGTGAAGTGGAATGGGTTGGACGAGGCGGCCTTTGGTCCGGAGACAAACCCACTCGCCGCTGCGCTCAGGCCCAATGGAGCGATCTGCCTCTGCAGCGCCGTGGCGAGGTGGCTCATGACTTTCAGGCTGCAAGCGTCCGAAGCGAAAGCGAATGCACGCGCGCCCAAGTCAGCATCTTCAATCATGGCGCCCGCCAAAGTTTCCGCAGTCGAAGGCGGCCAAGGAATTGGCGCAGACCAGATTGAGGCGCGCGGCGAGGCCAAAAATGCAACGGCGCAATGCTTTCAGCATGAAATCAAAAAATGTTTTGAGTGCGCCCTGATCAGGCCGGTGCAAAATAATACGCTTTAGCTTCCAATTTCAAATATGGCGAAGCAAGCGTAAATCAGTGCCGCCGACGGAAATTCCTGTTTAACGTGACCGATCCGCAACAACGCCAGACGAAGCGGGACCTGTTTCGGGACCAGCGATGGAATACGACCGTGGCGACCGCCCAAGGCCACTGCACTGACGCAAGCGTTAGACGCCGTATGTCAACACGCGAAAGTCGTCGCAGCGCGATAGTGACGGTATCCCTCCTCCGCTACCAACAATCGAGATCTTAGGTCAGCGGATCGTCAGGAGATTCAGCGGCCCTTTAGGCGCGTCACTGCCGACCGCGCTGCCTGCGCAGATTTTGCGCTACCCAATAGCCAATACCGAAAAGCCATGGCACACTCCCTTGAACTGATGGGGGTTGCGTTTTGTTGAGATCAATTTTTCTCGCATCGGCCATTCTGCTGGGCGCGGCGTCTATCGTTTGCGCCGAGCCCACGCTCAGTTACTGGATAAGTCAGAACGCCCTGACGAGACAAATGGAGGAACAGGGCTATAGCGAGATAGAAGTCACGGCGGTTGGCGGCCGCTGGGAAGGCCAGGCCGTCAAGGACGGCAAAATCATTGAGTTTCACGCCGATCCGCATACCGGCGTGATCACAAAAGAACTTAACGCCGCCAAAGACTGATTTCGAAGCGAGGAAATTGCGCGCCTGGCTTTTTTTGCGTTTAGCGGCTCCCCGCAAACAGGAAATCCGGCAGGACTCCAATTATTATCTCTCACAGGGCTCTGTTCAGAACAAGCGAGGCCAGCTCTCTTGGACGCACCTGGCAGACCTCATGCGCAGGAGCGGAGGCATGAGGAGGGGGACTATTCGCTTCGCGTGACCTCAGAAATCGAAACACCAAGGCGAGCCGATTTGGCGGATTGGAAGCCTTGCATCTTCCGCTCCCTAATCCCTAGGACGCGGAAACTTGAAC
>Ga0181532_10002739_pt1 | contig 16319 bp, 9 predicted proteins | sample PEATcosm2014_Bin_33_FD_119768 | JGI IMG/M metagenome (GOLD analysis project Ga0181532, IMG submission 119768) | Peatland microbial communities from MTU Mesocosm Facility, Houghton, MI, USA - PEATcosm2014_Bin11_30_metaG | ecosystem: Environmental > Terrestrial > Soil > Wetlands > Peat | place...
CTCGATCTCATTGGCGCCAAACCTGGCCGCGTCCTTCGCTTGGCCTTTGGGCGTTGTGTTGCGATAAGAACGATAGCCGACCGAGGGCATGTCCTTGGCGATGAAACAACTGCCGCCTTCGGGCAGTGCCTGACAGGGGATTATGCGCTTGGTGCCCACGTCCATGACAGCCTCTGCGCTCGCGGTCGCCACGATTGCCTTGCGCTTCCAGGACAGCGGATTGAACACGACCAGATCAGCAGCCGGCGTCATTGCCGCCAACTTAGCCATGCCGGTGTCCAGCAACTCACGCGATTCCTCGTCCGCCTTGCGCGCAAATCCTCCTTTGACCGCCCACTGCTTCACCGTTTGCTCGCTCTTTGGTTCAGAGATGCTGCACCACGCGCCCCAGGTGTGTTCGTCATAGAGCAGGATGTTGCGCCACAGGTCGCCAAAGGCGGCTTTGGGGTATTCTTTGCCGCCCAGCACCGCCCCCAGCGAGTGGAGCATCTCGGCGGTGACCGCCCGCTCTTCGGCGCGGCGGGAGAGGGCGGTTTCACGCGCGGTCGAGCCTGCGCCGTCTTCCCACCAGCCGCCGAAGTCGGTCTTGAGCACGGGGATCTTCGACGCGAAGTTCTGCTCGATGTAGCTGAAGTAATCCTCTGGCCTGGCCAGGATGAGTTTGGGGTATTCCCATTCGGCGTTCCACTTCTCCACCACTTCGGGGAGCCAGGACGCGACGCCCCGGTTGTCGCTGAAGGCCCCGTTCACCAGCACCGCGTTGTAGGGGTAGCCGGCGGCTTCGTAGCTGGCGAGGTAGCCGGGCAACGCGTTTGCGGCCTGTTCCATCGAGGAAACCAGCCCGCCTGCCATAGCGTAGCCGCCCGCGATCTGGCAGAGCACACGCGAGCCATCCGGCCCTTCCCAATAGAACGGATTCTTCAGCCCGTGCGTGGCGTAGGGCGCGCGGTCGCCGTTCACGCCCTCAACGAAATACTTGATGCCGGAATGCGCCAGCACCATCGGCAGGCTGCCAACCGCCGCCGGGACGTCATCCAGGATCACCGATTGGAGGGTGAACCCGCCTTTGATGGCGAGATCGCGCGCGCTCATCGTCGAGCGGTTGAGCGCCTCGTGGGAGCACAGCCCGGTGAGCATGTTGCCGAACAAGCCGCACAGCCCCATGCGCCCGTCGCGGAGATACCGGAAGACTTCCTCTGCCCGGTCGGGGTGGGCGCGCAGGAAGCAGTCGAGCTGCCAGTAGGTTTCGAAGTCCCACTTGAAGGAGGGGAATTCGGCGGCCATAGCTAGGGCCTTACTGGTATTCTCGGCGTGGCGCTCCATGACGCGCTCCTGCAGATCTGTATAGCCGATGTCCGTGTGGACGGTGGGCGCGATATACACCCGCCATTTCCGGGCGGGCGCGAGGGTGGCCGTGGCTTTCACTTCCTTGCCGCCGGCCTTGATCGTCAGTTCAACTGGGGCCTTTTGCTCGATGTCAGGCAGCGTGACATACACCACATTGTCCCCGAAGCGCTCCTCAAACTTCTGCGAGCCGCTCTGGCCCGCGCAGGTCCATGCTGCCTCTGCCGGCATCGTGCCGCCAGCCAGGTTCAGGATGGAGACCTTCACCACGCGACGCGATCCCGCCGGGGTGCGCTTGAACCAAGGCAGTGCCTCCGCTTCCACCCGCACCGTTTCGGCAGGAGGCGGAGCGCCGCTCTCCAGGCGGATGTCGTCGTAAAGCGCCCAACTGCCCGCGGTGTTGATCAAGGTGATCGAGTTGGTCCCCGCGTGCAGGAGGGATGAAGGGATAGGCTGCTGCAAGGAGTATTCCTTCCCTGCCTTGGGATTGGTCAGCGCGGCGTCGCCGTTGCCTCGCGGGAGCGTGCGGCTCAGTTGCGTGCCGTTGATGTCAATGGTGAGTCGGGGCGGCGACCAGCCGTGTGTGCTCACGAAATCGGCCACCAGAAGGTAGTAGCCCGGCAGGACATCCGGCAGGGCGAACGTAATCTTGAACGCATGCGCGCCGCCGCCCGCCCACCCGTCCACCGGCCCGGGATGGATGAATGGCCAGTCTTGTTTGGCCTCGCTCCGGCCCACCACGAAATCCACATCGTGCGGGAACCGCTGGGGAAAAGCTGCGTAGTTGCCGGCGATGGCGAACTCGCCGTAATCGCCGTCGGCCTTGCCGATTTGGAATACGACACCCGGTTCCTGGGCGTGGGCGAGGCTGGACCATGCGAAGAGGATCAGAGCGAGGCAGGTGAATTGTTTCATGCACGGGCATGGTGTGCTCTGCACGCCCAGGGGTCGCAAGCACATTCAGCGCAGAGCCGGGCCCACCCCTGTGCGGCAGCCGTGTGGGCGGCCTGGCGTTTGCGTGTGGTACGCGCGATGTTACGGAGGGGCTACGAAGGAGCTACGATGGGGTTACGATGGGGTTACGATGGGAATCAGCCTTTTTCGCACTTTTTGTCCCGTGCCTGCACCCTACCGCGGCTTACTCTTCTCAAGCAGAGCACCCATTCAAAACTATTCGGGTTTCAAGTCACGCGACATAAGGTCGCGGACGGCTTGCGCGACATTCTTGCCCTGGTAAAGCATGGCATAGACCTCATCCATGACGGGCGTCGTCACGGCATGCTTGCGGGCCAGTTGATAGGCCGAGCGGGCGGTCGGGTAGCCCTCGGCCACGGCCAGCATGCTCGCGGCAATGTCGGTCGGCTTCTCCCCGCGGCCCACGCGCTCGCCGAATCCGCGGTTGCGGCTGTGCCTGGAGAAGCAAGTCACCATCAGGTCGCCGAGGCCGCTCAGGCCCGTGAAGGTGTCGGCTTGAGCACCGCAGGCCACACCGAGGCGGCGCATCTCAACTATGGCCCGCGTTACCAGAGCGGCCTTGGAGTTGTCGCCGAAGCCCAAGCCGTCACCGGTGCCCGCAGCGATGGCGATGACGTTCTTGAGCGCGCCGCCTAGCTCAACGCCCAGCAAGTCCGTGCTCGTATAGACGCGGAAGGCGGGGCGGCTGAACAGCCTCTGCACCTGCGCGGCGGTGGGAGCGTCCCGGCTGGCGGCTACTATGGCGGTGGGGATATCGCGCGCCACCTCGATGGCGAAGGTGGGGCCGGACAACGCCGCGCATTTAGCCTTTGGGGCCGTGCCGGCCAACACGCCGCACATGGTCAGGCCGGTCTCGTATTCGATGCCCTTGGTGACACTGACGATCACGCCCGCGTAATGCGCCAGGTGACGGGTAACTTCCCGGAAAGGTTGCGAGGGAACGGCCACCACGATGCATTGGGCGGCTTCGATGGCGCGGGGCAGGTCGGCCTGCAACGCGATTTCGCGCGGCACCGCGATGCCCGGCAGGAAGCGCTCGTTGCGTCCAGCCTGGCGTATCTCCGCCAGCCAGTCCGCCACGTGGCCCCAAAGCGTGACTTCATTCCCGGCGCCGTGCAGCAGCCGCGCCAGGGAGGTCCCCCACGCGCCCGCGCCCAATACGGTGATCTTCATGCAGTTGCTTTCGGTGATTCCGGCTGGGTTGCCTTCTTCAGCCCAATGCGGTTCTCGGTGCCTTTGATTAGGCGTTTGATGTTGGCCTTGTGCTTGTAAATGGCCAGTGCCGCCAGCGCGCCCGTGACGACGATGAGCGTCAGGCTGCGCCCAAGCAACCACACGGCAAACGGCAAGGCGAACGCGGCACAGATGGACGCGAGGGAGACGTAACGGCTGAGTGCAAACACCACGACCCAGATGACGAGAACAATCAGGAGCGCTGCCGGCACCAACCCCACCAGCACGCCCGCCGAAGTGGCGATGCCCTTGCCGCCCTTGAAGCGCAGCCAGCAAGTGTAGTTGTGACCCAGTATGGCCGCCACGCCTGCGCTCAGCTTGAACCATTCTATTGTCTGCGAGCCTGTGCCCACCGAACCCCAGCTTGCGAAGAACCTGGCCACGACATACACCGCCACCCAACCCTTGGCCGCATCCGCCAGCAGGACGAACGCTCCCGCCGTCTTGCCCAGGATGCGGAATACGTTGGTGGCCCCGATGTTGCCGCTGCCCGCCGTGCGAACATCCACGCCCCTGGCCTTTCCAACCAGGAAGCCGGTCGGAATCGAGCCCAGCAGGTAGGCGATCAGCAGTGTGAGGATGTAACTAACCGTCGGCACGCCGCGACTTTATTAGCCTCGCTCCCAAAGTTCAAAGCCCAAATCCGGCTGCGACATTCGCCAGTTGTCACTTGGCCGCAGTCAATGGCACAATGACAGCGATGAGTGCGGAACACGGAATGCAGGCTTCTGGCGGTGTAAAGGTGTCGGTGCTCGGCGCCGGGTCACTGGGCAAGGAGCATGTGCGGATTTACGCCGAGTTGGCGGCCGCGGGGCAAGTCGAGTTCGTTGGCGTCTATGATGCTGTGGCGGATACCGCGCAACGGTTCGCGCAGGAGCATGGCATCCGCGCGTTCGGCTCGGTCGCCGAGGCCGCCGCGGCGAGCGACGCCGTGAGCATCGTCACACCCACTACGACGCATTTCGAGCTGGCCAGGACGCTCTTGCAGCAAGGTCGCCATGTGCTGGTCGAAAAGCCCATGACGGATGACGCCGCCGAGGCTGCCGAGCTGGTCCAGCTCGCCCAGAAGCAAAAGTGCATCCTGCAGGTCGGCCACGTTGAGCGCTTCAATCCTGTCTTCAAGTACCTGGAGACCGTGGCCACGGACCCGCGCTTCATTGAGGTGGACCGCCTCTCGCCTTACCCGTCGCGGAGCACGGACATCGGCGTGGTGCTGGACCTGATGATCCATGACCTGGACGTCGTGCTGGCGCTCGTGAAGTCGCCGGTGGTGAGCGTGGACGCGGTGGGCATCCCGGTGTTGAGCAAGTCGGAGGACATTGCTAATGCGCGCCTGCGTTTTGCCAACGGCTGCGTGGCCAATTTCACCGCTAGCCGCGTCAGCCCGGAGAAGATGCGCAAGATCCGGGTGTTCAGCGGCGGGGCGATGCCCAGCCACATCTCGCTCGATTACCGCGCGCAGGAAGGATTCATCTACCGTATCGCGCGTGGCGATGAAGAGAAGAGCTCGATTCTGAAGAAGCTGCTCCACGCCAAGGATTCGACCATCGTGAGCGAGTTTGGCGGCAAGCGGATCGTGCGCGAGCCGGTGCCCATCGCCAAGGAAGAGCCGTTGAAGCTGGAGCTGCGGGATTTCATCCGGTGCATCCAGGCGCATCGGACGCCTATGGTGAGCGGCGAGTCGGCGAAGCGGGCGTTGGACCTGGCGTTCGAGATCACGCGCCAGATCCAGGAGGCGGGGGTCAATCCTGACGCGCGGGCGAGCTAAGCTGTTATGCCTCAATGTCCAGTAGCCGCCGACGTGAGTCGGCGCCATCTTTAGCGTGAACTCCACATGCGGACAGAGTGCGCCGACTGACCTCGGCGGCTACAAGGAACAATGAAACCTAAGACCATCATGCTAATTGCGGGCGAGGCGAGCGGGGACCTGCTGGCGGCGGAACTGGTCCAGGCCCTGCGACGGGAATTCGCCGCGGCTGAGGCGGTCCCGACCGCGGACGCCCAGCCCCTTGCCACCTGCCTGGAGCCGCGCTTTTTTGGGGCGGGCGGCCCGCGCATGGCTGCTGCCGGAGTGGACCTGGCCTTCGACCTGACGGCGCACTCGGTCATCGGGTTTTCGGACGCCGTGAAGCGCTACTTCACCTTTCGCCCGTTCTTCCGCGCGCTGTTTGATCTCGCGCTGAAGCGCCAGCCGGACGCCATCATCTGCGTGGACTTCTCCTGGTTTAACATGCGCTTTGCGCACGCCATCAAGCAGTACGTCCGTTCGCGGCACGATTGGTTCCACGACTGGGCGCCCAAGCTGATCCGGTATGTCTCGCCCCAGGTCTGGGCCTCGCGCGAGGGCCGCGCCTATCAACTGGAGCGGGACTGCGACTTGCTCCTGAGCATTTTCCCGTTCGAGAGGGAGTGGTATGCCAAGCGCGTGCCGAGGCTGCACGTGGAGTTCGTCGGCCATCCCATGGCGGAGAGGTATGGCGAGTTGAGAGGCAGTGGGCGCGCGGAGCGAGGCCAAGGGGGCACGCCCGAGGTATTGCTGCTGCCGGGGAGCCGGTCGGGCGAGTTGCGGCGCCATTTGCCAGTGCTGGCCGAAGCGGCGAAGCGCATTGCCACCCGGCGCGAGGTGGCCTTCCGGATGGTGTTGCCGCGGGAGTCGCTGCTGGAATACACCAAGCCGTTCCGGAAGGCGATTCCACGGCTGGAGCTGCAGGTGGGCCGGCTGGATGACGCGCTCCGCGCAGCCGATGTGGCCATAACGAAATCGGGCACTGTGACCCTGGAGTGCGCGTATTTCGGCGTCCCGGCAGTCGTATTCTACAAGACCTCGCTGGTCACCTACCTCGTGGCCAGGCAGTTGGCGCAAGTGAAGCATGTTGCGATGCCCAATTTGCTGGCCGGCGAGACGGTCTATCCGGAGTTCATCCAGGGCGCCGCCACGGCCGACAACCTCGCCAAGGCCGCCTTGGCGCTGCTGGAGGACCCTGCGCGTTATGCCGAGGTCCGGGCCAAGCTGGCGAGGATCGTGGCCTCACTGGGCGGGCCGGGCGCGAGCCGGCGCGCGGCGAGGGCTGTCATGCGGTTACTCAACGAGACCACAAGCGCCTGAGGCCAGGCACGCGCCGGCTCGATGGGCTGCGCCTTAGCATCGGTGCCCGGCATCCCGGGGGAAGCCCTGGGTGCGGGTACGTAAAGTTGCGCGGCCGTGATCAGTATTTCCCGTTATTGTCTGCGGCGACCAGCGTGGCTAATCTCGCAGCACAAGATTCGGCGTGTCAGAGCCGGGCTTATGGAAGACGCAGCTATGGTGATTACAGTCAACTCAACTTTATTCACGCGGAACCCTAATCTAAGGATTGCCCACGGGCCGGAAATAGTACCTAATGCCGGGGTGGAAATGTTGTGCTACCGGGCTCAGTGCCTGAAGGCTCCAGCCGCGGCTGGATACGCCGCGCTATGAAAACCCTATTGGTGCTGGCCCAACATCCGGATTTCAGTGAAGCCGTGCGTGCGGCGGTGAATCCGGAACACTACCGCATCCTGCACCGCGCCACCCCGGAGGAGGCCGAGCCCTTGCTGGCTCATGGCCTGATCCAGGCCTGCATCGTTGATGTTGAGTTGAACGACGTGCAGGGGCTTTGGTTCTTCGAGAAGCTGCGCCACCGGGCGCCGAAGTGCCCCGTCATCATCTATAGCGGCGCCAAGCCTTGGGAGTGGGAGGAAGAAGCTTACTTGCAAGGAGCCGTTCAGGTGCTCACCAAGCCGGTCCGCCCTCGCCTGCTCAATGCCCTTCTCGACCGGCTGTGGCCGATAGCCGAGGCGCCGCACCGCTCCCCCGCGCTCTCTCCCCCGGTGCCGCCGGATGCAACCCGGCCGGATGAAAGCCGCATCTCGCCGGGAACGGCGCAGACGTTGAGTGTCCTGCGCGACTTCTCGGGAATCCTGACCCACTCTCTGGATGCAGAGGGCATTCTGAAGCAGTTCCTGCTGCTGCTGCGAGAGATCGTCGGCATCAATCGCGCCGCGGTCTTCCTCCGGCAGCCGTTCGGCTCCTTTGATGACGCCCCGGGCGAAGGCCGCCGGCTCCGCGCCGCCTCGGCCATCGGCCTCTCGTCCAGCTTGCTGCAACAGTTCGAATTGTCCTTCGAGTCCGGCATCGGCGGACACCTTTTCCGCCTGGGCCGCATCCTGCGGCGGTATGGCGAGGAAGCCCGTAATGATGTCGAGACCCAGAAGGAGTTCGAGTTGCTGGGGGCGCAGGTCGCCGTGCCAATCCTGGATCGGGAGAACCTGCTGGGCGTCGCCGTCTTCGATGGGCGCATCACCGGAGAGCCGCTCGTTAACTCGGAGCTGGAGCTTATCTTCCACTTGCTGGAGCAGTTGGCCCTGGCCGTCAAGAACATCTGGCTCCACGACCAGTTGGCGGGCAATCACCAGATGATGGCTGACATCCTGCGCGAGCTGAGCAGCGCTTGCGTTGTGGTCAGCCGCGACCTGACTATCCTGCACGCCAACCGGCTGGCCCGGAAGTACTTCGCACGCCCGGACCGCCGGGGCGGGGACCTGGAGTTCGGTGATCTGCCCCAGATGCTCGGCGCCAAGGTGTATCAGGTCCTCAAAACGGGCTCGGCGATTTCCACCTTCAAATACGAACCCGAGGATTCGCCCGGCACGATCTACAACATCAACATTGTCCCGTTCCAAAGGGAGCAAGCCGGGCTGCCGGCTTCCGCGCTCCTCATGGCCGAAGACCTGACGCAAAGCCAGCAGCTCCACCGCCTGGAAATTGAGGCCGCCAGTCTGCGCGTGGTGAAAAGCATGGCGGTCCGCCTCACGCACGAAATCGGCAACGCCCTGGTGCCGCTCTCCACCCACCAGCAATTACTGGCCGATAAATGGAAAGACCCTGAATTCCGCGCCTCGCTCAATGGCGCCCTGGCTGACGGTGTGAAGCGCGTGACGCGCCTGGTCAGCCAGATGCGCTTCCTCGCCCGGGACGAGGTGGAGGCGCATGAGGCTTTCTCGCTGGTGCCGCTGATCGAGGAGGCGTATCAGGAAGCCTGCACCTACCAAAGGGCCAAGACGGCGCAGCTCCGATGCGACTCGCCCAGCAAGCCGATCGTGCTTTCGGGAAACCGGCCGGCGCTCAAGTACGCGCTGACCGAAGTCATTCTAAATGGCCTGCAGGCCAACTCGGCTGATCCCAAGATCGGCGTCCACCTGCACGCCGAGTCAACCGGCAACGGCCTGCAGGGACTTCAGATCGAGGTGGAGGATAACGGGACCGGATTCACGCCCGAGGCGGTACAAAAGGCCGCGACCCCTTTCTTCACCACGCGCAACGTCGGCCTGGGCCTCGGTCTTACGGTGGCGCGCAAGATCGTCGAGCTGCATGGCGGCAGGCTGGAAATTGTGCCGCCCAAGTCTGGCCACGCCGGCATCGTCCGCATTTCCCTCCTGAGCGACGCCGCGATTGCGCTCCAGGCTTGACCGAGACCGATGGAGGGCAGCCGTGCTCTGGCGGCAGTCTCGAGATGCGCCTGCTGCCGCACGCCCTGCATTTTTCTTCTTGTCATGCCTACCGGCTCTGGTAATCTTCGGCCTTGTTGGTCTTGTCGTGTAACCTGACCAGTCTGCTGTTTGCCGACGTTGCCCTTTAACATGACATCAACTGCGCCGCTGCCTACGCCCCTTACGCTGCCGGGGTTTGTCACTCCCCCAAGGCGAAGAGGAACCCTCCTGATCGTTGACGATGAAGACGGGGCCCGCCAGTCGCTCCGGGTCATTTTCAAGGACGACTACAACATCTTAATGGCTGCCGACGGCGCCGCTGCCGTCAAACTGGCCCAGGAGCACAAAATTGACGCCGCGGTGCTGGACATTCGCATGGCTGGCATGTCCGGCATCGAAGTGCTCGAACGCCTCAAGTTCGTTGATCCGGATATCGAGGTGGTGATGATGACCGCGTTCGAGACGACCGATACGATGCGCCAGGCCCTCCGCCTGCGTGCCTGCGATTACATCAACAAGCCGTTCGACGTTTCCACCATGCGGGCGGCGGTTCAGAACGCCATGCACCGGCACACGTTGGAGAGCGAGATCCACACTAATGCCGAGAAGCTCCAGTTGCTGCTCAGTGAGCTGCAGAACGAGAAGATGGAGGAGCAGATGGCCCAAACCCGCGGAGAGATCTACGCCAGCATCATTCACGACATCAATGGGCCGCTCACGGTTATCTCCGGCTTTATCCAATTGATGAACCAGCGCATCGGCAGTGCGGAGCGCCTTGACGTGGAAGATCTGGAGTTTATCAAGGACCGCCTGAAGACCATCACCCGCCAGGTGACCAACTGCATCGAGATCTCGCGCCGTTACCTCAGCTTTCTCCGCCGGCAGCCTGACGAGCCGCCGCAGGTCGGGATCAATCAACTCCTTTCGGACCTTCACCATCTGGTTCGGGTCCATCCCAGCCTCGGCGCGAACCATTTCACGGTGCGCCCGCTGGCCGCCGACACCGGCGTGCGCATGAATGGCACCGACGTCATTCAGGTCCTGCTTAACTTGACTGTTAACGCCTTCCAGTGCACATCCAAGCCCCATTCGGTCGAACTCGAAGCGTGGATTCTCTCCCAGCCACTCGATCTCACGACGTTCAAGGATGGGCCCGCGCAGCGGTTGCTCAATGTGGAGGGCCTGAATAATGCGGCTCCTCTAGTAATGGTTTCCGTCCGCGACACCGGGCCGGGAATCGCGCCGGAGGTCCTGCCGAAGGTCTTCCAGCCTTATTTCACCACCAAAGGGGCGCGGCAGGGGACCGGCTTGGGATTGAACATTGTCCAGCGGCTGGTTAAGGAGGCCAAGGGCGCCTTGCACGTTCGCACGAACCCCGGCGAAGGGACCACCTTCACGGTGTATCTGCCCGCTGTTCCATTGGCCTCCAACTAGTTCAGGTCGCGCCGGCGACGGGGCATCGGAGCGCGGACATTCCTGTCCGCCACGCCCCGGGGCAGGAACTGGCGGACAGGAATGTCCGCGCTCCGATGCGATCACCTGAACCGTTACAGCCGGCTGAACGCTTCCTCGAAGACTTCAAGCACGAAGTCTGCGTCCGCCTGCGTGAGGCACATCGGTGGCGCGAACCGGATCACGCTTCCGTGCAACCCGCCCTTGCCGAGCAGCAAGCCCATGTCCCGCGTCAACTCCAGCACCTGCGCGCATTCCGCTTTGCCGGGTTCCTTGGTCCCTCTGTCCTTGACCAATTCGATCCCCAGCATCAGCCCCTTACCGCGCACATCCCCGATGATCTGATGCCTGGCTTTGAGCTTTTCTAATCCGGCCAGGACGTAGTTCCCCATTTTCAGCGCATTGTCCTGCAGCTTCTCGCGTTCGATTACTTCGAGCACGGCCTTGCCGATGGCGCACACCACCGGATTTCCGCCGAAGGTGTTGAAGTGAATGCGCTTGGCCAGCACGCTCGCAATTTGAGGCGTAGTCACCACGGCCGCCAGCGGGCAGCCGTTGCCAATACCCTTGGCCATAGTGACGATGTCCGGAATTACACCTTGGTTCTCGAACCCCCAGAAGTGCGCGCCGGTGCGGCCAAAGCCCGTCTGCACTTCATCGGCGATGCACACCCCGCCTGCCGCGCGCACGTGCTCATACGCGTGCTTAAGATAACCGTCCGGGTAAACCACCACGCCACCGACGCCCTGGATTGACTCCGCAACGTATGCTGCCACCACCCCCGGCGTGGCGAACTCAATCAGTTGCTTCACGTCGGCCGCGTACTTCCTGCCGGCTTCGGCGTCATTGCGCCCATACGGACCACGGTAGGGGTCAGGCACCGCCGCATGGTGCACCCCGAAACTATGGGGCACGTTGAACTTCCAGGTGCTGTGCGCCGTTAACCCCATGCTGGCAGCGTTGCCCCCGTGATAGCCATTGCGCAGGGCGATCGCGTCGTAGTTGCCGGTGTAAGCCCGCGCCATGAGGAGCGCGAGGTCGTTGGCCTCCGAACCGGAATTGACGAAGTAGCAGACCTTGAGGTCCCCCGGCATTTTCGAGGCGAGCTTCTGCGCGAACTCAGCGAGGTTTGGGTGCAGGTAGATGGTGGTCGAATGCTGCAGCGTCTCATTCTGGCGCCGCACGGCTTCCACCACGTGCGGATGGCAATGCCCCACGCTGATAGTGACGATCCCGCCCAGGCCATCCAGGTAGCGCTTGCCGGTTTCGTCCCAGACGAACTGCCCCTTGCCTTCCACCAGCATGATCGGCTTCTTGTACATGAGGAAGATGCCGGGGTTCACGAACTGCTTGCGCAACGCCAGCACTTCGTCGGCCGACGGACCGCCGTAAGGCTTGGGTTGGTGATTACACGGACGGAGGTTTGGTGTTTTCATCGTTTTGAAAGATGTTGGTGCAATTGCTTGGTGATTCTTCTTGAGGTCGGCAGCAGCCAGGAGGAGCGCTCCGCGAATTCAAGCGCGCTCACATTCGGCAAACCGGTCACAACGAGGCCTATGCGGCGGCCATAAACGAACAGCCCGCGCATGCCGATGTTCAGGGATCGGACCTCCTCGATGCATTCATACGGGACCGAAAGCTTCACTGAATCCCCCTGGAACAGGAACCCCGTGCTGTTAAAGCTCAGGTATCCGATATCGTCGGCGTCCTCGAGGACGGCGCTCAAGCCGGACCGGATTCTAGGGGATACGCTCAGTTGAACCACGAAGCCTGCGTCGGTCTTGCCCGCGGCGGGGTTGAGCCGCTGCACCAGCCGCGACACGTAGGGATTGCCCAGCCCGAATGGCAGGAAGAAAGCCGCCGAAGCCACTGCCATTACCGGGATGAGAACAGTGAGAACTCCAAGCTTCAAAACGCTTACGACCAGCAGTGACGCCAGGAATGGGACAGCCAGCAGCACACCGTAGGCGCTTAAAATCAGCACTGCGCGCAAGGTGAACACCTTGGGCTGCCCGATTTCAATGTGCGGTGTGGTTGATGGCACGGGTTCCTGCACTGAGGCCAATAACTGGCAGAAACCCGGAGGAAATCAAGCCTTTAGCGCCTCTGCAATCCCAGCCACCGTTTGAATATCCCAGCGGAAAGCAGAAGGCAAAATGTTCAATGCAGAAGACAGGCCGGCAACCTGTCCGTTTTCTCGCGCAGGGCCGGACAAGCAGGCCCTTACTGGCGGTTTACGGGTGCGATGCGGCTGGGGAGGTTGCTGTGGGCGGTTTGGTGATGCCGAGGTTATAGGCTTGAAAGGCCCACACATCAGCGGTCTGGGCGATGCGTTTGTCCGTCGGCATGTAGCCGTGGCTGGTCCGGGTTTCCACGCGGAGCAGCACCGGGCTGGCGCAGCCCTGGTCGTGCTGGAGGGCGGCGGCGAATTTGTAGGAATGGCTCGGCACGACACGGTCGTCGTGGTCCGCGGTCGTGATGATGGTCGGGGGGTAGCAGGTGCCTGGCTTCAGGTTGGCCAGGGGCGAATAGGCGTAGAGCCAGCGGAAGGCCGGCTCGTCGTCGGAAGCGCCGTATTCGGGGGCCCAGAGCGCGCCGCCGGAGAAGCGTTGGTAGCGGAGCATATCCAGGACGCCGGCACCGGCGTAGGCGGCGCCGAACAGTTCCGGGTGCTGGGTGATGCTCGCGCCGACGAGCAAGCCGCCGTTCGAGTAGCCCTGGATGCCGAGCCGCCGGGGCGAGGTGTACTTCTGCGCGATGAGGTATTTCGCCGCCGAGGCGAAATCATCGAACACGTTTTGCTTGCGGCCCAGCATGCCGGCCTCGTGCCACTTCTCGCCGTAGGTGCCGCCGCCGCGAAGGTTGGCCGAGGCATAGATGCCGCCAAGCTCCAGCCAGACGGGCAGCATCGGGTTGTAGCGCGGCGTAACGGTGATGTTGAAACCGCCGTAGCCGTAAAGGATCGCGGGGTTGTTGCCGTCGAGCTTCACGTTTCGTCTCGCAACGATGAACATCGGGATCATCGTGCCGTCCTTGGACGGGTAGAGAACTTGCTTGAGGTCGTAGGGAGCCGGATCGAAGCGGACCTCGGGCTTGAAAAACACGTCGGTGGCGGCGTTCTTGAGGTCCTGGCGGTAAACCGATTCGGGGTAGAGGAAGGAGTTGAAGCCGTAATAAACGGTCTCGGAATCGTTGCGCGCGGAGACGCCGCTGATCGAGCCGATCGCCGGCAGACTGAGTTCGCCCGCCGGTGTGCCATTGGTCGAGAAGAGGGCGAGCCGGCTCTTGGCGATGACCTGATAATTAACAAGGATGCGTCCGCCGGCCATCGCCGCGCCCTGGAGGACACCCTCGCCTTCCGGCACGACGACGCGCCAGTGGGCGGGGTCGGGTTGGTCGAGGCTGGCGGCGACGATGCGGCGCTTGGGCGCGCCGAGCGTGGTCCAGATGAATAGCGTCTGGCCGGCATGACCGATTACGTGGTATTCGGCGTCGTTCTTCGTGTAGAGCGGCTTGGGCGTGCCCGAGATGGAGGGCGTCAGCGGGTCGCCGAGGTCGCGGTAGAACAGTTCGTTCTGAGGCGCGGTGCCGTTCCGCAGATAGACAAAAAGGTAGTGGCCGTCTTCGGTGACGCTGCTGCCGATAGTCCACTCCGGGAGTTCGGGCCGGGCGTAGATCAGGGCATCGGCGCTTTGCTCGGTGCCGAGGCGATGGTAATAGAGCTTCTGGTCAACGACGCGCTGGCTGATGGCCTTGCCTGAGGGCGGCTCCGGGTAGCGCGAATAGAAGAAGCCCTTGCCATCCTCGGTCCAGGCGACACCGGAGAACTTCACCCAGCGGATGGTGTCGGGCAGATCTTTGCCGGTCGCGACGTCGCGCACGTGGAGGGTGAGCCAGTCGGAGCCGCCTTGCGAGAGGTTGTAGGCGAGATACACGCCATGCGGAGAGGGTTCGTAGCCGAGCAGCGCGACCGAGCCGTCTGGAGAGAGAGTGTTGGGATCCAGCAGTTCGCGGGGAGTGGCAACAGGCGAGTCCTGGACGTACACCACGGACTGGTTTTGCAGGCCCGAGTTCCTGGCGAAGAAGATGCGCCCGCCTGCGACCAATTCCGGCGTGCTGACGCGCGGAAAGTTCCAGAGGGCTGTCAGGCGGTCTTTGATCCAGCTCCGGACCGGGACCTTTTCCAGGTAGGAGAACGTGAGCGCGTTTTCTGCCTCGACCCATTGCTGGACTGCGGGGCTGTCGAGGTCCTCCATCCACTCGTATGGGTCGGGCACGTTGGTGCCGAAGTAGGTGTCCACCGTGGAGTCGCGTCGCCCCGGCGGATATTTCAACTCCGAAGGGGCAGTCGGGGCTGCGGATTGCGCGTTGGCGGACGGTGCAGTTGCTGCCAGCGCCGGCAACAGAATGGCAAGGGAGCAGAGACTTCTCATCTGGTTCATTGTGGCCCTGATCGGCGGTCCTGGCAAACACAGAACGGCCAGATCGCTGGACGCTTCCAGACTGACGTACATCGGGCAGGCGCACTGCCTTATTCACATCCAACCCCGTTGCCGCAAGATGTCTCTGGCGACTATGGCGTTCGGCACGCGCAAGCAGCCAGGCACCGGCGTCCTTGCCTGCGAGAAACGGCGTTCAATTCAGTTGATCTTGCGGCAGACCGGGCGAACAATGCCCAGCACTTGCTCATGAAATTCACGCGCCGCAGTTTTCTAACTACCGCCGCCAGCGCGAGCGCGCTCTCCGCCATACGCCCCGCGCTCGCGGCCGAGTCTTCCGTCGCCCGCAGCCCCCTGACCGCCGATGCCCAGTGCCTCGCCCTGGAAGCAGCCGCTGCCAAACCGGTGCTTCAACTCAAGGGGCTGAAGGCGCCCGTGGTCGTTGAATCCATCGAACTGCTCCGCAAAGGCCGTCAGCACTTCCTTCGCGTCCGCTCCAAGGACGGCGCCGAAGGCATTGCGGTGGATAATGGCCGAATGGATGTCTTGCACCCTATTCTGAACCGGCTGGTGATTCCCTATTTCATCGGCAAGGAGCTCCGGGACTGGGAGGAGCATTTGTTTGGGGTCTATCGGCAGGGCGACAACTACAAGCTGCAAGGGATGGCGCTGTGGTCGCCGGTGGCCCTGGTAGAGTTTGCGGTGCTCGACTTGCTCGGGCGGCTCATGGGCCAATCGCTGGGCGAGCTGCTCGGCGGCGTCATCCGAACCAGCGTCCCCTTTTACGTCGCCAGCGGTCGCCGGGATACCACGCCCGAGCAGGAGGTGGATTACCTGAGGGGCCTCATCGAGCAGACCGGCGCCAAGGCCGTCAAATACCGCCTGGGCGGGCGCATGAGCCGCAACCAGGACGCCATGCCCGGCCGCACCGAGAAGCTCATCCCGCTCTCCCGCAAGGCCCTGGGCGACAAGATCGTGATCCTCGCCGACGCCAACAGCTCGTATGACCCGCCCCAGGCCATCCGGATTGGCCGAATGCTCGAGGACATCCATTCCATTCATTACGAGGAACCGTGCCCGTTCGATAACTTCGACGCTACCAGGCAGGTGGCCGATGCCCTCACTATTCCCGTCGCGCTGGGCGAGCAGGAGTCGAGTCAGTGGCGCTTCCAGTGGATGATCCGCAACCGCGTCGCCGACATCGTCCAGCCGGACCTGTTCTATTATGGGGGCCTGGTCCGCTCCCGGCGCGTGGCCCGCATGGCCGAAGTCTGCGACCTGGCCACCACCGCGCACCTCTCCGGCGGCTTCGGCTTTGTCTATTTGCTGCACTTCGCTTCCTGCACCCCGAAGATCGGCCACTGGCAG
>Ga0181532_10002744_pt1 | contig 16304 bp, 18 predicted proteins | sample PEATcosm2014_Bin_33_FD_119768 | JGI IMG/M metagenome (GOLD analysis project Ga0181532, IMG submission 119768) | Peatland microbial communities from MTU Mesocosm Facility, Houghton, MI, USA - PEATcosm2014_Bin11_30_metaG | ecosystem: Environmental > Terrestrial > Soil > Wetlands > Peat | place...
ACGTCGGTGTGCGCCGTCGCCTCGGGGAGATCGATGTCGAGCTCTTTCATTGAATGGATGATCCCGATGCGCACGTCCACGAGTGCTCCTTCCGCTTCCCGAGTCATCGTAGGGGACGGGGCGGCCGGCGCTGGTCACATGCTTTGTCCGGCGCGGCGCCGACCGGTGACGCGTGCGCCGCTTGGGTCCCCCGGGACGGCTCACGGGAAAGCTCTCCCAGCCCGTCGGCCAGCGACCCCCACCCCGTGTCAGATGGCTTCTGGCACCGCTGGCGCCGCCCCCGGCTGAGAGGAGCAAAGGCGGACAAGCGGGCGGCTAAAGGGGCCTCACTGCGTTCACGAGGGCCGTGGCACGCTCGCCGAAGAGCTCCACCGCCTTGGTGCAGGCGAACCTGTCGGTCATCCCGCTCACGTAGCCGACGGCGGCCCGGACCGTTTCCGGTTCGTCCGGAGCGAGCTCGTCCCCCAAACCGAGCGCCTCCGGGCGACTGACGTAGTGCTCGACGAGGGCACGCAGCAGATCGACGACGGCAGAGGACTGGTCGACCGAGGCCCGGCGGAGGTATATGCGCTCGTAGTTGAAACGGCGCAGAGCCTCGAGCGCCTCCCCCATAGTCTCGCTGATGGCGACGGTGCCCGACGAAAGCGACGTCGCCACGGCGTCGGTCACAAAGGCGTCGAGCTGGCGCCCTCTCGTGGTCCCGCAGTGCTCGGCGACGATGAGCGGCAGCTCGTCGCTCGTCACGATCCGGGCGTGCACGGCGTCCTCGAGATCGTGGGCGCAGTAGGCGATGCGGTCCGCGAGTGCCACGACCTCACCCTCGGGCGTGCCGGGCGACGGCCGCGACCAGGAATGGTTGCGGATCCCGTCCAAGGTCTCCGAGCAAAGATTGAGGGGCGCGGCCGTGACGTCGGCACCCCAGACGGCATGGTCGAAACCTTCCGGCAGGAACGGTGACAAAGCCTCCTCGCTGGCGTGGCCGCCGGGGCCGTGGCCACAGTCGTGACCAAGGGCGATGGCCTCGGTCAAAGAGACGTTCAACCGGCAGGCACGCGAGATGGCATTCGCCACCTGCACGACCTCCAGGGCGTGGGTTAGCCGGGTGCGCTGGTGGTCGGCGGGGAAGATGAAGACCTGGGTCTTGCCCGCGAGGCGCCGAAATGCCGCCGAGTGCAGGATCCGGTCCCGATCGCGCTCGAAACAGGTCCGCCAGGGATCGGCGGCTTCCTCGATCGCCCGGCTGCCCGCCCCAGCCGACCGGGTAGCACCAGGTGCAAGCAGCCACTCCTCTTCCGCCTCCCGCGCCTCGCGGTCGAGGATCCCCGACGAGACCCCGAGTGGCACGCTTGGGTGATGCGCCGTGCGGAGGCCTTCCTCGTTGCTCGCGTGGCCGCTCATGGTCGAGGCCCAACGGCGGGATTGCTCGCTCATCACCGACAAGGATGCCGCTTCCACAGTTCCGAGGCTACGCCTGCGGTGTCACAAACCGGGCCGCCCCAGTGCCGCATGCGTCAGCCGATCGAGAGCTCCGATCGGTAGACACGCCCCGGCCCGAGGGCCACGACACGTTCGGCGAGGGACGCGAAGGCGCGGCCTGCCTCGCCTTCGGGATCAAACGCAGCGATCGGCACACCGGAGTCGCCGGCCTGGCGCAGTGCCGGCAGGAAGGGGATCTGGCCGAGCAGCGCCACGCCGAGCGAGTGGGCCAGGGTCTCGCCGCCGCCGTGGCCGAAAAGCTCGTAGCGCTTGCCGTCGTCGCCGGTGAACCACGACTCGTTCTCGACCACCCCCCTGACCGGCAGGCGGAGCTGGCGGGCGAGCACTGCGGCACGCTGTGCAACCCGCTCGGCGGCCGGCTGTGGAGTAGTTACCACGAGCACCTCGGCGCGGGGCACGAACTGGGCGATGGACATGGCGACGTCGCCGGTGCCGGGGGGAAGATCGAGGAGGAGGAAGTCCGGCCGGCCCCAGTGCACATCGACGAGGAACTGCTCCAGGGCCTTGTGGAGCATCGGCCCGCGCCACATGACCGCCTGGTCCTCGTTCACGAAAAAGCCCATCGAGATGCAGCGGACACCGTGGGCCACCGGCGGGATGAGCAAGTCGCCGACCAGCGTCGGGGGGTGCTCGATGCCCAGCATGGACGGGACCGAGAAGCCGTAGACGTCGGCGTCGAGGATCGCCACCGAGGCGCCCTGACGCCTGAGCGCGACTGCCAGATTGACAGTCACGGTCGACTTTCCCACTCCGCCCTTGCCCGAAGAGATGGCTATGACCCTTGTGTGCGATGCCTTGTCGTTGAAGGGGTTCTGGCGCGAGGCGGGCTCCTCGGCTCCCTGACGCTCGCCACCTTGTCTTCCGGCACGGCTCTGGGCCGGAAAGGCGAGCTCGCGGAGCTTCGCCTGCAGCCCGGCCTCCTCCTGCTCGGTCATCTCGACAAGCTCGAGGTCGCAAGCGTCGCCGCCGGCTGCCGCAACCGCCTTCGCGACCGCTTCGGTCAGCTCAGCCGCTGCCGGGTGCCCGACGGCAGGGACCGCGACGACGACCTCGGTGCGGCCCTTGGCGGTCCTCACCGAGCGAAGCGTCCCGAGCTCGGCGAGGCTGTGGAACAGGCCCGGGTCGACCACGGCGCCGATGGCCTGTTCCAAGGACGTGTCGGGATTGGTCATCGGCCTGCCGGGAGTCCGGTCATTCACGTCCTTGGGTGATATCGGCGTCCTGCTCACCTGCGCAGCAGCCACCGGTACGATAACGGTGTGGTTCAAGGCACACGCCAGTCATCTGGACCGGTGAGCACCGACGAGGGGTTCTCGGCGACCGTTGCCGCCATCACCTCTGCGTTCGGCGACAATACTCGCCGGCAGATCTACCTGTTCGCCAGAGAGCGCCGCGGCGTCACGGCCACCGAGGTCGCCGAGCAGTTCAACCTTCACCCGAACGTCGCCCGTCACCATCTCGACAAGCTGGCCGCAGGCGGCTACCTCGATGTCTATGTCGACCGCGACAGCGCCGGGGTCGGGCGGCCGTCGAAGCGCTACCTCTCGGGCAGCACGGACACCACGGTGTCGGTGCCGGCGCTGCGGGACGATCTGCTCCTCGCGCTGCTCGGTCGCCTGCTCGCCATCGTCGATCCCCAACAGGCCGAGGAGATCGCCCACGAGGTGGGCGCGGAGTGCGGCCGCTCCCTCGCCCTGCAGATGGCGCCGGGCGAAGCCCCGAGGTCGCTGCGCTCGGCCATGCAGGCAGTCGCCGACGCGTTGACCGCACAGGGTTTCGCCGCTCACGGTGGCGTGAGCGGATCGCCCAACTCCATCATCCGGGACCACTGCCCCTTCGGCGACGCCGCCATCAATCATCCCGTGCTCTGCGCTGCCGACCGGGGCCTCGTGGAAGGCCTCCTCCACGGTCTGTGCCGGGACGGCGTGCCGGTTCAGCTCTCGTCGCGTGCGCGTGGCGACGAGGTCTGTGCCACTGTCGCAGGCTGACCCTGGCCCTTTAGAGCGGTCCGCGTGCGAGCGCCGTTGAGCGACCGCCACTACCTCGACCACGCCTCGACCTCATTTCTCCGGCCCGAGGCGGCCCGGGCGATGTCGACCTGGCTCGAGATGGCGTGCTCGGGTGATCCAGGTCGCGTGCATGTCGAGGGTCGTGTCGTGCGCGATGCCATCGAAGGTGCGCGGGAAGCCGTGGCGGCACTGCTCGGGACAACGGCAAACCGAGTCGTTTTCACCAGTGGTGCCACAGAAGCCGCCAACACGGCCATCTTCGCCGCGGGGCAGTCGCGCCCAGACGCCCCGATGATCTGCGCGGACGTCGAGCATTCCTGCGTACGCGAGGCGGCAGGACGCCGTGGTCCGGTGCTTGTGCTCGAGGTGGACTCGAAAGCCAGGATCGATCTCGACCATCTCGAGACGCTGCTCGCCGCCGATCACGCCGGCCGGCCGGCGCTCGTGAACTGCCAATGGTGCAACCACGAGGTCGGGACTCTGCAACCGGTGGCCGAAATAGTGGCGTGCTGCCGGGCGGCGGGCGTGCCCGTGCACGTCGACGCCGCCGCGGCGGTGGGCCACCTGCCTGTCGAGCTCGACTCGCTCGGTGCCGACTTCGTCTCGGTGAGCGCTCACAAGCTGGGTGGCCCGACCGGCATCGGGGCCCTCGTGGTCCGGCGCGGCCTGCGCCTCGAGCCGCTCATCGTCGGTGGCGCACAGGAGCGGGCCCGGCGTGCAGGGCTGGAGAACGTGATCGGCATCGTCGGTTTCGCCGGGGCGGCGGCTGCGCTCAGCGAGCCGGGAAGGCTGCCAGAGGAGGAGGCCGCCGCCCGGCAGCTCACCAGTGCCCTCCTCGAAGCGGCCACCTCCGTGGAGGATGTTCTCGTGCTCGGTGACACGCTCCAGCGTGCTCCGCACATCGTGAACGTGGCCGTCGGAGGGGTACTCGCCGAGGCCGTGCTGCTCGGCCTCGACCGGTCGGGCATTGCCGCACATTCGGGCTCCGCCTGCTCTTCAGAGTCCATCGAGCCCTCCCCCGTCCTCACCGCCATGGGCGCCGACCCCGACCGGTCGCTGCGGCTCTCGGTCGGGTGGTCGACGACGTCGGCGGACCTCGAGGCGTTCGTGGCGGCCTTCGCCCCGGTGGTGGAGCGGCTGCGGGCTCTCGGAACGAGCGTCAGCTGACGAAGTCCTCCCTAGACGCGGCCTTCCTCAGCTCGACGCAGCCTGCGCGGCGGCGCTTTGCATGGCTGCGCGATAACGGGGCGGCAATGGCTCCTTGGCCGCAGCGAAAGCTCTCGCGGCGATGGAGGCGACAGACATGAGGAGGCTCTTCGAAGCTCCCGCGCTCAAAGCGTCGCGGAATTGGACCGAGGCGGCGGCGGGCTCGGCGAAGTCCTCGTAAAGGATGACGCCGAACAGGGCGTGACCGTCGGGATAGCCGGGCGCGACCTTTACGGCGCGGGCGACCGAGGCGTCACCGCGGGCCAGGACGAGCCGGTTCTTCGAGGCGAGACCGGCGAGGCGCACCAACCAGCCGCCGTAGGTGAGGGCGTCGGGCTGGGTCGGGTCCGTAGCCAGAACCTGGTTGTAGAGCTGGACGGCCTCCGCCGCCTGCCCTTGGCTGCCAAGAACGGCCGCCCGGTCCAACGTCTCTTGCTCCTGCTGGGCGGACGACAGGGACACCGATCCCGTCGCAGACTCACCCGGGAGACGCACTCCCGCCAGTGAGCTCGCCAGCAGGATGGCGGCGGCGACGAAACAGATCGTCGCCGCCAGCCCGATCACAAGCCGTACACGGTGGCGCCCGAGCCGGCGGCGCAACCGTCGGGCACGAGATGACCGCGCCTCGCCTGCAGGCCGTCTGTCAAGAACCGCTTGCCCATCGGCGATGACGGGGACTCCATCGTTGGCGCCGCCCAGGGGCGCCAGCCCCCGGGCCGCCTGTTCGGCAATGGCCGCTTCGACCTCGCCGAGACGTCGCTTGTATCGGACCTCGAGCACTGCGAAGTCCTCCTCGTCGATTTCGCCCGAGGCGCGCTGGTCCTCGAGGTCTTCGACCGAGAGGCGGAGGAAGTCCCGCTCGTTCGCGAGCGCGTCGGGGCGCGACCGCAGCGACCGGGTCCCGGCACCGTCGCCGCCCGTCGCGCGCCTGAGGCTCACCCGGACACCTCTAGTCGCCGCCGGCGCCACAGGTACCACGCCAGGGCAACGGCCGCCCCGCCGACCACCGCTAGAGGCACCGCCCACAACAAGACGTCGACTCCCGATCCCGAGGGCACGAGCAGCGCCTGGCCGCCGAAACGCGCTACTACGAGTTGCTCGATCCGCGTGTCGCTGAGTCCTTCGTGGACCCACGCGGCGACCTCGGAGCGCAACCCGACGGCGATGGGCGCGTCGGACTGGGCGATGGAGAGGTCGACACAGCTCGGGCACTTGATGACACTGTCGAGGCGGGCGATCCTCGCCGACAAGCTGGGCTGGTGCGGGTGCACGCTCCCGATGCCGAGGGCGACGACGGCGATGACGGCCGCGGCCGCCCAGGCCGGTCGGGACGCCAGAAGCGAGCGGGCCGTGCGCCCGGACCGCCCGCCCTTGTCCTTTGTGGGCGCCTCCATCTCGGCGATCACGCCCCCACCGCCAAGGCACGCTCGACGAGACGGTCCAGGCCGCTTGCCGTCACGCCCCCGAGGATCCGGTCCACGACCCGGCCGTTGGGCGCGATGAGGAATGACTGCGGCGGGTCGTCCACGCCGTAGCTGATCGCGATCTGCTCGGTGGGGTCGACGACCGATGGCCATGTCGCCCCGATCTGTCGCTCGAACGCCGCCGCATTGGCCGCCGTGTCACCGAAGACGACACCGAGCACCGCGACACGCTGGCCGGCGGGGCGGCCGTAAACGAACTTGACGAGCTCAGGTGACTCACTGCGACAGGGTGGACACCAGCTCGCGAAGAAGTTGAGAAGCACGAAGCGGCCCCTATCGTTGGCGAGTGAGGACTCACCACCGGCAAGATTGCGGCCCGTCACCGGCGGTGCCGGCTTGCCGATCAAAAAGCTCGAGGCGGTCTGGGTCGCTGCCGGGCGGCCCGCCAGCACGGCCACGAGCGCGAGCGCGCCGAGACCGACTCCGCACGCGGCCCAGCGGGCGAGCTTCACCTGGCGACTCCAGACGCTCACGAGGCCGACCCTGCGCCGACGCGGGCCGGCGCAGGCTCCTGCGCGGCGGGCGCGGCGGGGTCCGGGCCGCCGGCGGCCTCGGCGCGCCCAACGGGACCGGTTGTGCCGGACTTGTCCTTCGAGCGGCGCCGACGGCTCGGCGCCGCAGCGAGCACTGCGCCGAAGGCGGTGAGCGCGCCCCCGACCCAGAGCCATAGCACCATGGGCTGGATGACCACGTCGATCGTTGCCGGGCCGTCGGGCGACGCATTGATATCGGCGAGTGTGAGATAGGTGTCCTCGCGGACCGAGGAGTCCACCGCCGGGGTGCCGATCCCCTCACTTCCGGGGAACACGCTGATGGCCGGGTAGAAAGGTGCTCCGTCGACAAGGACCGTCGCCGTCTCGCCGCTCTTGTTGGGAACGCTGAACTGCTTCCAGCCGACGTAGGTGAAAACGTGACCGTCGAAGCCGAGCGACTGGCCCGGCTTCAGCACGAGCTGGGTCCTCTGGCCATAAGAGCTCGCCGCCGCAAGGGCGATCGCCACGACGACGACGCCGAGATGCACGATCATTCCACCGTTGGCCCGGCCGAACAGGGCCCGCCACGCTCCCCCGCCCGCGCGGTGTGACGCGACGGCTGAGAGGACCAATTGGCGCACGGCGCTCGATCCCGCGAAAGCGCCGAGGCCGAAGGCGACAAGCGGCGTGAAGCCGCGCACTCCCGCGAGCACGCACACCACGACGACGCCGACACCGACCCACGCCGGGAGGGCGAGCCGGCCGCGGAGAACGCCAGGGCCCGCCTTGCGCCACGGAAGCGCCGGCGCCACGGCCATGAAGAAGAGAAGCGCGAAGCCGATCGGAAGCGTCATCGCGTCGAAGTAGGGCCGCCCGACCGTGACCTGCTGGCCGTTGAGCGCCTCGACAAATAGCGGGAACACGGTTCCGAGCAACACGACGAGCGCGAACCCGGCAAAAAGAAGGTTGTTGACGAGAAAGGCACCTTCTCTGGAGACCGCCGCGTCGATCGTCCCCGGGGAGCGCAACCGGTCACCGCGCCAGGCGATCAGCGCGACGCTCACGGCGACGACGAAACCGAAAAAGCCCAGCAGCAACGGGCCGACAGTCGAGTTGGAGAAGGAGTGCACCGATACGAGCACACCCGAGCGCGTGAGGAACGTCCCGAGGATGGTTAGGGAGAAAGCCGATATCAAAAGAGACAGATTCCACACCCTGAGAAGGCCGCGCCGCTCCTGGACCATCACAGAGTGCAGGTACGCCGTGCCGCAGAGCCAGGGAAGAAGTGCCGCGTTCTCGACCGGGTCCCAGCCCCAAAAGCCCCCCCATCCGAGGACCTGGTATGACCACCACGCGCCGAGCACGATCCCGATCGTGAGGAAGGCCCAAGCGAACAAGGTCCAACGGCGCGTCGCCCCGAGCCAACCCTCGTTGAGGCGTCCGGTCACGAGCGTGGCGATGGCGAAGGAGAACGGCACCGTGAATCCGACGAAGCCCAGGTACAAAAAGACCGGATGGAAAGCGATGAGGGGGTTGTCCTGCAAGAGCGGGTTCGGGCCCGCGCCATCGGCGGGGACCGAGCCGACTACGTGCGCGAACGGGTTCGCGGGGCCCGCCATGAGGGCGAAGAAGAACACCGCCACGCAAAGCCCCACCAGGGCCGACCAGGCGACGAGCGGATCCGATGCGCGCTTTCGGAAGGCGTGGGTCATCGCGGCCAGATATCCGGCAAGGATGAGCGCCCAGAGCAGGATCGAGCCCTGGAGAGCCGACCACATGCCTGTGACCGAGTACAGGACCGGCGTTCCGCGGCTGTTGTTCGCCGCCACGAAGGCGATCGAGAAGTCGTGGACGAGTAGCGCCCGTTCCATGGCGATGGTCGAGAGCACCGCACCGGCGAGCACCCACAGAGCGAAGGTGCGGCCACGGCCGAACAGTGTCGGGCGCCCGGTCGCCAGGCCGACACCGATCGTGACGACTCCTGAGACGGCTGCGAGCAGGCCGAGCGCGACCCCGATCGTTCCCAGGACCGCGTTCATCTGGTGGTCCCGTTCAGCGCTTTCACCCGATTCGGGTGGGCCGCTATGTAGACGTTCGAATGCTTGACAAGGATCTGGTCCGAGGCGAACCGGTCCGTCGTGCCGACGAAGTGACCGACGACGACCACGGGGATCCCAGGTTGGAACAGCTGCGGAGGTGACCCGCTGTTGGTCACCGAGACCTTGACGCCGCTCGACTCGACGACGAAGGCAACCGTCGTCCCCGACCTCGCGCGAAGGGTCCGGACGGTGCCCGGCATGACCATGCCCTCTAGCTGGAAGGTGCTGTCACCGAGAGCGGTTCTCTCGGCGATCGCCTCGTTGGCGGTCTTGAAGAACACGATCGCCGAGGTGATCCCCTTGAAGACGAGGAACCCGATCGCTGCCACGATCACCAGCCCCACCACTTCGAGGCGCCGGCGCTGACGCCGTTGCTCGGGGCTCAGGACTCGCTGACGACGTCGCGCGCCTGCCGGGGCGGCGCTCCCCGCCTCGCCGGAGCTTGGCCCGTCCTCGAAATCGTCATGGGCCGAGAACCTGTCACCGGCTCTCGTTCCGACACCGGTCATGGAACCGGTCCCCGATCGTGCTCCTCTGAGCCGCCGGGGCCCGGGACTGGGACGTCCCCACTCTCTTGTTGGGCCTTGCCGGGCACGTCTCTTCCCTGGGGGCCCGCTGGCACTCCCAGTCGCCGGCGGGCCGCCCGCTCCCGGGCGACGAGAGTGGACCCATAGATCGAGAGAGTTCCGAGGACCACCACGTAACCCGCCTCCACATAGGCGTTCATCCGGCCACCGCCTCTGCCCGGCGCTCCTCGAGGGCCGCCTCGAGCCCCTGTGTTTCCTCCAGATCGTGCAGTTTCTCGAGGCGGTAGCGGTGAGCCATGAGCCAGATGTAAACGAGCGTGAAGGACACGAAGCCGAGCAGCAATGTCCAGGCCATCGAGCCGTGAACGTATGTCTTGTGCGTCGTCGGGTTGAGCACGGTGGGCGCCTGGTGCAAGCTTCGCCACCACTCGACCGAGAAGTAGACGATCGGAACGTCGACGAAGGCGATCAGCGCCCCTATCGCCGAGCGCCGGGCGCGGACATGGAACTCCCCCGGTACGCGCCGCAGGGCGAGATAGCCGAGGTAGAGCACGAACAGCAGTGCCGTGGTCGTGAGCAGCGGGTCCCAGACCCACCACGCTCCCCAGGTTGGCCGGCCCCAGATCGATCCGGAGACCAGTGTGAGGCCGGTGAACACGACACCCACCTCGGCCGACGCTCCCGCCAGGCGGTCGAAGTGCTCCGCCCTCGTCCTCGGCCAGAGGTAGAGCAGGCTGGCAAGGCTGGCGACCCCGTAGGCGAGGAACGCCACCCACGCCATCGGCGGGTGGACGTACAACAGGCGCACGAGATTGCCCATGAACTCGTCCGGCGGCGTGACGAACAGTCCCAACCACACCGTCGCCACGACGCCGACCAGCGCCGTCATCCCGAGCACCCGCAGAGCCAGATCTGGGCGGTCCTGCGGCTGGGTACGCGGTGGCGTGCTCATCCGTCCTCCAGCAGCGGCCCGAACGCCACGATTCCGATGGCTACATAGAGCACGGCGAAGACCACGAGCACGTCCAGCCATCCGCCCGCACGGCCTGGAGTTCCCGCGAGGGCCTCGTCCCAGGCCTTGGTGGCGGCGAGCAGGACTGGGGCGACCACGGGGAGGAAAAGCAGGGGCAGGAGCGTCTCGCGGACCCGCAGCCCCGACGCCACGACCCCGTAGAGAGTTCCGACGGCCCCGAGCCCGAGGCTGCCCGCCACGCAGGCGGCGACAAGAACGAGAGCGCCCGACAGGTGCGCCCCGTACAGAAGCGCCACCCCGACGGTGAGGACGGCCTCGAGAACAAGGAGCTGGACGACCACGGCGCCTGCCTTGCCGAGGAAGATCCCAGCGGGGTCGAGGCCGGACAGGCGCAGGCCGTCCCGGGCGGCGTCGGCCGACTCGATGGCGTAGCTGCGCTGGACGGCGAGCACCGTCGAGAGGAGAACGGCGACCCAGAACAGGCCGGCTGAGGCCGGCGCGAGAACTTGCCGGTCGGGCCCTAGTGCAAGACCGAAAAGGAGCAGGACCGCAACCGCGAACGGGCCGATCTGGTTGAGGCCCACGCGGGAGCGGATCTCGATGCGGAGGTCCTTGCCGGCGACGAGCGCGGCGTCACGCAACATGAGCGGGGGCTTCCTCGACCGGCTCGACCGTCTCGGCGGCCTCGGGCTGGCCCACGACACGGCCACCTGCCAGGTGAACGGTCCGGTCGGCGATGGCAGTGGCTCTCTCGAGCTCGTGGGAAGCAAAAAGGACCGTGCGACCAGCCGCCCGGGACCCGGCGAGGAGCTCGTCGAGAAGATCACGGCCGTCCTGGTCGAGTCCCGCATGCGGCTCGTCCAACAGCCACAGCCGCGCACTGCGGGCGACCAGCAACGCGAGCGACGCGCGGCGCTTTTGCCCGGCGGAGCATCTCCCGACGGGGACGGACGCGAGACGACCCGTGAAACCGAACTGCTCGAGCGCCGGGCGGATCCCCGACGCCTCGGCCCTCGCCGCTCGCACGGCAAAAGCCAGGTTCTCCTCCACCGTCAGCTCCTCGTACAAGAAGGACTGGTGGCCGAGCATGCCGACCTCGCGGCGTACCGCGCGCCGGTCGGCGACGAGGTCCCGGCCGAGCACGCTCGCCTCGCCGGAGTGCACCGCCAACAGACCTGCGAGGACCTTGAGCAGACTCGTCTTGCCGGCGCCGTTCGGGCCGCGCAGGTGTACCACCTCGCCCTCGCCGAGTTCCAGGCAAGCTCCTGCGAGGAGAGGGAATCGGCCGGCGAGCGCTACGGCCTCGTGGAGACGAACAGCAGGCGGCATGAAGAAAGCCCATGTTACGGGTCTGCCGGCGACCTGGTCACGCGCGTGAGGCCGAGCCCCGGCCCGCGGTGCCGGGCCGCTGCCGAACGGTCAGGAAATCTGGCCGCGCAACAGGTCGATGTCGGCGTCGACCATCATCTCGACAAGCCCCACGAAGTCGACGTGTGTCTTCCAACCGAGCTTCTCGTGCGCCTTGGCTGCGTCACCGACAAGGAAGTCAACTTCAGCCGGCCGTTTGAAACGCTCGTCTATCCGGACGTGATCCTCGTAATTGAGCCCCGCTCTGGAGAAGGCAACCTCGCACAGCTCCCTCACCGAGTGAGTCTCGCCGGTGGCGATGACGTAGTCATCCGGTTCGGGCTGCTGGACCATCTCCCACATCGCCTGGACGTAGTCACCGGCAAAGCCCCAGTCGCGCTTTGCCTCCAGGTTGCCGAGCCGGATCTCACTATCGAGGCCGAGCTTGATCCGCGCGACACCGTTTGTGACCTTGCGCGTGACGAACTCGAGGCCTCTACGCGGGCTCTCGTGGTTGAACAGGATCCCCGAGCAGGCATGCAACCCGTAGCTCTCGCGGTAGTTGACGGTGATCCAGTGCCCGTAGACCTTCGCCACTCCATAGGGACTGCGCGGATAGAACGGCGTGGTCTCGCTCTGGGGGACCTCTCGGACCCTGCCGAACATCTCCGACGAGCTCGCCTGGTAAAAGCGGATGTCACGATTGGTAAGGCGGATGGCGTCAAGCATGCGGGTCACGCCGAGAGCGGTCACCTCGCCGGTGAGCACGGGCTGGCCCCAGGAGGTCTGTACGAACGACTGGGCCGCAAGGTTGTAGACCTCGCTGGGTTGATGCTCCCGCAGGACCTCGATCATCGAGACCTCGTCCAAGACGTCAGCGGAGGCGAGCGTCAAGCGGTCCTGGATGTGGGCGATGCGCTCGAAGTTGAGAGTGCTGGAGCGCCGGACCATGCCCACCACCTCGTAGCCCTCCGACAGCAGCCATTCCGCCAGGTAGGAACCATCTTGTCCCGTGATGCCCGTTATCAGCGCCCGCTTTTGCACCACCACGTTCTAGAGCCTGGCGTCCGCCGTCGCAAGGAAGCGGGGCGGCCCGAGGACCAGGGCGCCTCGCCGGGACCCCGCCGACGGCTACCGTGCGGCGGTGCGCCTCAAGGCTTCCGGCACTCTGGCCGTCGTCTCCTACCGCCTCGGCGGCCAGGACGGCGTCTCGGTGGAGGCCGCCAAGTGGGCATGGGCCTTCTCCCAGCTCGGGTTCGACGTGATGACCGTCGCCGGGAGCGGACACGCCGATCGGCTCGTGCCGGGACTCGCCATCGATGCCACAGCCGGGGACCCCGCGGCCTTACGCTCAGAGGTGGCGGACGCCCTCGTGGATGCGGACCTGGTGCTCGTGGAGAACCTCTGCTCGCTCCCGTTGAATCCTCTGGCCGGCGAAGTCGTCGCCGCGGCGCTCCAGGGCAGGCCTGCCATCCTGCGCCACCACGACCTGGCCTGGCAGCGGCGGCATCTCGCCCATCTCGGCCCCCCTCCGACCGACCCGGCCTGGCGGCACGTCTGCATCAACGCAAGGTCCAGACGTGAGCTGGCGGCAAGGCACATCGAGGCGGAGGTCTTCTACAACCGCTTCGACCCGAACCCGCAGCCCGGCGACCGCGATGCGGCTCGCGGCGCCCTCGAGGTGGGGAAGGGCGCACCTCTGGTCCTGCAACCGACGCGTGCCATCCCACGCAAGAACGTCGCCGGCGGCTTGCGACTCGCGACCGACCTCGGTGCGGTCTACTGGCTGCTCGGACCAGCCGAGGACGGCTACGACGACGAGCTCGAACGGCTGGTCGAGGCGGCCAGGCACAAGATCCGCGTGCTGCGGGGACCGGCATGGCCTAAAGCGACGCTGGCAGATGCCTATGCGGCCTGCGACGTGGTCGCCCTGCCCTCCACCTGGGAGGGATTCGGCAATCCGAGCGTCGAGTCGGCGCTGCACCGCCGCCCTCTCGCCATCGGACCCTACCCCGTGGGAAGAGAGATCCGGAACTTCGGCTTTCAATGGTTCGACGTGGGGGACCCCTCCCCGCTCGCCGCCTGGTTGGCCCATCCCAGCCCGGAACTGCTCGACCGAAACCAGGCCGTGGCACGAACGCACTTCTCCCTCGCCGAGCTCCCAAGCCGGCTGGAACGGTGGCTGACAAAAGGAGGCTGACGCTACCGGTTCAGTCCACCACCGCAGTGCCAGCGCCGGTGGCGGTGCCACGGCCACCGCCAGGTGTCTTTGCCCTCTTGGCCCAAACGGCGCGATCCACCCTCCAGACACAGTTCATTCCCGTATGGGAAGGCGCCGCCATCTCGACGGTTAGCTCGTCCACGATCCGGAAACCCAACTTCAGGGGAATACGGGCGCTCGCTGTGTTCGACTTGTCGTGGTGAATCTCGATATGGGTCACCCCGCGCAGTCCGAGTCCGACTGTCGTGAGCGCCTCAGCTGCACGGGTCGCAAACCCCCGCCCGACAAAGGCCGGGTGCACCCAGTAGCCGATCTCGAGACCGTCGGCGGCGATCCGTCGCATGAGGCCCGCTCCCCCGACGACGCGGTCGCCACGGAACATCCCGTAGCTGTACTCGGTGCCCTCCGCCCAGGCCTTGTCCCACCGCGCAAGGAGCGCCTCACGCTCTTCGAGGCTCAGTGGCTCGAGCGCGATCCAAGGCATGTAGGGGCGAAGATGCTCAAGACTCTCGCCTATCGCCACCGCCAGGGCCGGCGCGTCCGTCTTGGTGTACCGCCTCAATGTGAAGCCTTCGAGAACGATCTCTCCGGGCGGAGCGGTCGACGGAGCTGCCATGGCCATATTCTCGCTTGAGCCAGACGACTGCTGCCACGATGCCGGGAGGTAGGTCGATGCACGACGGGACCGAGGGCACCCACGGTTGGGATCCCGACCAGTACTCGAAGTTCGCCGCCGAACGCGCGAAGCCCTTCTTCGACCTGCTCGCGCTCGTGGATCCGGTTCCCGGGGGCGAGGTGATCGACCTGGGCTGTGGAACCGGTGAGCTCACAGCCCGACTGCACGCGCACACCCGGGCCGCGACGACCCTCGGGGTGGACGCCTCGGAGGCCATGCTGGCCAAAGCCCGACCCCTGGCGGGAGGCGGCCTCGGTTTCGAGCTCCGAGACATCGGCCGCTTCGACACCGAGGCCGGATTCGACGTCGTCTTCGCCAACGCCAGTCTGCAGTGGGTTCCCGACCATCCCCGCTTGTTGCGACAATTGGCTCGCGGCTTGCGTCCCGGAGGTCAGCTGGCTGTTCAGGTCCCTGCCAATGCCGACCACCCGTCCCACGCCGTGGCCATCGAGGTGGCACGGCAAGCGCCCTTCGCACAGCACATGGGTGCCGATCCGGCCCCCGACATTCACCCGGTATGCACCCCTGAGCATTACGCCGAGATCCTCGACGGGATCGGTTTCTCGCAACAGCACGTGCGCCTGCAGGTCTACGGTCACCACCTCGAGTCGACCGAGGCTGTCGTCGAGTGGACGAAGGGCACGACTCTCCTGCGCTTTAAGGGCCTGCTCCCCTCTGAGGAGTTCGAGCTGTTCGTGGAGCGTTACAGGCGGCGGCTCGGCGAGGTGCTCGGTTGGCAAGCCCCGTACTTCTACACGTTCAAGCGCATCCTGTTCTGGGCGCGGCTTGCCGGGACGCAGGCTCCGGAGGCATAGAAGAGGCGGGCGCCTCTGGCGAAGACAGTTTGGTCCAGAACAGACACACAAGGTGCGCGGCGCGAGCGACCCGAGGAGACAATTGAACGAGACCGGGGAGGATCTTGAGAGGCTGCAACGGCTCCTGGACCGGAGCTACGCGAACGCCGGGCGGCACCTCCGGGAGGTGATCGCGCCCGAGCGCAGGCTGACAGCCCGCGAGGTGTGCGATCGTCTGACCGGCATGTGCCTTTTGACCTTGGCAACGGTGACCTCGGACGGTCGGCCCCTTACCGGGCCGGTCGACGGTGTCTTCTACAGAGGAGCTTTTCACTTCGGGTCGTCGCCGGACTCCGTGCGCATCGGCCACGTCAGACTCCGCCCGCATGTCAGCGCGACCCACGTGCCCGGCGAGGAGCTGTCGGTCACGGTCCACGGCAGGGCCGTGCTGCTCGACATGCGTGCTGAGGAGAACGCCGGGCTCCGCCAGGTTCTGATCGAGCTGTACACACCGCTTTACGGCCCCACGTGGGAGGCCTTCCTCGATGCCAACGTCCGCGCCCGCATCGACGCCGACCGGATATACACCTTCCACATGGAGTGACCGCCTGCGCGGCGCGCCCCGAAAGCATCCGGGAAAATGGGCCCGCAAAAGGCGGGTAATGTCGTTCCATGGCCAGACGCCGCTCGGCCGGTGTCATCATTGCCGGGACGCTCCTGGTAATGGGAGCTCTCGGAATTTCTGGCTCGGGCGCGACCTTCGCCGCCTCGGCGCCCAAGGCCCTGACCGGTGAGTATCAGCTCTACTGTCCCGATCCGGTCGAAACCCCGATCGTCCTGCACGCAAGGGCAACGGCCACGATCTCGCCGAACGCGCCGGCACTGGGGCGAGACTTCACGGTGTCGGGCTTCCAGACGGAGGTCACCTTCCCCCAGGGCGTTGCCTCCGCCCTGGCTCAGATGAGCCCGATCAAGGGAAACGTCAAAGGCACGGTGCT
>Ga0181532_10002746_pt1 | contig 16295 bp, 8 predicted proteins | sample PEATcosm2014_Bin_33_FD_119768 | JGI IMG/M metagenome (GOLD analysis project Ga0181532, IMG submission 119768) | Peatland microbial communities from MTU Mesocosm Facility, Houghton, MI, USA - PEATcosm2014_Bin11_30_metaG | ecosystem: Environmental > Terrestrial > Soil > Wetlands > Peat | place...
CGGTGGCGCTGAACCTGCTCGCGTTCGGATTGTTCATCTCCCCGGCCGCGCGCCGCAATTTCCTGACCCTGAACATTGGGTGCCTCGCCACCTACGCCGGCGTATACATCGAAAAGGGCATGGGGCTGATCATCCCCGGCTTGACCCCGGACACGCTGGGCGAAATCTACGAATACTACCCGACGGTCACCGAGTTGCGCGTCGCCGCCGGCATTTTCGCGGTGGGATTCCTGCTCTTCACCCTGATGCTCAAAGTTGCGGTACCGATCTCGCTGGGAGAGTTCTTGGACAGGAAGGAAGCGGCGGCGCACGCGCCAGAACTGGACTTCCCATGCCCGGTTTGAGAGATGGAGAGGCTCGCAGCACTTCAACATCAGCGGGCGTTCTGACGCCGGAGGGCATCGCCGACGACTTGCAACTAACCGGTGCGGTTGGCCACTACAGTTCGGTCCACCCTGGGGACCGTTTTTCTTCACCGCTTTCGGGCCGCTCGAAGCCTCTGAAGCCGCTTTCGAAAGCGCAAAAGCGCGCGCTGGAGCGTCACGAGCGGAATCGGGAGCTATTCGAATTCAGCCGCCGGATCATAGAAGCGAACCCTGAGCGCTTCATGTCCGGCACGGAAGCGGTGTGCGGCGAGACGCGGCGCGCGATCATGCTGGAGGCCGCGCGCTACGGTTTGACGGAAGACGAAGTCCTGGATGTGCTCACCGCAGACGACGGAATGTCTCACGTCATTTCAGCGTTCGGGAGCTTTGGTCGCGACATCAGATATGCGAGCCAAGAGAGAACAGAAGCTGCCGGTCAGCCCGATATCACGGGGCGCGATGAGAACGGGAACGTGGTGCTTGTCGTCGAGGTCAAGTTTTGGGCCGGCCTGACGGACAACCAGCCCGCCCAGTATTTGCAAATCGTTAAGCCTGCGGGTCTCCTTCTGGTCGTCTCGCCGGAGGTTAGGCTCCAGGAGCTTTGGTGCCAGTTGATTCTGCGGGCGCGGAACTGTGGAGTGACGACCGAGGCTGGCCATGGCTTTGAGAAGTTCGCTGCCACAGTCGATGGTCGAACTATGGCTCTGATAAGCTGGCGGCGACTCTTGGACGCTCTCGCGGAATCCGCCAAAGAAGCGGGTGACCGCATTGCCGGCTCTGACCTGCAGCAGTTGTCGGCGCTGTGCGAGCAAATGGATACCGAAGCATTCGTTCCCCTTCGCCAAGAGGAAATCTGCGATGTCGGGCACGCCAAGAGGAGCCTCCAATATTGCGAGCTAGTCGACGCGATAGCTGAGGTGGCCAAGCACAAGGGTTGCCGGATATTTCGACCATCGGCTGGTTTTGGCTATTACGGTGTTGACCTCCGATTCGGTGAGCTTAGGGCGTACCTTGCATTTAGCCCTCGGTATTGGCTGAAGTGGGGCATTAGTCCGCTGTGGTCGCAGGTCCGGAACGCGGGAACTCATCGACGCCGCGCTCGGGCAAGCATTCCACGCCCGGTCGGCGCTGGAACGCGGAGATCGGGCGATGATTCGATACCTACCTGCCCCTGAAGGAAGACCAGGTGACGCCGCGGCAGACCGCTCACCAGTTCGCCAGTCCTCACGCTAGGAGGGCCGATCAGCCCTCAGCGCAGACGGAACGAGTCACCGAGCCGACGAACCCCAACAATATCAGATCCACTGCCTGGGCTCAGTCGGAGTACCAAGTCGCGTACCGCGATTCGCTCCAGGTATGACTTGTCGACGAAGCCCCTTTCAATCTGTCAGCGAAAGGCGCCTGACTCGGATGCTGGTCGGCCAAACATCCAGTTGACGCATCACGCCCTACCCGCGGATGTGGACAGCCGCGGTTTCGGTAGGGCAGTCAGCTTCGGCGGCGCGCGCTCGGATCCCTGCCGGAAAACAGTGGCCGATAATTAGCGAATATCGCGGCGTGAAAGGGTGCCGCTTGTGTCGGCAAAGGGGGTTATCCCGCGACGCGCAGAGGGCGAGGTGGGCCACTGTCCAAGTGTCCGACAATTCACTCGGAACCTGCGCCACACCACTTCCGCGGTTGGGGGTTACGCGGCAACTTGATGCACGAAAGCCCAACTTTTCCGCGCCGAATCCGGTAAACTGAGCTGACTGCTCGCACCGCGATTCCTCTTTGCATTAGTAAGTTGTTACGGAGACGCGGAGCACCAGCGGCTCAGAGCTGAAATCCAGCCCCCCATCGGTCTGGTCGCCGTTCAAGAGACGGCGGAACTGGAAGACACCGTTCTGGTAGGTACCCTCTTCGACGCGTAGAAAGCGGCGGCGCTTATCCGGCGCGGTGGGACGAAAATCGACGCGGGAGTAGAACCCGGACACCAGAAACTGGTTGTCGTTGAGTTGGGCAACCAGAGCGCCGCCCATGGGCTGGGGATTACCCTCCGGACGGCCGAACCGCGCCCAGACTCCATAGGATACGGTCGCGTCCCATGCTCCGAAACTTAGCGTCTGCGTGAGCTTGCCCTGCTCCTCGGCAACGGCCTGAAGCTTGCCTTCGAAGTTCAGGCGGGCGATCTCTCGCGCCATGGGAGCGATCATGCGGTAGGTGGGCACGAAGGGGGCGACGAACTCTTTAGTTCCGGTGAGCGCCCACGGCGGAAGCAGTTCCTCCTTCGGCCGGGCGGCGTCGGGAATCTCCTTAATCCTGGTGAAGTCCAGGCCGAAGGGCGAAAAGCCGATGGCCTGGTGGCCCAGGGCGAAAAAGAAAAACCGCGGACTGCCGCCGGTCTCGGGAATAAACAGTGAGTTGTCGTCGCGGCGGTAGATCTCCAGCATCTTTACATAGCCGGCGGCGTCTCTGGCATAGTCGTCGGGTGAGATCATGTCGAGTGCGGGCGCGGCGGCCTTCCAGATGGGAAGGTTGTTGCCGCTCGGGCCGCCGCCTTCGTAGCTGGGCAGCGCCGGTTTGGCGGGATCCCGCCACACGGCGCAGCGGTCGGTTCCGGGCGCGGCGTTGACATACAAGGGAAGCTGGTAGGCGGCCTTGCCCGCGGCGGCGACCTGTCCGATATACTGCGCCACAGCCCAGTTGTGGAAGCATACATCGGCGTCAGGACCGAAGACATCTTGCCAGTTGGGCGCAGACGCGCCGGAGGGCACCTGCATGGCCTTGAGGATATCGGCGGGGACCGGGCTATCGAATAGCTTCTGCGCGGCGGGAGAGTAATCGCGCAGGTTGCCCCCGGTGCCGGGTTCGTTCTCCACCTGCACCATCAGCACGGTGCGCTGGGGGTCCGCCGTCTTGAGGTGGCGCATGAAGGCGGCGAAGGCCTTCTTGTCCGCTTCCAGCGAGGTCGTGGCGAAGGGCGATGGGGAATCCACCGGGTGGCCGTTCTTGTCGACCACGTACGGATAGCGGTCGGGCTCCAGCTTCATCCACTCCGGCATATAGTGGGGATTGCCGTTCTTCCAGGTGCCGAACCAGAGCAGGACCAGGCGCATCCGGTGGGCCCGTGCCTGGGTGAGCAGGGTATCGACGACGCCGTAGTCGAACTGCCCCTGCTTCGGTTCGAACTGCTCCCAGTAGACCGGGATCTCGACCGTGTTGGCGTGCAGGAACTCCATGGCGGACCATACCTGCGGCAGCATGGCGGGCCAACCGCTGGAGTTATTCACCTGCGCGGCCAGCATGAAGTAGGGGGCATCGTCCACGAGTAAAGCGAAGCGCCCGTCCTTCTTCACGACACGGGGAATTGGCCGCTCCTTCACCTGGGCGAATGCCGTCAGTGCGGCGAAGGCAAATGCCAAGGCCACGAAACCGGAGAACGCGCGTTTGGTAATTAGTCCGAATCGATTCGGGGTCATGTCGTTTGCCTCAGCGGTAGCGGTAAAGCGTTACCCGGTGGATGCCCTTCTGACTCGGACCGAACAGGGCCGGGCGATCGGCCGGCTCATAGAGTCTCGGCAGCACCAGGCTGTGCGCGCCGGTATCGTCGCCGGCCAGCCGACGCCCCGGAACCCAGCGGCCGTTCACAAAATCACCTTCCTCCACAGTGGCCAGTCCAGCGAGCGGAGGCCCGGGCGTGTTCGGAGTAAAAGTGACGGTCACTCCGGTGCCCGCGGCATAGAATTCGTCAGGGCCGGCCGCGATGAAGATTGCCGCCGCGTTGGGAAAGGGTTCCTGTGGTTGCGGCGACCCGGGCAGCGCACGCGGCCGCAAGAACGAGACTTCCAGCGTGTAGTTCCCCACCTTGACCTTCTGCGGCTGATCCTTGGAGCCCAGCAGGACGGCGGACATCGTCCCGTTGCCCTGGTGCTCCGAAATCAGGGGCGCCAATTGCGCGATCACGTCGTAAGCGCTGGTCAGTTCGATATCGGGAACCGCCGGCCTTTCGATCCCCATGGGCGAGAAACCGATGGCATCGTGGCGTCCGAAGGCGTAGAGCACTCTGGCCCCGAGGGCGTTCGGCGGCAATCCCCTGGTCTCGGGTATGAACAGCGGGTTCCCGCTCCGGTTGTACGCCGCGCACATCCCCGCGTAGTCATAGTCGTAAATGTCGGGCGAGAGCATATCGATTTCGGGCGCCGCCGCTCTCCAGACGTCGATCGCGTCGGGCATCGGGCTGCCCACCTGTCCGTTGGCGCGTTGGTTCTCCTTAGGGAAACCTGGTGCCCATGCGTTCACGAACATCGGTATCGGGTATTCCGTTTTGCCCGCCTCCGCCACGCGGCCGACGTAGCGTGCGAACCACCAGGACATGAAGATTTCATCGACGGCGGCGCCCTCGCCGAACACTTCTTCCCAGCTCCCGGAAGTCTTGAAGCCGGCCGTCTCCCAGACTTTGAGAAGCTCCGGGATCAGGGACTCCCTGTTCTTCTGAAGGTAGTCCATCAGGCGCTTGGGTACCTGGCCTGCGTAAGCCTGTCTGGCCGCGGGCGAACGGTCACGGATGCCATCCGGAACGCCGATTTCGTTCTCCAGTTGAACCATGACGACCGTGTGCTCGCGGCCGTCCACCGCTTTGACGTGCCGCATGAGGGCAGCAAAGGCGCGCGCGTCGGCGTCCCGGTTTGCATCCGCGAAGGGGCTGAGCAATTCGATGCTCCTCCCTCCCACGACCTGGGTGCGCGGGAAGCGCTCGAAATCCTTCTTCACCCAGTCGGGGGCGTAGGTGGACAAACCGTTCTTCCAGCTTGCGAACCACAGCAGCACGAGACGCATGTTGTGGGCGCGCGCATCCCGGATCACGCCGTCCAGGACAGTGTAATCGAACTTACCTTCCTCCTGCTCGATCTGAGCCCAGGAAACGGCGGCCAGAACGCTGTTGAGCCGCGTGTTGACGAGTTTGGGCCATACCGCCTTCATGTACTCGAGGCTGGTGGCGGTGTTGTTGCCCAGTTCGCCCGCCATCGCCAGGAACGGCTTGCCGTCCACGATTAGTTGGGTGGCTGTCCCCTGCTTCCGCAGGTGCGGGATTTCCGGAGCGGCGCCGGTTTGGCCGTAGCCCGCCACCATGGCGGCAAAACTCGCGAGAGTCAAACAAAACCACGTCCGGAATTTCATCATGACCTCCAATCGGCGTTGCCCGGATTGCGCCCACCGCAAAACTTCGACGGCTAGAAGAAAACCTTCCACTCAACATCCGCGCCCGAAGATGCCGTGTAGTCCACTGTCAGCAGACGCCCGTCCAGCGCCAATTTCCCGGTCAGGCCGCCGGACAACTCCACCCGCTTCGCGGTGAACCCTTCCGGAACGTAAATGCGCAGTTGATACGGGTCTCCGGCAACCGCGCGCGAGACGCCGCGCAGGGCGCGTAGCGGGCCGTCCCAGGCGAGGTCCTTGATATCGAACGCCATCTGCCGGACGTGGCGGCTGGTGGAAATCAGCACCGGACGGTCCAGTTTCTCGACAATGCTGTAGATGTCGGCGTCATAGGCGCCGATCGGGCGGATAGCGAACGTCCCTTTAAACGTCCCGATCAGTTGTCTGGTCCAGAACTCGTAAGCAATGTACTCTTTGTCCGGATCGAGGCGGAGATCTTTCGCGGCGTCCAACGTGGCGCTGAACTTGCGATTGCCCAGGCCCGTGTAATTGAATACCGAGAGGACCGACCACTTCCCAAACGCCCGGTCCACCGGCATGTTGAAAATCCGCGCCGGTCGCCGCACGAAGAGATCCACCGGATAGGACACGTCCATGGTCGGTGGGCTGATGCGTTTCAGGAGTTCGATCCGGTCGGCCGGATAGGGAACATTGAATGCCTCCGACACGAATAGCGTGTTCCCCACCATGGCGTGGAAGTTGGCATCGACTTTGGCTTGGCCGGCGGTGAAGTCTTTGCCATCGGGAGCTTTGAACCGGTAAATGTGAAAGCCGTCGGCGTCGTTCCAGAACACGCGGCCGTTGTAAAAGAACCGGTTCGCCGAGCCCAGCACGGTCTCCGTGAACAATCCCGTGAATTCCTTTCCCAGCAGCGACGAGCCCGGATCTTCATAACCCTGGTCGGCGTCCTCGGAGATCCGGCAGATATCGACAATCCCGTAGGAATGATCGACGGGCTGCATGTTGGAGCGGATGACCATGCGCGGCGCCTTTTGGTCGATGGTCTCGCGCCAGGGGAGCCCGGCCACGCGGTACGTCTCCAATGGGCTCATAAAAGGGTCGAACTGTCCCGGCCACGCGTCCCACCAATCCGCGAAATCCATCTCCGCCCGGCCCGTGTTCTTTTCCTGACCGGCCACCCACTTGAGGATGCGCTCGCGCTCCAGTTTGACGGTCAAGGGATTGGAAAAGTCGATGACCCTTTCCCCGTCGTACTTGACCGTATGGATCGGAAGGAAGCACTCGGCCGGATAACTCACCCGGGATGGGCGCCCCTGCGTGCCGCCTCCCGAACCATAGATGCCAAAGCTCCCCTGCGGACCGGGGCCTCCCATGCCCCAATAGAAATCCACCAGGCCGTTCTCCTGAAAGAACTTCTTCGCATCGGCATTACTGCCGCCCGACATCCAGCCGTGAAAGCGGCTGTAGTCGTTCGCCACCAGTTCCCGGTCGTCCAGGTTAATGGGCCGCCGCGTCTTGAGACGAACGTCGTGCGCGAGGGCAATCAGGTCCCCCTGGTGTTCCATGGCCCGAAGCGCGTCCCGATTGAAGTCGATCAGCGGTTTCTCACCGGGGAAACTCTTTCCCGGAGGAATCGTAATCTTGTAGCTACAGTATCCGCGGACCTGCATCCTGTCCGGGGTCTTGCCCTGCCAGCCGGACCTCACCTCGAACCGCGAGGCACCCTTCAGTGCCGTCGCATGTCCCATCAACAGGCTGTTGCCGGTGTCGCTGTCGCGGACCACATGATTTACCGCGTACATCTTGGGAGTGATCAAATTGATCACGGCGGCCAGTTCGTACAGGTCGCGATTGCGGGAGTGGGTGCCCAGGGCGATCCATTTGTCGGTGGAGCCGCCGAGGCGCGCATCCGCCGACACAAAGTAATCCACGTCGCCGAGATCGACCGCCTTGCCGGTGTGGTTGGAGCGGCCCAGGCTGACCAGAATGTCGTTGTTCGTCTTGCTGGCGGAGATCTGATAGTCGAAATCGAGCTGCCCGCTTTTCGCGCCGTGGAGGGTTACCGTAACGAACGATCCGAATGGGTTGGAGTCGGCGTGGTTGATGGAACTGGTCACTTTCCAACCCGAAGGGTCGTCACCCGGAAGGAAGTAGACATCGTTCAGCCGCATGGGCGTCCCTTTGACTTCCGCCGACCAGCGGCACGCAGTCGCGTCGACGGTGACCAGGAGGTTCCCGGTGTCGATTTTGATCGGTGCGGCCGCGTTTGCCGGCAGGAATTGAAAAAACATCGTGGCGGCGAGGATGTTGGCCGCCCTCACCTTAGTCGCGCTGCGCATGACTCCCTTTCAACCGAACTCTAGCCTGCTGATACTATAGCTTCGGGCGCGCACCGTTGCCAGCAGAATGTGGTTAAGGGAAGATGAAACGCTGGAGCGATAAATAATTAATTACAGGGCCGTTGCACCAATCGTTACCAGATTTTCTTAGGGTTAACGGTACGCGTAACAGCCTTGCGGGAGGCACTGGACACGTGTCGCGAGGGAGACCCGCCACGCGTCGCACTACGGTGGCTCCTCCGTCACTTCCTCCCCAGGCTCATCTTGCATGAGACAGACTGAAATGGGTGGACCTGAGGACAAACAGATATACTTATACTCAGCCCGGCGAGGACATTGGCCGTCAGACACTGCGCGCCGTCTTTGATCGGCAGTCGAAGCATCCACTCATGCCGGCCCAGTATCGTGCTGATCCCCCGCGGCGATGCGCGGGTCCCGCCCGTCGGCCAAGAACTGGCCTAGGAAGCGGTAGGAACCGGCCATTGGGTCGCGACGTGCAACCTGTAGCACGCGAACAGCTAGTGGCGTATCTATTCCAATTTAGAATTCAACCTTAACAACGTTGCCCAGACCATTTGCCCAGGATTGCCTCGCAGTCCACTTGGCAGGCGCCTACTTGGAAACGCCGGTGTAGCGCCCCGTACCCACGGCAAGGTACCGATATTGAATATTAACGTTTCGCGCGGAACGTTGAAATCGCAGTACGCCCAACTCCAACCATCGCTGCGTGTAGAATCTCTTCATGACGTTTACCAAGCGACTTCGCGACGGAGTTCGTCGCGGCGAAATCACTTGCAGTGTCCGAATTTGGATGCGTCCCCACGTCAAAGTGGGCAACCGGTACGGTATGGAAGAAGGTGAGATCGAAGTGGATTCGATCAAGCCAATCGGCTTTCCGGATATCACCCCAGCATTGGCGCGAGAGTCGGGATTCCTGGGCGTCGTCGATCTGCTCAAGGTGGCCAAGCACGGTAAAGGCGCGAACATCTACCTAATTCGGTTTCACTACGTGCCTCCACGCGCCAAGCGCCCCGGTCGGCGCAAGCGTGCCTGAAGGAGGTTTTACTGCTGTGCTTAAGCTGGAGCGAAAGGCTACCGATATCTGGTCTTAACGCCGCGTGGAAAAGTCCGTTCGTGTCCTGTGCGATAAAGGAGGTTGGACGAAGCCGCCTGAGGCGCCAGACGCTTCGCGTTGCAAGAAATCGCTAGCTCTCCTGCCGCTACTCCGTTGTTCCCGATCCATGTCCAGTGGTTGCCGGTTTGCTGCCACCACCACAGGTCGCCGTTCGGCGACTTGCCGGCGAAGGCCCGCGTCACGCGGTTTCCTCTCGGCGGCCTCTCTCTGTCTCGGTGCCGCTGAAACGCTGAAACTGCGGTTCCTCCGACCAGTCCATCAACGCCACGCGCAGCCCAGCCGTGCCCGGGTTCCACGCAGCGGAAAATGATCCGCCGGGGCGCGCCACGGACTCGGGAATTGTCTGCCTCCATCGCAACAGCCGACTCAGCGGATTGAGCGAAACCCGGTAGCCTATGGCACCGTCCAGGCACCTAAAGCATTCCAGCCGGAGTTCTCCGTGCCGGCCGCGTTGCCCGCTGCCGTGTAGAAGATCCGGTTGCCCGCAAACGGCCCCGTGAAACTCACGTTCAGCGTCAGCGTCAGCGTGTTGCCGCTGCCCGCCGCCGACGAGCCCACCCCGCTCACCGTGCACTGGCTGTTCGACATGCTCCCCGTCCCCGGTAACGCCAGGTAGCCCGCAAATGGTCCACCCGCGTCTCCGCCATCGTCCACTAGGTATAGCGTCGCCGCCGGCACCGAGTAGGCGATGTAGCACCCCTGGATGCCGTCCAGGAAACTGTTGAACAGCACATCCACCACCCCCAGATCCTGCCACCCGGCGCTGTCGGCAAAGGTAAAGACGAAGCTCTGACTCGCCCCACTTCCGCTGGCCGGAGTTACTCCCGTGGCCTGTGTCGGCGTCGCCGTCGCTCCCGGCACCTGCCCGGTGCTCAGCGCCTGCCACCCCGAGTTCCCGGTCCCCGTGTCGCGCGCCGCCGTGTAGAAGATCCGGTTCCCCGCAAAGCTCGCGCTGAAGCTGATGTTCAGCGTCAGCATGATGGTTGTTCCGCTGCCCACCACCGACGAGCCCGTGCCACTCACTGTGCACTGGCTGTTCGACACACTCCCCGTGCCCGGTAGCGCCAGATTGCCCGCAAACGGCCCTCCGGCATCGCCCCCATCGTCCACCAGATACAGGGTCCCGGCGTTGGCCCCGGAAGGAACCAGCGCGACGTAGCAGGCCTGGATGCCATCCAGGTAGTTGTTGATGAGGACGTCCAGCACCCCCAGATTCTGGTAGCCGCTCGGATCGGAAAACGTGAACGTGAAGGTCTGGCTGGCGCCGTTGCCAGCACCGGGCGAAACCGCCGTGGCCTCCGGGCCGGATTGAATCGGGAAGCCCACTCCGCCCGAGGTGACGGCTCCCGGGTTCACCACCGCGACGGTAGCTATGCCCGCCGAAGCGATCAGAGTTGCCGGAACCGACGCCGTCAGTTGCGTCGCGCTGACGAAGCTGGTCGCGAGCGCCGTGCCGTTCCAGTCCACGCCAGCGCCAGGGACGAAGCTGGTTCCGTTCACGGTGAGCGTGAACGTCGTCCCGCCTGGCGCTGTCGACGCTGGGCTGAGGTTGGAGATGGCTGGCGCTGAAGACAACGCCTGTGTCACGGTGATCTGCTCGCCCAGGACCGCAATGTGCGCCGTGCGTGAAGAGGTCGACGTGTTTGCCGTAAACGAGAAGCTGACGACACCGTTCGTGATGGTTCCGATAGTAAGCCAGCTCTGGTCGCTCGAAGGCGCGAACACGCCGGTCAGAGATGCAGTGGAGGGAAGCACCGGAAGCAGCGAGTCTGTCCCGGCTGAGGAAGGCTCGGTCAAGTTGGCGGGGCCGACAAAAGCGTAGGGGATCTCCTTGAGCGCACTGTTGCCTCTATCGGGGATATAGACGTTGCCGAAGCCATCCACCGCCACGCTAAAAGGTGCATTCAGGCCCGAGGACACCAGCGTTGTCAGCTGCTGTGTCGAGGCGCTCCATTCGTAGATCGCGTTGGAGCCGGGGTCTGCGATGTAGACGTTGCCGGAGCCGTCCACCGCCACGGCGGTGGGCTGATATAGTCCCGAGGACACCAGGGTTGTCACCTGCTGCGTCGAGGCGTTCCACTCCTTGAGCGCGTTGTCGCCCTCGTCCGCGATATAAAGATTACCGGAGCCGTCCACCGCCACGTCGTAAGGCGCATTCACCTCTGAGTACGCCGGCACCAGCGTCGTGACCTGCTGCGTCAAGGCGCCCCACTTCTTGATCGCGTTGTTGAAGCTATCCGCGATGTAAACGTTGCCCGAGCCGTCCACCGCCGCTCCCCAAGGCTGATCAAGCCCCGACGACACGAGCGTGGTCACCTGCTGCGTAGAAGCGTTCCACTCCCCGAGCGTGTTTAAGAGATCCGTGAAATAGACGTTGCCTGAGCCGTCCACGGCCACTCCTCGCACGGACCCAAGCCCTGAGGGAACCAGAGTGGTCGTCTGCTGCGTCGAGGCGCTCCATTCCTTGAGTGCGTTGCCTCCGTCATCCGCAAAGTAGACATTGCCGGAACCATCCACCGCCGCGCCGTACGGATACGCCAGCCCCGACGACACGAGCGTGATCAGCGGACTCGGCCCGATCGGCCCGATATAGTTCGTTCCCGCTTGCGTCACAGTGATCGGTATCCCAGCTATGGTCAACGTGCCCGTGCGTGATCCGGTGCCGGTGAACGCATCATAGGTGAACACCACCAGCGCGTTCCCGGTGCCGCTGGCGCTCCCGGCCGAAATGTGTAGAAATGAATCGTTGGCAGTGGCAGTCCACGCCCCGGTGTAAGCCAGTACGTACGAAGAACTACCTGCGGCCCTGCCGACCAGCATCGGATTCGGGCCGGCGGCCTGCGTAACCGCGAACTGCCGGCCGTCGAGCGTGATATGCGCGGTCCGCGAGGCTCCGCTGAAATTCGCCTTGAGCGTATACGGGAACGTGCCCGAACCGGTTGTCGAATTCTCGTTGACGCTTAGCCACGAGGCGTCCGACTGAGGATACCAGTAGCATCCTGTTGGGCTGGCGGTAACATCCATCGTGCCGGATTGCGCCGCCTGGCCCAGCGTGAGCGGCGAAAGCGAATAGCTGCAAATGTCCGCCACGGAAAGGCTGACGCTTTGCGGGCCTACTTGGACCGTCGAACTGACCGGCCCCACGCTGGCGTTCGGCGCCAGCGAAAGGGTGACTGTGCCACTGCCCGTGCCAGTGGCACCAGATTCCACGGAGATCCCTGGGCCCTGCGGCACCACGCTCCAGGGGCAGCCGGCGGAGGCGGTCACATTGATCTGGACCGTGCCACCCGAAGAGGACACGCCGGCGGGGGTGGTGGCCGAGTACGAGCAACTCGCGCTCGCCTGGGTAATCGAGAACATCTGCCCGCTGATGCTGATGCTTCCCGTGCGCGTCGCACCGGTGTTATTGGCGCTCAGCATGGCCGAAACCACGCCGGAGGCGGTTCCCGAACCGGTGTTGACGCTGATCCAGGTGCTGTCGGACGGCGTTGCCGTCCACGCGCAACCGCTCGGCGCGGTGACCGCAAAAGTCAGACTTTGGGCTCCATAGGAAATCAACGACGACGGGTTCAGCGAATAGGAGCAGGATACCGTAGTGTCGGAAATCCGCGCCAGAAAGCCGGCCTCGTAGTTTGTCCTGGGACCAAGGCTGCTGTAAGCGTTAGCGGTGATGGGCAAGTCCGCGGACTGAGTCGTACCTGCGACCCACACGTCGCCTGAGGCCACGGAGGCGATACCGGCTGGGTTGATGCCATTGCTGCCGGTGTAAAACGTCGACCAGAGTAGGCTGGTGCCCGTGGTGTTGAGTTTCGCCACGAAGCCATCGGTTGCCGTGTAGCCTCCCGCGTACACGGCGGTAGGATCGGAAGGATTTACGGCAATAGCGCTGGGCGACAAGGGGAGACTTGCCGCGGGCGTCCACGTGGTTGCTCCGTCCGTGGATACAAAAACGCCTCCGCTGCCGGCAGCGTAAACCACCTGCGCATTCGAAGCGGCTACGGCCAGCATGCTGACACTTCCGCCAGGCGTGGTTCCGGAGTTCCAAGTTACGCCGGCGTCGGCGCTTGCGTGAACCGCGCCGGAGCCGTCGATGGCATACAGCACTAATGGGTTGCTCGGGCTGACCGCGAGAGCCTGCGGCGGGTACCCGAGAGCGCTGCTTCCCGAGAGCAGCGACCATGTGGAGCCGTTATCCGTGCTCTTGCAGAACCCTCCGTACGTGCCCAGATAGAAAGAGCCGTCCGGACTGCCTGTCATCGGGGCGCCATACGCAGCGTAGCAGGGAAACGCCCACACCGGCGAAAGAGCGCCGAAAGTCGCGCCACCATCGGTGGACCGGTAAACAGCTCCGCTTTGAAATACCTCGACCAGCGTGTTGGCATCGGTAGCGCTTAGCGCGATTCCTATTAAGAAATCGCTGGTGTTGGCCGGATTCGTGAGGCTTGTCCACGTGACGCCATCGTCGGAGGAGCGAAAGACGGCGTCGTTTGGAGGCATACCCTCGGCTAAGGGGATGTAAGCGTACACAACGGCCGGGTTGGCCAGGCTGCGAGCGAACGCTGGTGCCCCGCCATACCACCAGATACTGATGGTACCTACTGGCTCCGCAGCCCACGTAGTGCCGCCGTTCGTCGTTCGGAAGACACTAAGCGGGGCGTAGGAAAGGGCAAGGACCGTGCTCGGGCTCGAAGGGTCGCCGGTTATTGCGAGAATTGACGCGGGCAAGCCGGCATCGTGGGCGGTCCAACTGGTGCCGGAGTTGGCGCCCGCAAAGAATGAAATCCCGTTCCCGACGAATGCGGGTTGAATTGCGTTCACCGACGCGAAGTCGTACGAAGAGGATGTGCCGGCCACCGCGAGCTGACCAGTGGGCGTCAGCGTTATGGCGCTAATCGAGTCGTATTTTCTGCCGCCCAGGTAAGTCACAAATCCAAACGACATACCGTCCGGGTTCACGCTTGCGACGAAGCCCTGTCCGGGGCCCTTCGGAGCCGGTTGAATTACGCCCGCGGTGGTGGGCAGATTCGCGGAGGTGGTTGTTCCCGCGATATATAGTATGCCGGTGGAACTGTCGCGCGCCAGGACGGGCCAAGGCGAGTCTCCCGTTCCGTCAAGGAAAGTCAGCCACGGTACGGATGAGCCGTCCGCCGAGACTTTGGCAATGAACGCCTCAAAACCGCCAGAGGGGTTGGTAGTTTGCGCCCCCGGCGGGTTCCCTGGAAACGAAACGGAGGTTGAGCAACCCGCCACGTATGCATTGCCGAGCGCGTCAACGGCGATCGCAGTTCCCTGGTCATAGCCCGATCCCCCGAGGAACGTGAAATAGCTCAGCGCGCCCGCCGGGCTGAGTTTGGCGACGAAAGCGTCGCCGAAACCGCCGCCAAAAACGGTCTGGTAGGCGCCGGAGGTCGCCACGCCTGTGGAGTAGGCATCGCCGACGACGTATACGTTTCCCGGTCCATCGAAGGCGACGGCTGCACCGTACGCACCCGAAAGCAAGGTCGAGTACACAAGCGAGCTTCCATCCGCGCTGAGCTTGACCACGAAACCGCTCTGGCCGTTCGTTGCGTCGAAGGTCGACCACGCCGCGTTGACCAGCGGGAAGTCGTTCGCCATGGTGGTACCGGTTCCGGCCAGTTCGCCCGCGGAATCGACGGCGATGCCTTCCAACACGGAATTACTGGTCGTGCCACCGAGGTACGTCGCGTAGAGCACCGTGGTTCCAGTCGGATCGAGCTTCATTACGAAGCAGTTAGAGATTCTTGACGTGTCGCCGGACTGGAAAGCGTTGACCGTCGCCATGCCCGCATTTGCCTCCCCGGCCAAGTAAACGTAGCCCAGTGAATCGGTGGTGATCGCGTCGATGTCGAATCCGGCTCCGCTTCCAAAGAACGTTGCGTATACCAGCGTCGGGTCGATCACCAGCGGCCGCGCATTATCGTAGCCGGCCAGCCTGAACCCGATCACATTCCCGGCTTCGAGGACATAGCCGCCCCGCACGGGTTGCCGCACGCCGGCGGTATCCTGATAGATCCGCGGAAGCTGCAACTTCATGGCACCGGCCGCCGTTTCGATGTCCACGTTGCCATCGGCGGTGAGCGCCAGCTTGCGCGCACCCTCGACGCTCATGCGGATGCGGTTCGGGTCGGCGCCTGGCCGGACCAGAAAGTCGTACTCGGGTGCCCCTGATTGCCGTACCAGGCCACGTCGATTCCGGCGTAAACGTTCCGGTACTCAATCCGGCCGTAGGTCGCCAGGTTTTGTATCCAGCGCTTGGGGTCTGTGCCAATCAGGTAGTTCGTCTTGCCCGGCAAAGGCTCCAGCGACTTACTGTCGGCTCCCGGCCGGGCGTTCAGAAACTGCATGCGGACCACGTCCGAGCGGCCCGGAGCCGAGGGAACGATGGTCGCGCCCGTCGCGCCGAGCGTCACCCCATAGCCGTAACCGCGCCCCACCCAGGCGGCGGATTTGTCCGCCGCCTGACCCGCGTTCCGCTCAAAAGAGAGCGGGATCCGAGCCAGCGACTGCGACACGCTGTCGCGGTCGGGAACGCCTGCGGCGAGCAGACTGCTCGCGCACGCCAAACCAATCAGAGCCGATATCCGTCGTATGTGCATATGTGCTCCCGAGCTCGGATCGCCCGTTCCTTGCCGCCGTTGCTCCTTTCGGCAGCATGCGGCGAGCCATCTGCCAGCCGGTGATCGCATTGATTGCGCATCGAGTAAACAATCAAACGCGTCTGATTTCCGTTCTGGCTTCCCGGCGAAACATCAAGTATGGGCCTCTCGTCCGCACTCGTCAATGATAAGGATCTCTTTATCCCTTTTTCCATTCTGGACGAGTCTATTGCCGGGAATGGGAACTTAAATTACTGAATCTGAGACAGTTGGCGGCTTATTGTGGCCGGGAGAGGCACCAGAACATTAATTAGGTCATTGGCGACTGGGAGCTGCTCTCACTTGCCGGCTGGCCGTTTTGTCCCTTTTTCTGTCCAGCTGAATCCGGCGCCGAAGAGAGGGTCTACCTCATGAATCCGCGACAGACTGGTAGATTCGGTCTCTAAGGAGTCGAGCCTCATGGCGATCTTCCAGCGCCGCGCGGACTTTATGAAATCCGCCCTGATTTGCAGCGGTAAATCGTTTATCCTTGTCGTCCAAGCGACTGTCTAGTACCAAACCGCAACGCACGACACCAGAGCCCGCTTCCGCTAACCTCGATTAAGAAAAGCAGCACCGCACTTCGACGTTCTCAATTCGCTCCGCGTGGCCCTCCCGAGCTTGCCCCCCGGCCGAAGCTGAG
>Ga0181532_10002747_pt1 | contig 16292 bp, 12 predicted proteins | sample PEATcosm2014_Bin_33_FD_119768 | JGI IMG/M metagenome (GOLD analysis project Ga0181532, IMG submission 119768) | Peatland microbial communities from MTU Mesocosm Facility, Houghton, MI, USA - PEATcosm2014_Bin11_30_metaG | ecosystem: Environmental > Terrestrial > Soil > Wetlands > Peat | place...
CCGCATCGCGACATTCCTGCAGTATCCCCGCAGCCTGGTGCAGGTAATATCCGCTCGCCTGACTGAGGCGAGGATTTGGGACGGGGATCAAGTTCGCTCTGACGGCTGGCGCGATCCCCAAAATGGGGGAGAGCCCTTCCTGCTGGATCTGATGGTCGCGGAAGGTAAGGTCATTGGCAGGTGGTCGGAGGAAAAGGGGCAATGCACTTACCATCAGCCCGATGTCGCGGCAGGTTCACGCTTTGCAATTTGATTGATGGAGATTGTCACGGTCTGCTGACCGGTATGCACAAGGCGAGTCAACGTTGCACAAGAAGTTCGGCATGGACTATGACGAATTGCCGAAACGTAGGTCGCTGGTGCGCCCATCGATGTTGACGACCCAACCGCATGGCACGAGGTAGATGAACCGCTGACCAGCCAGCAACGCGACCTGATTTCCGATGCAGTGCCCGAGAGCGACCGCTACTCACCGCTGGTCTGACTGAAGTTGTTCGAACCGGGGACGGGAGGGTCGTCAGGTGCAGAGGATGGTATGACCACATCAGAGATTCGTGGATTGCACGGGAGAGCCCGGTAAGGTCCCAAAGCACAAAGACTGAGAAGTTGCACGGACGACAGCAACCCTCCGTTACGCGCAGGTTAGCAACCCGGATCTTCATCGGTTGCAGCGGAGTCCGACGATTCCGGGTTTAGACCTTTAGACCGATATTCCCATTGTGTATTGGCCCACGAAACCGTCTTGTCTTATTCACTGGCGGGGCTGCGAATGCATGCGGTTGCGCAGTTTGAAACGCTGGATCTTGCCCGTAGCCGTCTTTGGAAGTTCAGGCATAAACTCGACCCAGCGGGGCTTCTTGAAGGGCGCAATCCTGCGCGCCACGAAATCCTGCAATTCGCGGACAGTCTTGTCGTCTCCGCTGGCATCGGGTTCGAGTACGATGAAGGCCATCGGCTTAACCAGGCGGTGGTCGTCTTCGCGGCCGATCACCGCCGCCTCCCGCACGCACGGGTGTGCCGCCAGAGCCGCCTCGATCTCGACTGGGCTAACCCATTGCCCGGCAACCTTCAACATGTCGTCGGAGCGCCCCGCATACCAAAAATAGCCATCGGTATCCTGGTAGTACTTGTCTCCGGTGCGGATCCAGTGGCCCTCGATCGTGTCCTTCGTCGTATCGTGACAGTTCCAGTAGTAAGCGCAGGTACTGTCGCAGCGCACCAGCAAAATCCCGATTTCGCCCGGCGCTACGATCCGGTCATTCTCATCGAGAATCTTGGCTTCGTAGCCGGCGAGAACCCGGCCACTTGAGCCGGGCCGCACCGCTCCGCTGCGGTTCGAGATAACGATGTGCAGCATTTCGGTAGAGCCAAGGCCGTCCAGAATTTCTACCCCGAAGCGTTGTTTGAACTGCTCGAACACCGCCGGCGGCAGCGACTCGCCCGCCGACACCGCGTTGCGGATGCTCGAAAGATCGAAATCCGGGCCTGCGCGACGGTGTGCTAACAGCGCGACATAGTTGGTTGGCACGGAATAAAACAGCGTGGGCCGGTGGCGTTCGATGACCGCATAGACGTTGGCAGGCGTGGGCGGCCCGGGCGACAGGATGGCGGTGCCCCCGACCGAAAACGGCAGATATAGGCCATTCCCTAGACCATATGCGAAAAACAGCTTGGCGACGCTGAAACTGCGGTCAGCCGCGGTAAGCTCCAGCACTCCCTGCCCATACCGTTCGCACGCAATCAAGATGTCATGATGCAGGTGCACACATGCTTTGGGACGTCCCGTGCTCCCGGAGGAATACAACCAGAATGCGGTGTCGTCCTTGCCGGTGAGTTCTGCGTCCAATTCCGGGCTGGCGTGGTTCATGAGGCTGACCAATGAGCGCATACCCTCAGGGGCGTTCCCGACCACCACGATCTCGCGCAAGTAGCGCAGCCGTTCTCTCGATATGGCTAACACTTGCGGCAGCAGGCTCTGGCTCACGATCGCCACCCGCGCCCGCGCATCGTTCAACATGTACTCGTAGTCGGAGGGTTGGAGCAGAGTGTTGGCCGGGACCGGCACGATTCCGGACTTGATCGCGCCCAGAAAACTGTAAGCAAATTCCGCAGTATCGAGCAGGATCAGCAGAACCCGTTCTTCGATGCGCATGCCGAAGGAGAGCAGTGCGTTTCCCACCCGGTTGACGCGTTCCTGCAGTTGCGTGTAGGTTACGCGCTCGTCGCCGCACTCCAGCGCTACGTTGTCCGCGCGTCCCTCTTCCAGGTTGCGGTCCACCAGCCAGGCAGCGACGTTGAATGATTCCGGCAGAACCATCGTCACCCTCGGAACCGGTTGGCGTGTGCGGCTGCTGGGTATCGACTCACAACTGGAAGCTCCCTACTCGGTACGGGATCAAGAGCATTCGATCTTAAACTAACATGTCTCACGTCCAAGAAATCGGTCTCCGTCACGCTCCGGTGCCAATCGAGCGCCAATTGCGCCGCCCAACGCCATCGCCCGGTCTTTTTCTTCGATTGCTTTCTGGATTTCCTGTTGCAGCGTTGGCGCTTTGCGATCCCACGCCTTGGGAGCAGTTGCCACACGCCGAGTAAAGTGCGCGGGCAGTTAGACGATTACCAATCTGTTATTTGTGAGGCGCAATGATAAACCTGTGTTCATCCTCATTACCCCCTGACCTCATCGGGAAGCCGCGGATCCAAGTTCTTGGAAGATATATCTTCGTAGCAGGAATATCGGGCGAATCCTGAATGGGGGGACTTCTCCGCGAGGACGTCGGTCGACGGATTTATCTGTCCGGACAAAACGATTTCGTAATAGAGCCTGAGGGAACCAGACGAAAACGTGACACGTTCCCAAGGATTGCCGAGCTGCGCGATCTGCTGAGCGTCGAACAACTGCACGACGAGGATGACGGTACTTACGCTCTCGGCGAGCCCAGATTTGGAGGCGCGATAACTCCTTGGTTTGAAAGCGAAGCAGATCTGGAGGAGTACTGTGGGCAGAACATCGACGCACTCCGTCGGCAGGCGAAACCAAACTGAGAGAGGTTTCTGCGGTATGCATAGCGCACCTCTCGTGACGCTCGCGCCTTCTCCGAGTGCAAGCGATTTCTCACCACGCGGGGTGAGAGCCTTACCTAACATCGATGGGCAACTTACAATTGCGTATCGGTTACCTTTGCCGATAACGAAGTTTGCCGCAGTGGTGTTCCGGAACCGAGTCGCAGGGCTGTGGCGGGTACGAGTCGCGGCATTAAGCCAAGATTTGGCTGTAAGCTAAATTGCGCCGCCTAGCCCGGCACGGGTTCGGTCATCCTAATCCAGGAAGGCGTATGACACTGAAGGCTCTTCTTCAACCCCCGGTCTTTGCAGCTTTGTTCATCGTCTTCGTGCTGGCCTCATTCACGACAAGTTACGCTGCAGTTCCTGATCGCATCCTGATGCCGGTCAGCAATTCGAATGTGACACGGATGCAAGGCAACGTTCATCCGATGGCGAGGTCGAGCACCGATCTCGGTCCGGTAGAGGGCTCAACCAAGCTGGAGCGCATGAAGCTGGTCTTCAGTCTGACGCCAGCGCAACAGGCCAGTCTTGACGCTCTGTTGCAGTCGCAGCAGGATCCCAGCTCAGCCACATATCACAAGTGGCTCACGCCCGAGCAGTACGCCGAACGTTTCGGGCTGAGCCAGAACGATATTTCCAAGGTAACCACCTGGCTGCAGGAGCAGGGATTCAGCGTCGTAGAGGTGGCGCGCAGCAGCACCTATCTGGCGTTCAACAGCACGGCTGGCCAGGTGGAGTCAGCCTTCCATACCCAAATTCGTCAGTACACCGCAAATGGCGAACTGCGTTATGCAAACGCCAGCGAGCCCGCCTTGCCCACGGCGCTACTTGAGGTCATTTCGGGCATCACCGGGCTGAACAACTTCCAGCCGCGGCCGCAACTGGTCAAGCCCCGGCCTCGCGTGACGTCCTCGGTCACAGGGAATCACTTCCTCGCGCCAGGTGACTTCGCCAAGATTTACGACCTAAACACCCTCTATAACAGTGGCATTGATGGAACCGGCCAGACCATCGCCGTCATGGGGCAAAGCGATCTCGTCACGGATGCCAACGGCAACTTCTCTGACGTCATGACTTTCCGCAGCAATGCCGGCTTGTCAGCGCCAAATCTCAAGTCAATGCTGATTCCGGGTGCCAAAGACCCGGGGATCGTATCGGGCGATATTGACGAAGCCAGTCTGGACGTGGAGTGGGCGGGCGCCGTGGCCCAGAACGCTAGCATCCTCTTCGTGATCGGAAACGCAACCAGCGGCAATGGCGTCTTTGATGCACTGCCGTATACGGTCACAAACAATCTTGCACCAGTCATTTCCATTAGCTATGGCATTTGCGAACCGCAGCTCGACAGCGCGACCAAAGCTGCCCTGACATCGGCCGGTCAGGAAGCCAACGCACAAGGGCAAACCATCGTTGCGGCGGCCGGAGACAGCGGTGCAGCCGACTGCGACTACAGTACTACCCCGGTAACGAGCGCGACCCACGGTCTGGCGGTTGATTTTCCTGGGAGTATGCCCTATTCCACCTCAATGGGAGGAAGCGAATTCACTGGCGACACTGCCAACAGCACCACCCCCTGCGCGCCGACGCAATACTGGAGCGGGGGTTCGTGCACAATCGGCGACACCAGCCCGACCGCCCTGTCGTACATTCCCGAGATGGTATGGAACGACACCGCAATCGACCACGCGCTGGCAGCCGGGGGAGGCGGCTTAAGTACGCTGTTTAGCGAACCCTCATGGCAGAACGGATTTTCGGCGATCACCAATGGCATGCGTGGCGTCCCTGATATCTCGTTCAGCGCTTCGGCTGATCACGATGGGTACCTGATCTGCTCGCAGGGCAGTTGTGTGTGGCTTCCGCAACAGTTGCACCGTTAGCGGCAGCGAAGGTACCTTCGATTCCATCGGCGGAACGTCTGCCGGGGTGCCGAGCTTCGCGGGCGTTGTGGCATTGGTCAATCAGAAAACTGGCACCACCCAAGGGAATGTGAATCCTGCGATTTACAGCTTGGCTACCAGCGAGCCCTATGTCTTTCATGACATCACCGTCGGAAACAACGAGGTCCCGTGCACACAAGGCACGACCGATTGCCCCAGCGGCGGCTCGATTGGCTACGTCGCTGGCCCCGGCTATGACCTCGCCAGCGGACTTGGCTCGGTAGACATCGCCGCGCTAGTTAATGGGCTAAGCGGGACGAGTTATGCGAATTTTGAACTGAGCGCGGCCAGCGATAGTTTGACGATCGATGGGGGGAATTCCAGCACGGATATCGTTACCCTGACTTCTGAACAAGGATTCTCCGACAGTGTCAACTTCGTCTGCAATGTGGGATTGGCACTAACAGGAGTTACGTGTGCGGTTAGCCCTTCGATGCTCACTGCTTCCGGAACCGTAACTCTGACGGTTAATACGACCTCGGGCTCGTCGGTGTCAGGGCCGATTGCCGTGCAAGCATTGAGCGCCTCAAACCCCAGCCTGAGCCAGGTGGTGCAAGTTGCGGTTGCGGTGAACAGTCCAGACCTCACTCTCGCGGCTGCCAGCCCGAGCATGACCCTAAGCAGTGGCGGAGTCGGCACTGACACGCTCACGATCGGCGGAGTCAATGGCTTCTCCGGACAAGTGGCCCTCACGTGCAGCGTTTCGTCGACGCTCGGCGCGACAACTTGTTCGGTGAGCCCCACCAGCGTAACCGGAAGTGGCACGGCGACTCTCACCGTAAATGGAGCCACTCTCAGCGGCGCGCTTCGCAAGCACACCCCGTTTTCCCCCGGCACATGGGGAATCGAGAGTAGCTTCTTGTTCGCGGCTGTGCTGATGTTTCCCGGAAGGAGAAAGTTAACCCCGAAACCAGGACGCCGCGGTCGCAGCATCACACTCAGCCTTTTGGTGATAGGTCTGCTCCTGAGCCTCGCTTCCTGCGGCGGAGGCGGCAGCAGCGGTCAAGGACAGACGACTGTTACTCCGCTGAGCGGCACCATTACCGTAACCGGCACCAGTGGCAGCTTGTTACATAATGTGCAGATTTCGGTGACCGTCAACTAGCGTGGGCTCTGGGCGGCCGTCGACCGCTTGCCGAAAACTCACTGCGTTTCTTACCGTGCCTGAGATCGTGCTATGAGACTCCCCGCAGGCCGTTCCTTGAGTATGGCGCCGGCCCGTTGCAATCAATTGCAAAGCCGTCTTGACAAATTGTTCAGTGGTGCGGAAGCCCCAAACCCCTGTCGCCGCCCTTCCCGTGCTTGAAAATTTCGGCCATGCCATTTGGACATTTGGCTACCCCTTACGAGAAACGATAGTGCAAGGGCACAATTGCACGCTCTCCCATGCCCCCGCCGGCCGCACCAGGTGGCGTAAAGATCCATCTCGCGAGCTCCGAAGGTCTCCACGCGAATGCTGATCTTGATGTCCCTAAGCTGGCGGACGAAGAAGTGCCGCTTGCGTCCTTGAGTCCAGCCCAGGAACATGTCGCAAGCGGGCTGCATGATGAGCCGGTAGCCATTCACAACGCGCTGGCCGTGATTGGGATACCTTGATAGCGGCATCCCGGATCTCCTATCGCGATGGAATCTGGACTGACCGACCACATATGGACAGTGCGAGAACTGTTTTCGTAAACTGCCCAGATGCCCGACGACTCTCCGCGCATCCTTTGCCCTGTACAAACATCTAGGTCGGTCGTTATGTACACGTGTGGGCGCTGAGCATGGATTTTTCGTATCGAGGGTGACGATATGAGTGCAGGTCAAGCAGCTTTCGACGCCCACCGCTGCGAGGACTTTCCTCGCGACGAAGGCGTGTAACACCGGCAACGCAACTTTAGGACACCCGTTTAATGTAGTAAAGGAGAAGCTGAGATGAAAGCGAATGCTCAAAAACGCGCTCCTATGAGCTATGTTGACGTTTCCGAACAGAAGCGTCTGAACGAAGCGCGAGAGCGAGGCGTCCCGTGGAAGAAATGGGGACCGTACCTCAGTGAGCGCCAATGGGGTACAGTACGCGAGGACTACAGCCAGGATGGCAATGCCTGGAACTACTTCTCCCACGACCAGTCTCGTTCCCGGGCTTACCGCTGGGGCGAAGACGGGATTGCCGGTATTTCCGACGATAAACAACAGCTTTGTTTTGCATTGGCCTTGTGGAACGGCCGTGATCCCATCCTGAAAGAACGCCTTTTCGGTCTTACCAACAGCGAGGGCAACCACGGCGAAGACGTCAAGGAATACTACTTTTATCTCGACAGTACGCCGACACACTCGTACATGAAGTACCTGTACAAGTATCCCCAGAAGGAATTCCCGTATCGCGATCTGGTGGAGACCAACGGACGGCGCTCACGCGAAGAGTTCGAGTACGAACTTCTGGATACCGGCATCTTCGACGACGACCGCTACTTCGACGTATTCGTGGAATATGCCAAGGCCGATCCGGAGGATGTGCTGATCAAAGTCTCGGTGTACAACCGTGGCCCGGAGGCGGCGCAGCTTCATGTGCTACCGACGCTGTGGTTCCGGAACACGTGGTCGTGGGAGGACGACAAACCCAAGCCTGCACTGCGGCAGGTCAAGAACGGAAACTTGCTAGCCTCACACCCGAAGCTCGGCGAATGTACTTTGCAATGCGAAGGGGCGGCCGAACTACTGTTCACGGAAAACGAGACGAATGCCGGCCGCCTGTGGGGACAGCCTAATGCGTCGCCGTACGTCAAGGACGCTTTCCACGAATATGTGATTTCCGGCAAGCGGGAGGCGGTCAATCCTGCCCTGACTGGTACTAAAGCTGCAGCACACTACGTGCTGGATGTGCCCGCCGGAGGCAGCAAGGTTGTGCGCTTGCGGTTGAGCGCGAAGCCAGCTGCCGACGCGCTCGCCAAATTCGACGAGATCTTCGCCAGCCAGCTGGGCGACGCGGACGAATTTTATGGCCGCATCACACCGAAGAATTTAAGCGAAGATGAGCGTCGCGTGCATCGGCAGGCGCTGGCAGGAATGTTGTGGACCAAACAGTATTACTATTTCGACCTCGACAAATGGTTGAGTGAACACGAATCTCATCCCCTGGTGGGTTCGGGCAAGGGCGGTGCGCGCAATACTGAGTGGTTCCACATGCTGAACAGCGACGTCATCTCCATGCCCGACAAGTGGGAGTATCCCTGGTATGCGGCCTGGGACCTGGCGTTCCATACGATCGCCCTCTCGCTGGTGGATTTCGACTTCGCGAAAGAGCAGCTTTTGCTCATGTTGAGGAACTTGTACGCGCACCCCAACGGACAGATTCCGGCATACGAATGGAACTTTAGCGACGTGAATCCGCCCGTCCATGCATGGGCGACGCTGTTTCTCTACCGGATTGAGACCGAATTGGGGCGGTCCGACCTCCGCTTCCTTGAGCGCTCTTTTCAGGGACTGATGCTGAATTTCAACTGGTGGGTCAACCGCAAGGATCCGGAGGGACGCAATGTATTCGCCGGCGGGTTCCTCGGGCTCGACAACATCGGGGTGTTCGATCGCAGCGCGCCGCTGCCCACCGGTGGACATCTGGACCAGGCCGACGGCACCGCATGGATGGCGTTTTACTGCTTGTGCATGCTGGAGATCGCGCTCATTCTGACCGAGTATGACGCCACCATGTACGAGGAAATCGCCTTCCGATTCCTTGAGCATTTTGTGTGGATCACCTATGCCATGGACCGCATCGGCGCGCACCACGATGAGATGTGGGATAGCGAAGAAGGGTTTTTTTACGACCTGCTCCATTTCCCCAACGGCGATGCCATGCGTTTGAAGATCCGCTCGCTGGTGGGACTGCTGCCGCTCGGTGCTGCAACCGTATTCGAGCCGGGCACGCTAGCGCAACATCCCCGCATCGGGCAACTGATTGACTTGTTCCGCAAGCGCCATCCAGAGGTGGTAAGAAAGATCGCTCCAGCCGATGACCTAGCGATTGGCGGGTACGAAGGCCGCAGGCTGGCGACGGTGTGCAACAAGGAAAAGCTGCGGCGCATTCTGGCCTATATGCTCGACGAAAACGAGTTTCTCAGTCCGTATGGCATACGCTCGTTGTCTAAGTATCACCTCAATCATCCTTTCGTGTTTCACCTCGGTGGACAGGAATACAAGGTCCAATACCTACTCGCGGAGTCGAACACCGGCATGTTTGGCGGCAACTCGAACTGGCGCGGACCTATCTGGATGCCGGCCAATGGACTCATCATTCGGGGCTTGCTGCAGATGTATCCGTTTTATGGTCCGGACTTCAAAGTGGAATGTCCAACTGGCTCGGGAAATTACATGACGCTATTTGAGGTGGCGAAGGAAATTGGCCGCCGACTGTCGAGCATCTTTCTGCGTGACGCCAACGGCAGGCGCCCGGTCTACGGAGGAACCGCGAAGTTCCAGGAGGATCCTTACTGGCGGGACTACATCCTGTTCTACGAGTACTTCCACGGCGACAATGGCGCCGGGTTGGGCGCAAGTCACCAAACCGGGTGGACGGGGATTATAGCCCGTACCCTGGATTTGTTTGCCCGCGTGGGCCCGGAAGATGTGCTACAAAAACCCACGGGAGTCCTCGGTCGGGTGACACGAGAACAGGTAGCGGGACAGTAAACACTCAAATCTTGTTTGAGAAGAAGAATAAGGCGGCTTGCAGTCCTTACACAAATCGAGACTCGCTCACTTTCCGTTTTCCGCAATGCTGGCTGATGCAGAAGTACTGCAGGTGAAGAAGCAACATTCCGATCTCTACGCCACGCAGTTGAGGAGACGGTTATGAACCAATTCCAAAAAGTAACACTTGTTGTTGTTCTCCCAAGCCTTATTGCGCTTTGCGGTTGTCAGCAACTGACACACGACACACGAAGTCTTCTCTTCTCCGGTTTTAAGAGGTCAGAGATCCTCGGCATAGTGGCTGGTTTCGGGACGACCTTTGCCGGGGTGCCGGACTTGCTTGCGATGCTGAGGCGCCGATCGACTGCCGGCATGAACCCAAGGATGGCGGCGATCATGTGCATCTTTCAAATCCTCTGGGCCTACTATGGACTGTTGATTGTTTCGCGGCCGGTGGTCTTATGGAACGTGGTAGGCGTGTTGGTCAATGCTCTAAATGTCGGCGCCTATGTCTATTTCCTCCGCAAAGAAAAAGCCGCTCATGCATAAGGCGCAGGCGGGAAATAGCGCGAGCAGAAGGAGACAAACATGACTACCGTAGCTAAGCAAAGAGGCTAGTAGCATGAAAGCCATCACAGTCGAACCGAAAAAGCCGGGAACCGCCAGGTTGGAGAACGTTCCTGAGCCGGATGTGCACGAGGGCTCTGTACTCGTGGAGGCCATCGCGGTTGGGGTCTGCGGGACGGATGTCGAGATTGTTGAGGGGAAGTATGGATGGGCGCCACCCGGCAAGACGCGTCTGGTGCTAGGTCACGAGTCCCTCGGCCGTGTCTTGGAGCCTGGTCCGACAGGGGGCCTCAAGGAGGGCGACTTGGTGGTCGGCATCGTTCGCCGTCCCGATCCCGTGCCCTGCCCCAACTGTGCTGTTGGCGAGTGGGACATGTGCCGCAACGGCGAGTACACCGAGCGCGGTATCAAGCAGATTGACGGTTTCATGTCAGAGCGCTGGCGGATCGAGCCCGAGTACACGATTAAGGTGGACAGCTCTCTGGGAATAGTAGGCGTTCTGCTCGAGCCCACCACGGTCGTCACCAAGGCTTGGGAACAGGTGAGCGCCATCGGCCGACGTGCCTTTTGGGATCCGAGCCATGTGCTGGTGACGGGTGCAGGTCCAATCGGGCTCCTCGCGGCATTGCTCGGAATGCAACGTGGGTTGGATGTTCATGTTCTGGATCAAGTTGAGTCGGGACCCAAACCTGACCTTGTGCGTTCTCTGGGTGCGACCTACCATTGCGGAACCGTCGCCAGCATCGGCTTTCATCCAGACGTCATTATCGAATGCACCGGAGTCGGACCTGTCATCTCCGACTCGATACAGGAAATCGCGTCCGGTGGAATCGTTTGTCTTACGGGCGTCGGAAGCGGCGGCCGCAGTACCGGGCCTACTGCCGACATCGCCGCGGAGGTTGTGCTGAAGAACAACGCGATCGTAGGCAGCGTCAACGCCAACAAGAGGCACTGGTACAAGGCAGGTGTGGCGCTGGCCCGAGCCGACCGTTCCTGGCTGGTGCGGCTGATTACCAGACGAGAGCGGCCGGAGAACCTCGCAAGTGCCCTGCAGCGCAAGGACGATGACGTCAAGGTCGTCGTCCAATTCGCCGAAGCTTAATTGCGTCGCGATCGTCACATGACCGTGGGCTGAAAGTCACTGCCGGTCAGACAAGTTCCGCCAATAATCTCGGATTGAGGAAAAAGTGCTATGTCGGCAACTGCGAAGACAGCGCCGCTTAAGGAGCGCGACAGGTAGGGCAAGGCGCGCCAATGGAATCCACTCTGAGCGTACGAATATGAAAAATCGCTTGCCGTCAGCGCGGCTTTGGAAATTCGCGCCTCTGTTGCTCGCGGTTCTCCTCTGTGCCACGAGTTACGCCCTCGAGAGCAGCTACCTGATGTATGTCGGCACTTACACCGACCATTACAGCAAGGGCATCTATGCTTACAGATTTGACCCTGCCACGGGAGCATCCAATGCAATCGGCCTCGTGGCCGCTACTGACAACCCATCCTTTCTTGCGGTTGCTCCCGACAATCGGTTCCTCTATTCGGTCAACGAACTTGACAAGTTCGAAGGCAATTCAACTGGTGCAGTCAGCGTCTTCGCGATTGACCGCGAGACGGGGAAGCTGAAGCTACTGCAGCAAGTATCCTCGCTCGGCGGGGGTCCAGCGCACCTGTCCGTGGACAAGACCGGCCGATACTTGCTGGTAGCGAATTACGACGGCGGCAGTGTTGCAGTATTCCCGATCGAACCGGATGGGCGCCTTGGCCAACACACCGCCTTCATGCAACATGTGGGATCCAGCGTGAATCAAAAGCGACAAGCGGGCCCGCACGCCCACTCCATACTAGTCAGCAACGACAACCGGTTTGCCGTTTCCGCAGATCTGGGACTCGACCAGGTGCTGGTGTATCGCTTCGACGCTCAGAAGGGTTCTCTGGCTGCAAACGATCCCAAGTTCGCCACAGTTGATCCCGGGTCGGGACCACGACACCTTACCTTTGCTCCATCCGGAGAATTCTTGTATGTGGTGAACGAGATGGCCTCTTCGGTGACCGTGTTTGCCTACAATGCGAGTCAAGGAAGGCTGCGGAACAAACAGACGGTTTCGACCCTGCCACCAGCTTTTCATGGACATGACACTGCGGCCGAAATCGTGGTGGATGCAAATGGCCGGTTTCTGTATGTTTCGAGTAGGGGAGCTCACAGCATCGCTGTCTTCGCCATCAAGCCCGGCAGTGGAACTTTATCGCTGGTCGAAATCGTTCCTAGTGGAGGCAAGACTCCACGTAACTTTGCGATCGATCCTACCGGGAAGTGGTTGTTTGCGGCCAATCAGGATTCGAACAATATCGACCTGTTTCACATCGATCCGGGCACCGGCCGGCTAACGCAAACCTCGCAGGCGCTGCAGTTGACCTCGCCTGTCTGCATCGTCTTCGTTCCAGGGGGTACCCGATGAAACATCGTTTCTCAATGTCGCAAATAGGCGAGGGAGATATACAATAGTGCGTTTTCGAGGTCAAAAAGGAAATTCCGGTTAACTTGATTTGCTTTGTGACTAACCGCGGAAGAGGGAGGTTGAATCCAATGCCACGGACCACGATGCCTATATTTTGTTTGCTCATATCCCTGTTTCTGATCTTAACCCTGCCCTTGGAGGCTGCTGATAAGGCGAGCGACGAACAGACCCTCCGCAATGCCGCCACGGTGTTACAGGCAATGGTCGCCAGCAAGGACGTTCCAGCCAGCGTAGTCGCGAAGGCCGATTGCATCATCATTTTGCCCAGCGTAAAGAAGTTCGCCATCGGTATCGGAGGAACCGGAGGTCGCGGTCCGATGAGTTGCCGTGGAGGCAAGAACTTCAGCGGCAAATGGTCGGCACCCGCCATGTACACCATCGGTGGCGCCAGCGCCGGTTTTCAGATTGGCGGCACGGCCACCGATTTCGTTCTCCTTATCATGGCACCTGAGGCGGTTGACAAGGTTCTGGACAGCAAGGTCAAAGTCGGCCAGGATTTGACCGCCGCCGCCGGTCCCGGGGTTACCAAGGCCGGTTCAGTAGGCGGAAGTGACATCTTGAGCTACGCCCGAGCCAAGGGACTTTTCGCCGGCATGTCCCTCAGCGGTTCCTCACTTGACCCCGATGAAGACGCTAACGAACGCCTATATGGAAAAGCACTCAGCGCAAGGGAGATCGTAACGCGCAACACGGTCAAGGCCACGCCCGGAGGCCAGTCCCTGGTTTCACTGCTCAATAGCAAGGCTGCAAAACACCAATAATCAGCTCTACACTGGCAGGGTCTTTGCGGGATTCGTCGAAAGTGCCTCGCAATCTGACGCGCTGAGCCCCGATCGACGTACCCACCAGCCGCCTTCATCGCTATTGCTGTTCTTGAGATTACCAGCCTTATACGACTGATTCGGAATAAAAAGTAGTCCGGCTTGTGCTTCTGGTATCCGAGACTGCCCCAGGAGGAGATCACGTATCGCACGCCTCTGCCCAAGCGCGATCTGTATATTACGGCAGCTGGTGTTGGATGGATAAACCTGTTCCCGTTACTGGTAGCTAGAAACTGCCGAAGCTGCAAGACTCGGGAAACCTTCTTCCTAGACAAGTGGAACAGAAAGAACGGCGTCGCGATGCGCAAGAGCTTCGAGCGAGGACACGCAGAAGAAACTGACGAGGTGCGAGATGTTCAGGGTTCGGCATGGCTGGGTGACCTCGCTTGCTTCTAGATGTCCTCCGGTGAAGGTATAAACGACGTTGAAGGTCTGCGCCTGTGCCGCAGGAACCATGACCATTGCCAGCGCGCAAAGCGCCGCGAGGGGCGAACATCATCCGCCACAGTTCGTTACGCAAGAATGACGTGAGCCGCTGGGCCGGGTTCGTCATGATGGCCCCCTGAACAGATGCGACCGCTGGCGGGTACGGGTTCTTGATTGCGGCACTTTACAACGGATTCGCGGAGGGCGTCCAGGGGAGGGGTGCAGTCCAGTGTGGAGTGCGCCCCTGCACCAGCCGATTCTTGAACAAGGTCAAGAACGCAACTTCGGCCGGCGATTCCGGGTCTACAATAATGATGGTGGTTGCCGGTGGCAGGTTGCACAACCGTGGAGTACAAGATGAATCGGCCTGGTGTTCTGCGAGTTCTTTTCCTCAGCGTAGCGGTCACGTTCGGATTGTCGTCTGAACCTCTCCTCGCCGGTGTCCATGGAGGCGGAGGTTTTCATGGGGGCGGTGGCGGCTTCCATGGCGGAGGCGGTGGATTCCATGGCGGAGGAGGCGGATTCGGCGGTTCGCATGCCGACGGGTTTGGCGGTGGCTTCGCCGGTCCGAACGCCGGTAGCTTCGGCGGCTGGCATGGCGGCGGCTACAACGGTTGGCACGGTGGTGGGTACGGCAGCTATGGTGGTTGGCGTGGAGGCTACGGCGGCTACTATGGCGGCTGGAGCGGAGGTTGGGGATACCCCGGCTACTGGGGCGGATGGGGCTTCGGTATCAGCCTTAATTTCGGGTGGCCCTATTGGGGATACTACGGATACCCGTATGGCTACGGATATTATCCGTATTATTCGTACTATTCCTATTACCCATACCCTTATTCTTATGACTACCCTGCTCCAGTCAATGGTTCGCCAGACTACTCGAATGCCCCGCCCTATGGGCAGGCTTACAGTAATCCTCAGTACAACGCTCCTGTGCGGCAGCCTGGCGTTTCCGTGCCGCAACCGCCTCGCAACTCGAACGGCGTGACTCTATACGAAGCGACGAACCGTCCGGCGGCGGCGAGCCAACGAGCGGTTTCGCAGCCTGGGGCGTCCGTTCCCCGGCCGCCTGTCAACTCAAATAGCTTGACGCTTCGGGAAGCGACCTATCATCAGCCGACTCGGAACGTTTCGGCTACTGCGAGCGCGCCGTCTCAGCGCGAAATTTCGGAGATGCGGCCGGCGGTGCAGAACGTCATCCGCGCTCTATATGGCATGCCGCCGGAGGCGCGGGAGCGGGAGATCGACTCAGGACGGTATAGCACTCTTTCGCCGCAGGAGCTGGAGTTTGTACGATACGCGGCGGGCTTGCGCTGATTGCGACTTCAAGCGCGACGAATTTGCAGGCGCAATCCGGGCGATCCTTTTGGCTGGGATTCCGTCGTTTCTCTCCCAAGCGCGGGAAAGTATATACCTTCGTGACCCGCCCGTCGCTGGCTGGCACCGTTGGCCGGCACCGAAAGACTGCCTCATTGCGCGGGTGTATGCCTGGCGGATTCCGAATTACGGAGGTCGTCACCAACAAAATCAATTGGAACCGCTACGGCGCTGACCTGCCAAGAGTCTGTTTGACGGTAGCCACCTTCGTCCGACAACATGGTGTGCCAGGTCAACTCCTGACCATCACACGTCACTGCGGCGTGAATCTAACTTCTGTTTCGCAGCCGTGAGCTCTCACAGATTCGTGGCGGCCGGATTCCGGGAAGTGCGCCTTATTGAATCGTTTCGGGTTTTCCGCGGCCTCACGTTTATTTTCTGGAGAATGCTCCGTACATCAGCCTCGAGCAAGGAATGGATCCTGTAGAGGTCCAAGGACTCGAGTCCTCATGCCTACCACGGACTAAATGCAGCGTTGGTGATCTGGTCAACAACCTATAGTTTCCTGACCACCGAGTTCCAGAATTTTCGGAAGCGCAAACAAAGGACTTAGCCACTCCGCTGCGCCACCCCTTTTTGACCAGTCGAAAAACTTCACCGCGGAGGTCGCTTCTCGAGCTTCGCGGATCATGGAACTATGGGACAAACCTGTTGGAATAGGTCAAGCGCGTCCGGTATGCTACGCCACATTTGCAACTTCCTGTGTGCTCGAAATCCAGGAGGAATCCGAGAGACGCCGCTAATCGACTGCCGAAGGGGCCCTCTTCTAAGTGAGCCCGCCCACCCAGAGAAGCGACTTTGAGATGCTCCGTTTGGTATACGCGGTTATCACATGCCGCTGCAACATACGTCACTGACAAGCCGCCCGCCGCAGGCGTGAAATTGGTGCTGATAGTTAGGGAGATCGCTCCTCGGCC
>Ga0181532_10002749_pt1 | contig 16290 bp, 14 predicted proteins | sample PEATcosm2014_Bin_33_FD_119768 | JGI IMG/M metagenome (GOLD analysis project Ga0181532, IMG submission 119768) | Peatland microbial communities from MTU Mesocosm Facility, Houghton, MI, USA - PEATcosm2014_Bin11_30_metaG | ecosystem: Environmental > Terrestrial > Soil > Wetlands > Peat | place...
CCATGAACACCGCAAGCACCGTAGCAATCGCGTATGCCGTGTGCCCGAAAATCAGCCCCAGCGCCTTCCCCCACGCCACCTGATACACCAGCCCCGCCGCCCCCGACAAAAAGAAGCACCCAAATACGCCTCGCAGCCCCTCTCTTGTTTTCGGATTTTCCGTTGCCATTTTGGAGCGCGGCGCCAGCGCCGGGTCAAGCCGCAATCTTAGTACACCTTGGGCCAATTGGCGCAGACGGGCCATTTGACTAAATCGGACTTCAGGACTCTCGCTCGGCGAACGGCCACATCCTGGGCAGTCGGCAACTCTACCCTGACGAAATAATCTGTGGATGGACCGTCACCGGTTCGCCATCGGCATAGCCCCAAATCCAATTCGGTTTGGCCTTCTCGGGAACCTTACTAGCTGACACGTGAGGCACGGCGGTTGGTGGATCGTCGGCAGATCGGAAGTCATCCAGAAACGGTATTCGAGGAGATGAGAACTCAAGCGACCTGCCGAGACCTCACTTCCCCCATCGGGACTTCTCGCTCGTTTCGCCGAATTCACATTGGCGAGAAAAACATCTGCCTGGAGCTTTGCACACTGACAGCGCGTGGGTGTACGTTATTGGTCGGCCGGGAAGTCGAAATGGAAACCCCGGTTACATCTCCACCGTTATCCCGCCAAGGGGAGAGCACGGCATGCGCATTTCAAGACTTTGCTCCGCAGTTCCGATTCTTCTTAGCATGTGCCTCTTTTCATGGGCATTCCTGTCGGCTCATGCTCAGCAGAACCAGCAACGAGCGCGCGCGACAACGAATTTGCCCTACGGCATTTCGGTGGTAAATAAGATTGACGCCCATAGAGTGGGACAACTGTTTGATACAAGCAATCCAACGCTAAACGCCTACAGCAATCCGAACACGTCAGGGGTCACCTTCCGGACTTCGTGGGCAGATGTCGAATCGGAAGAAGGAAAATTTGATTTCAGCAAGATTGACACTGTTTTTGCCAACGCCGAGAAAAATGGCAAGTGGGTAGAGCTTATTTTAATACCCGGTTTCGGCACGCCTGGCTGGGCAATGCAAGGGGCGCAAAGCGGAATGTTCACTATCCCGTATGGACCCGGTAGTGGAATGTCGTTGCCGCTGCCCGTACCTTGGGATCAAACCTACCTGTCTCGTTGGTTCACCTTCTTGAAAGTGATTGCAGACCGATATGCTGGCAAGGCTTCCTTTCGAAAGATTGCCGCAGCCGGCCCGACTTGTGTCTCGGCCGAGATGTCATTACCCGACTCCCCAAATGATATCGCCCAGTGGGAGAAGTTCGGCTGTACCACTCAGAAGTACATCAATGCCTGGAAGCAGACGTTTAGAGCCTACTCATCCACTTTCCCCCGCCAGCATTTTTCGCTGGCGCTGCATCTAGGCCTTCCGATTCCGAAGAGAACTCAGAGCACTTATGTAAGGGACCAGATTCTCGGTCTGGGGCTCCAATACCCTAGCCAGTTTGCCCTGCAAGCAGACGGCTTAAAGGGTGACTCGAACGAAACGTTTGGGTATCGCGTCGTCAGAGATTACAGCGGACGGGTGGTCACTGGATTTATGATGGACACTACTGCCGTTCTACGGCCGCAACAGATGGGTGCTGAGGGCGATCCCCCCCTCGCTTTGAGAAAATCGATCGATAAAGGGATGCGGCCAAACGATTCCGGTCAGCATGTCGATTATCTGGAAATTTACGAACCCGATGTGCTTGCGGACGAAATGCAACCAGTACTGCATTATGGAGCGGCGCTCTTCGAGCGAAAACAATGATCTGTCCCTGTCCTCTGACATCGGATGAACACGACACTCCCACAAGCTGCAGGCTCGGCGCCCCCCGGAATAGCTATGCGGGCACAGCCGGGCGAATTCGCCTTAGACGAATGCCGCACAGCCGCTACCGGAAGATCCATTTCCTGATCGACTCATACCAACTCCCGGTGGCGTACTCGTAAAAGTGCCGTTCACTGGCAAGAAACGGCGTTGTAGGAGATCCCCTTACGAGTTGGCCTTATTGATGGGTTTTAAGCATGCAGGACAACTAGGGTTGGTGTCGCACGACGCGTCACCCTTGAAGACGTACCCGGGGGCGGAGCGGGGTCTGCAAGCGGTGCAAAATCGTTGGAACCTGAAAAAGTCTGGATTTACAGGCGCTCACTAAGCCGAAAGGTGGAGCCCTCATTTCTGATCACAAACCGGCTGATCGCAATGCTCTCCCTAGAAACGAAGCTGGAGGTGCCCGGCACCAGCGGCAACTTGAGTGAGGCATACGGCGTGGTTGGTAGGGGCGGTGGGGATCGAACCCACGACCTTCGGCTTAAAAGGCCGCTGCTCTACCACTGAGCTACGCCCCTATGAACACAAACTCCTATTCTACAGGAAATTCCCAAAACTCGCCTGATCATTGAAAGCACAGCGTCGAGCGAACGGCAAAGAAATCTCGGGGTTCCGCTCGGGAATCCATCTTTCGGAACTTATTTTGGGTTCTAAACCCGAACAGGCCGCTTTCGCTTCCATTCATGTTCGCGTCGCAACAACGATTGATGTTTCTTGATCTGCAATTCAATTTCGCTGAATGCCTTCTTGCAGCCCGCCAGAACATTCTTCCCGTTCCCCGTCGCTCGTAGAGTCCCCGTCGGCAGGGAAAGCGTCAAAGCCAGGGACTGCTCGTCAGTCCTCTGGTTCTTTGAAAACACGCCCTTGATCTGCACCAGATCCGGCTCATAACTCTTCAGCAACCGACCTAACTTATCCAATCGACGCGTAACCTCCATGGCCACAGCTTCTTGCGATTCTACGTGCTTGTAGCTGATTGAAACGTTCATGGTTGCACCTGTAGGAATGATGCGTATTGTGGAAGGAAAGCGACGCAGTGGATCTTCTGCACCGCATGACAATTTGAGCCTAGCACTACGCTTATCCTCACGCAATCCCACTACGCGTTGACAGTAACCTCAGGACTCCTTAGTCTACCTTCACCAGCGAATCACTCTCTTCGCGTAGCTTGCGTCCTGATGAAAAAACCCACCAGCCCCAGAACACCACCTCAAAACCGCCTCCGCATCGGTCCAGCCGGTTGGTCCTACAGCGATTGGGCAGGTTACGTCTACCCTTCTCGTCGTCCCAGAGGATTCCATGAGGCTACCTATCTCGCGCAGTTCTTTGACACCATCGAAATCAATACCTCCTTCTACCAGCCTTTGCGTCCGGACCATGCAGCCGCCTGGCTCGACCGTGTGGCCGCCAATCCGAATTTTGTCTTCACCGCGAAGCTTTGGCAAAAGTTCACGCACGATCCTTCCGCCACCATCGAGGATGAGCGCGCCGTCCGTGCGGGCTTCGACATCCTACAGAAAGAGGAGAAGCTTGGCGCCGTCCTTCTTCAATTCCCATTTTCCTTTCATTGCACGCGCGAAACCACGGCCTATCTCATCGCCGTTTTGAAGCGTTTCGCGGATTACCCGCTCGTTGTCGAGCTGCGCCACTCATCTTGGCAAGCACCCTCTACCCTCGCGCATCTCCGAGAGCGCCATGCGGGTTTCTGTAATATCGACCAGCCGATTATCGGCCACTCGCTTGCGCCTTCCGCAATCACCACCTCAGAAGTCGGCTACGTCCGACTCCACGGGCGGCGCTATGACACGTGGTTTAGTGACAATCCCGCCACGCCTCCGCACGAACGCTACAATTACCTGTACTCCGCCGACGAACTCGATCCGTGGATTGCCCGCATACGCACAATCCGCGAACACGCCCACAACACGTTTGTTGTCACCAACAATCACTACCAAGGTAAGGCCGTCGTCAATGCCCTACAACTCCTTAGCATTTTGAAGGGAACCACCGTCAAGGTACCCGAACCGCTGCGCCAGCACTATCCCCAACTCGAGCTCATTGCCAGTGAAATGCCAGCGGAACCCACTCTGTTTCCTTTGGGCTCACCACAAGCAAAAAAATGAAAGGGTCTACTTCTTGAAGAGATTCTCGAACGCCTGACGGGCATCCAGCGGACGCGAGGGGGCGGGAGCTTCTACGGGTACCTGGGCGGGTTGCATATACGAAGTCGGTGCCGTATCTTTCTCAACCGTTGTTCGGAACTCGTAAGAAGTACAGTCGTTCTTCGTGTCTTTCGGAGAAATGCGGGCCGGTATGGATTGCGTGCACTCGAATTGGGCCCCACTATCAAAATAGCGGCACTGCTTGCAGCAATGCAGCTCAAAATTGCATTTGGGACATTTCCCGCCTGGATCAAAGCCCGCCACGAGCACCGCGCCACAGTTCGAGCAGCGCGCTCGTGTTACCGTGCCCACCATCCTCGGCGTCCGCGGACCAAGATGATCCGTGGCACCCCGCGGACCTCCCTGCGGTGGCTTTCGATCTCTATCCTTCTTTTCGTGTTTTTCCTGCTTTTCGGCATCACGATAGCCGCGGTGACCGTACTTGCGATCCACAAACGCCTCCGTCCGTCAGTCGCAACGGACTGTAACTACAACTTCGTACACGACTGTCGAAAAACGTGTCTTTTCCCGAGATGTATCCAATCGGAACGCTTCATACGCCCAGCACACCAGTCTTCCCCGTTGAAGTTATTCTGGAATGCTGCTTAGCGAGAGCAGAAGATGGGACATCTATGGTTGTAATCCTCTGGGAGTTCGAAGTCAAGCCAGGAAGTGAAGAACGCTTTCAAAGAGTCTATGGGCCCGAAGGAGCCTGGGTCCGACTCTTCCAACACGATCCCCATTTTCAGGGGACTCAACTCCTGCAGGATCCCTCCCGCCCTCGCTACTACTTCACGATCGACTTCTGGGATTCCGAGGCCGCCTACCACGACTTCCTGGATGCCAATCGCCCGGCATACGAAGAATTGGACCGCGCCGGCGAAGGACTCACTGTTCGGGAACGGCACATTCTGTCCTTCACCCTCCGCGCGCCAGTGCCTCCTCAACCTTAGGCAAATAAGCCAACCAATCCGTCGGGTGGCAAATCCGGCTGAAGAATCCTCTGCGGCGTACCTGCCACGCGCAGCACAGCCTCCGCAGCCAGATATCCGCTCCGGACAGCACCTTCCATGGTCGCCGGCCAACCGGTATCGGTCCAATCCCCGGCAAGAAACATCCCTTTCACAGTGGTCTGTTGTCTTGGACGCCAGCGGTCCACTCCAGGTTGCGGGGAAAATGTGGCCGCGGCCTCCTTAATTACCGTCGCCTTCAGCAACTTCGCCTCTCTCGCGGCCGGTAGCGCCTGACGCACTTCCGCCAGGCAAAGATCGATGATTTCCTGTCGCGGTTTCTGCAGCAGGTCATAGGATGCGCTGATCACCAGTTGCAGATACTGCCCCTTTTCCTTGCCACTGCTGTTCTTTCCGGCATACAGCGCCGTCTTGTTGAAAATCCACTGCGTCGTCGTATCCAGCAAAGTCACAAACGGCTCCTGCATCACTTCCCGGTCAAACCAGAAATGCACACCGGTAATCGGTGAGGCTTCGATCTTTTCCAGGTGCGCAAGTGCGGGCTCTTGTTGTTTGACTTCTGCGGACAGCAATTCCTCCAGCCCCTCGTGGGGCAGGGCGAAGACATACGCCTCCGCAGACTCCAGTCGGCCACCATCAAACTCAACGCTTGCTAGTCCACCGTCCTGAAAATGGATCCTGCGCACCGGCATTCTCAAGCTTACTTCCCCACCCCGTCGCTCAATCTCTGCTTTGCAGCCGTCGTACAATTCCCCCAACGGGACCACCGGAACCCCCATCCGGTAGCCTGTCCGGTTCGAAAGAAATCCCTTCCAGAACACGTCCACGCCAAACCGCGCATCCGTCTTATCCAGTTCTTCGTCCAGCGCGCTGACCAGTACGACCCGCCAAAACCGCTCGATGGCGCCGGGCGTCTGTTTTCTCTTCCGCAACCATTCCAGCATCGAAATGCCGCCCGGTTCGTCCAAATCCGCCGTATGTCCCTTGCCACGCACAATATCGAGCAACGCACTCGCAATGGACTTTTTATCGGCGAAGGTCAGCGGTGCAAATCTCAGAAACGATCCTGTCATATGCAGTGGCGCTGGCAGCAACCCTGCTTTCATGATTCCCGTTCGCCCCTGGGGATCCTGAAACACCAGACGGTCAAAATACTTGATTTTGTCCTGGGCCCCGACGCGGCGGTAAAAATCCGCAAGGTTCGTGCAGCAACCCAGGGTCACATGCTGGCAATTGTCCACATGCTCGCCATCCGGCAAGACATACGACGTTGCGCGGCCGCCAAGAAATGGCCTCTGTTCGAACAAGCGCACTCGCCAACCGGCTTCAGCCAGCGCGACGCCCGCCGACAACCCCGCCAGCCCGCCGCCGATCACGATCACGTTTTGCAAGGATGTTCTCTTCCGTGTGACGCCCGAACCGCGCCTTGGCAATGAACTTAAGTTTTTCCGCCTTCGACAACCGCACGCGCTCGCCGAAAACGGCAAAATCCACCGACTCGATCCTCGCCAGCAAGGCACTATAGGTATGCGTCAACAACCACAATGTGCTCCGGCTCTCTTCCTCAATCAATCCCAATAATTCCGCGCCTTCTTCATAGAATTTCCAAGCGCGGTCTGCCTCAAACCGCAGCAATTCCCTGACACCCAGGCTGGCTTCGCCCCTCCCAAGATCTTCTTTAGTGACGCGGTAGTGCGTCAGGTCTTCCTCAGGCACGTAGACACGGCCGAGCCCGTAATCTTCGTTTACATCGCGAACAATGTTGGTTAATTGAAACGCAAGCCCCAGTTTCTCGGCCAGCGCCAGTGCCTTGGAATCACGGAACCCAAAAATGTGTGTGCAGGTCAGTCCCACAGTCCCGGCCACGCGGTAACAATACTCTTTCAAGCGCTCAAACGACGGATAGGTCTGAATCGTCAGATCCATCTCGGCCCCGGATATCAGATCGTGCAAATACCGCGGCGGCATCTTGTACCGCTGAATTGTGTCTACCAGCGCAGGCAGAATCTCCGCCGCACCCTTTAATCCCGTGAACGGGGAAGCCACCGCCGCCGAGCCGTCCACCACCTGCTCTTGCCCGGTAATCGCCTGATCTAAGGCCGCACGCCACTTTGCTAACCCACGCTGTTTGCTCGCCAAATCTGCGCCTTCATCCGAAACGTCGTCAATGAATCGCATGAATGCATACAAGGCCACAATCCCGTCACGCTTCGGCTTCGGGAGCAGGAAAAACGCGGGATAAAAATTGCTGTGCGCCTCCCGTGCCACGCGGTGACACTCTTCATAGGATGCAGCCACATCCAGCAGTTCTGGCGTGCTTTCTGTATTCGCTTTGGACCGGTTGCCTTCGTTGATGGGCGTAGGTGTCCCCGCAAACACCTGGGTAACGAGTGCGCGCCCCAGCAAACGCACTTGCTTGGCCTTGCTTACTTCCGGCCGTTGGTGCAGCGTGTCGTACCCCATCCTCTCGATCGCGTCCAATACGGCAATCCCGCCGCGGCTGAACATGGCCAAGTCCACACTCAATTTCCCTTCGACCATCTTCGAGAGCGGCGCACCCTTCTCAAAAAGTACTCGCGTATATTCGATCAGTTCTTTCATCAGCGAAACATAGCGCTCATCAAATTTCTTCTCGACGATCTCTTGCTCGCTCACCCCCCACGCCGCTGCACGGTCCAACGGAATATAAATTCGCCCCTTCTCCAGGTCGCGCGAAACGTCTTGCCAAAAATTTGCCAACTGCAGCGCCGTACACGTCGCGTCAGATAGCTTCTGCCGCACCTGATCCCGGTACCCGCAGAGATACAAAACCAGTCGACCGACCGGATTTGCCGAGTACACGCAATAATCCAGAACCGCGTCCCACGTCGGATACCGTTTCACGATCTGGTCTTGCCGAAAAGCCTTCAGTAGATCCGCGAACGGGTGTTTCGGCACGTCCTTCGCAATCACCGTCTCGCGCAGCGCCACAAACACGGGGTGCGAGGGTCTGCCCTCGTAACACGCGTCCAATTCCGTTTCCCACCAGTTGAGCAGTCCTAGCGCCCGGTCTTTCGAGGGGATCTCGTCGCCCAAATCATCCGCCCAACGACAATAGGAATACACGTTATAGAAATGTTGATGAAGTTCTTTCGGAAGGAGCCAAGACACCACATTGAAATTTTCGTAATGATGCGTCGCCAGCCACTTGGTATAGCGCTGCGCCTCAACTGGGCTACACCCGTTCGCCGGCAAATTCTCCATTAGCGATAGTTCGCCTGGACGCAGCATTACGTCAGAATTTCCTCTTTCTTGGATTTGCAGCAATTTGGGTCAGTCGAAGGTCTGGCTCTCACCCGGCACCAGTCACAATTCGCCAGTTACGGCCGCACGGCCAGCTTGATCTCTCCGCTGCGCGCCTTCATGCGCTCGAACGCCTGCGGCAGATCTTCCAATCGAATCTCTTCGGTCACAAATTCTTCGGCGGACACATCACCGCGACGTACCGCCTCCAAAGCCTCACGGATAAAGCGCGGCGTGTGATGGAACGGGGAAATCATCTTGATCTCGGAATAGTGAATCGCCGCAGGCTCAATCTCCACCCGCGTCCCGGTCGGCAACCCGCTGAAGAAGTTCACCACACCTCCGCGGCGCACCATCTTCAACGCTTGCTGCCAGGTCGCAGGGTTCCCCGCAGCTTCGACAACGGAATCGGGCCCGCGCCGTTCCTCCGTCAGATCACGTACCGCCGCCACCACATCCGGTATTTCCGTCACGTTGATGGTTACCGAAGCGCCCAATTTCCGGGCCACCGCCAGCGGTCCTTCGCGCCTTGCCAGCGCAATCACGCGTACTCCCCGGCGGGAAAGCATGCGCACATACTTCAAACCGATCGGACCACAACCGATGACCGCAGCTGTGTCACCGGTCCGAACTTCCATTTCGTGAATTCCGCGCAACACGCACGCCAATGGTTCCACAAAAGCAGCGCTATGGTCGTCCACCGAGTGAGGCACTTCCAGCATGTTCTCGCGGACAATGCGTCCCGGAATCCGCATGTATTCCGCATACGCCCCATTATTGAACAGCAGGTCGTCGCAGAGATTTTCCTGCCCGCGCCGGCAATGGTAACAACGGAAGCAGGGGGCCGAATTCGCTGCAATTACTCGCGTACCCAGCCGCCATCTTGCATCCACGCGCTTTCCCATCGCCACGATCTCTCCAACCACTTCGTGCCCGAACACGGCCGGTGGCTGAATCATCTTGGCGTGGTACCCGCGCTTCCAAACTTTTAGGTCTGTACCATCGGTCAGAGCCAACCGCACTCGGAGCAGCACTTCATCTGCAGCGAGCGTCGGCACTTCAATCTTCTCGATTCGAAGATCTTCGCTGCCGTAGAGCACCGCCGCTGTCATTTTCGAGGGCACGGCAATCCTCGCGGGCGCCAGAATCTCTTCCAGCCCGGTCTCCGTCTTTTTTGTGGACGCTGTTCTCATGAGTGCGCAATTAGGATCTTCAGCGATTCTTCCGTGGGCCTGTTGGCCAACTCCAAACCTTCTTGGATTCTAGCCAATGGGAACCGGTGCGTGACAATTTCCATCACCGGCAGTTTCTTCCCTAGCACCAGTGCCGCTGCACTTTCTTGGATGTCTACAGCCGCACTGTAGCTGCCTAGGATTTCCTTTTCGTCTATCCCTACGGCAGCCGCTGGAAACTCGATCTTTGTCACTGGGTCGTTTGCAGCAAATAGAAGGACTCGTCCCCCAGGCCTGGCCGCAGCCAACGCTTCCACCACCACCGCAGGATGCGCCACCGCAACCAAAACCGCATCTGCCCCACGACCCCCCGTCCGGGTCCTGACTTCTTCCACAAGCTTACCACTTATAGGGTCAAATGACTCTAGCGCTCCCAATTTCAGGCTTTTCGCCCGCCGGGTCGCCATAGGGTCACTAGTGTAGATGCGTGCACCCACCGTTTGGGTAACCATCAACAATTGCAATCCGATGGGGCCACACCCCACAATCAAGACGGTCTCCCCTGCGACCACCCGAGCCTTTTCTACCGCCTTCACGATGGTGTTGATCGGCTCAATAAAAGTGGCCTCCTCAAAGCTCACTTTGTCCGGAAGCGCCACAATCCCCCGCTGCGCTACCCAAGGCATCGCCTTAACGTACTCTCCAAAACCGCCACCGTTCGGGTTGAATCCGCCGGTCAGCCCAGTGTTCTTATATTGCTTGCATTGCGAAAACAGCCGATTCTTGCAATAAAAACACTCTCCGCAAGGGATGTGATGAAAGCTCATCACCCGGTCGCCGAGCTTCCATTTGGTCACGCCACGACCCACCGCGACCACCGTTCCAGCCAACTCATGCCCCAGAATCTGGGGTGGCTCCACATACCTCTGAAAGATTTTCTTGATGTCCGTCCCGCAAATCCCGCAAGCCGCCACTTTGATGAGCACTTCGCCCTCGCCCACCTCCGGCACTGGCACTTCCTCCACCCGCACCACGCCCTTCTCGCGGTAAACCCCAGCCCGCATGGTCTTCGGTATGGTCCCCAAAGTCCTCGACTGTTCTGCCATGGATTCGGTTCTACTCATTCTGCCCCCGCCTCACGCGACCGGGCAATCTGGCCATTGCCGCTGATCGTTTGTACGTAACCATCCAAGAAATCCGCCAGCCGTTGTGCGGCGTGCCGGCTCTGTTTCCCGAATCGCAGCAGCGCCGGGAGTGCCCGGGGGTTCTTCGCTAGTTCGCCGATCACCTTCAGCACGATCACTTCGTGTCTCTTGGACAATGTGAGATTGAAATTGATGGGAAGATCTTCTTTCGCCGAGTCGCTGATCGCCCGTACAACTACGCCTCGCGCACCCCAAGCGTAAGCCTCTTTGACAATAGCAAAGCTCTCCATGTCCACGGATTGTGCCCTCGATGAACAGGTCTTTTTCTCGCTCGCTTTGACAAGTACATGGTTCGATGTGAACATGCAGTCCGCCGCGATCGCCCCTCCCTCGAGTGCCTGCCTTCGCAAATCCGCATCTACTTTCAATCGATCCGACGGCAAATCCGCACGTTGGTTCTCGGCTATCAGCGCCTGCGGGGCAATGATGTCGCCGGGGGCTAGACTCTCCTGAAGTGCCCCCGCTAGTCCGCTCGAAACGCAAACATCGAAGTGTTTGCTTTCATCCGCCATAGCCATCATCAGTCCCATCGCCCGAGCCGACGATTGCGTTCCAACTCCGGTCACAAGCACGGTGACGTCCGCGCTACCGGCTGTCGTCCGCCACAGCCGCAGCCCGTCGTAGTCGATGGACGTGAATTTACGCAGCTTGCGCCACGGCGCAAACTCCGCGTCCACCGCAAATGTCACCAGCACGCGCATTCTTGCTTCCTTAGCTGGTTGCTTCTTTCAGGCCGTCAATTTCATCTTCTTCATTCGTCTCGGCTTCACATATCCATTCGCCTGATACCACCGCACCGCCCGCTGCAACGCCGCTGTCACAGATCCAGGCTGAAATCCAAACTCTCGCACCGCCCGCGAAGCATCTACAAACATCCTATGTTGCGCGATCTTCACGCCCTCCACGGGAATCTGCGGTTCCTTCCCGATGAGTCGCGAAAACGTACTCTCCACATACGCTACACCCAATGCCACGCCATGCGGGATTTTCATCGACGGCGCTCGCAAACCCGTAATCCCCGCCAGGACATCCAGCAATCCCTTCAGTGTTAGATTCTCAGCGCCAAGCAAATACCGTTCGCCTATCTTTCCTCGCTCTGCCACTAGCAAATGTCCCGCCGCGCATTCTTCCACTCCCACAAAGTTCAATCCCGTCTCCACGTACCCGGGCATCTTTCCATTCAGAAAATCTAAAATAATCTTCCCCGTAGGCGTCGGCTTCCAATCCCACGGCCCCACCGGCGTCGTAGGCATGGCCACAATGGCTGCCAGCCCTTCCTTTGCCGCTTTCCGTATTTCCTGCTCCGCCATCCATTTTGACCGCTTGTAGTGCCCGATCATCTCTTCTAGCTTCGCGTCCGTGAATTCGTTCGGCAGTTCCGGCCGGTCCACCGCAATCGTCGCTACCGAGCTGGTATAAATCAGTTGCTCGATCCTTGCGTTCTTCGCGGCTGCCAAGAGATTCTTCGTCCCACCTACATTCGAATCGTAAATATCCTGCGGGTTCTTGGCCCACAGCCGGTAATCCGCCGCAACATGAAACACGCGCCTAACGCCATTCATCGCCCGTACGAGCGATGCCGCGTCCCGCAAATCCCCGGTCACATATTCCAACGACAAATCGCTGATCGCGCGATTGTTGCTCGATGGCCGCATCAATACGCGGACACGATCTCCCCGCGCCACCAATTGCCGCGCAATATGGCTCCCCAGAAATCCCGCCGCACCGGTCACTAGTGTCGTCACGTCTTGCGCTCCCCTTCGCGCTTTTCCCCCAGATTCCCGCCCAGTTGCCAGGCCAGCATTTTCCACCAGTCGCCCGCCTTCGGGTTCATTCCCACCAGCGCCGCAGTCTCATATCCCGCACGGCACTGGCAGTTCTCGCATCGCGGATTCAGGCCGCGCCCATAATTCTCCCAAACAGTTTCCTCAAGCAGCGCCTGATAGCTGTTTGCGTAATTACTATTTAGAATGCTGCACGGCCCGGCCCAACCTTGTGGCCCATAGACCGGCCCACCCCACGCGCTGCAGTCCAACTCCCTCTCTCCCCGCAAATATTCCAGGTAAATGGGAGAAATCATCAGGTTGTAGTCGCCCAGCAGGTCACTCGCTTCGCGGAATCTCTGGTGCATCTGCGAATGGAATTTCGCGCTTCCCTCCGAGCACAGCTTCTGCTCGGGATAGTGCGGTGTGAGCAGGTATCCATCCACATGCATGGCGTGGAGCCGTTCATACAGTCCCGCCAAATCGTTCATCTGCGCGTCCGCATAGATCGTGCTGCTCACCACGACAAAGAAGCCCGCATTCTTAGCAGCCTTGATCCCATCGATCGCTTCCGCGAAAAGACCCGTTCGGTTCGCGCGCGTATCATGCGCTTCTCGCGTCCCATCCAGTTTCACATTCCAAAAAAAATTCGTGTACGGAGGAATCATGTGCAAGCGCCGTCGTATCAGCGTGCCGTCGGTACACAAAAACAGTTGCCGGCCTCGCTCCAGGATTGCCCGGGTCAGTGTGGCGATTTCCGGATACTCCAGTGGTTCGCCTCCACAGATCGACACAATGGGTGTCTTGCATTCCTCGACCGCCGCCAGGCATTGTTCCACGCTGAGCATCGGCCAGTCGACGGACGATCCATTGCCATCGTTCCCACGGCAAGCCGAACTACAACCCCCCAGCGGATCGAGCGACAGCACGACGGGAAACTTCCGCTCGCCGCGCAGTCTTTTCCCGGCGAGGTACTTCGCGGAATCGAAAACAAGTCCGATGGGGTACCGCATTGGGTGGCTTAGGAGGCGCGCCGCTCGCGCGCAGTATACAGGCCGCTTCGCAGCCGGAACTCATTCGGATGGAACTTCACCGCGCAGTAGTCTGTCGCTCGCTGTGCCTGATTGCGGTAACGGGCAAGCGCATACACCGGGAAGGAATTCTTGTAGAGGTGATACTTCAGGTAGAAAACTCCCGGGAATCCCGTGCCGGTAAAATCCTCTTCGCTCCAGGAACCATTCGCATGTTGCTGGGTTATCAGATAGGCCGTTGCGCGCGCGATCGCCGGATCGTTCGGGTCCGCCCCGGCCAATAAACCAATCAACCCCCAGGCCGTCTGCGAAGGAGTGCTGTTCCCCTGTCCCTTACTGGACACCACCTCATAACTGTTCAGCGACTCGCCAAAACTTCCATCGGCCTTCTGCACTTGGCGAAGCCAATCGACCGCACGCACGCAATAATCCTGCGCGGTTATCGAAACCGTTTCGAGCGCCCTCAGCACGCCACTCGTGCCATACACGTAATTCACGCCCCAGCGCCCGAACCACGATCCATCTTTGCTCTGGTCCTTCGTAAGGAATCCCACCGCCTTGCGCACTACGGGATGATCTGCGGGCCAGCCAAACCGGCCTAGGCATTCGAGAACGCGAGCGGTCACGTCCGCCGTCGAAGGATCAATCATGGCATTATGGTCTGCAAACGGTATGTTGCAAAGCAGCTGCCGGTCGTTATCGCGATCAAATGCGCCCCAGCCGCCATCGCGGTTCTGCATGCTCAGCAACCACTGAATTCCCCGGCGCATTGCGCCTTGCATGCGCGTCTCATCAGGGAATTTCACTCGCTGCAAGGCCATGAGCACAAATGCGGTGTCATCCACGTCCGGATAAAAATCGTTACGGAACTCAAACGCCCAGCCGCCCGGCTCGGCATCCTTGTTCTTAATCTGCCAGTCGCCACCCCCCAGAATCTGCTTCGATAGCAGCCAGTCCGCCGCCTTCACGAGCGCGGGGTGATCGGCAGGCAATCCGGCCTCTTCTAGGGCCACCATGGCAATGCACGTATCCCAAACCGGCGAAACGCATGGCTGCAGGCGAATAGTATCGCCCTCTTCAATCTCAAACCGCGCAAATTCCTTGATCTCCCGAAACGTCAGTGGATCTTCGGGCCCATGCCCCAGCGCCATCAGGGCGAAAATCGAATTCATCATGGACGGATAAATCGCCGCCAAGCCCTCTGTCCGCTCCATGTGCTCCACCATCCACTGTTTTGCTTCCCGAATGGCCTTCTGCCGCAGCGGTTTCCAAGGCAGCTTCTCATACAACTTCAGCCCTCGATCGACCGCCAGGAAAACATTCTTCCAGGACAGGAACTGCTTGCTCCAGTGAAACGCCGCCGTCTTTTGCGAGGGATCCTTAAACAACTCGTCCACACGCGCGTGCTCCGGCAAACGAAATTCCGGCCGCAGCGACGATAGGATCGCCATCGGAATTACAATTCCGCGTGTCCAGGAGGACATCTCGTAAATATTAAAGTAGAACCAGTTTGGCAGGAGCATCAGTTCCGGTGGTATCGCCGGAACCATTTCCCAGCCCACCGCTCCCACTAACGCCAGATAAAAACGCACGTAAGAATTGGTATATTCCAATCCGCCAAGCCTGTGCACCGTCTCCCGCGCTTTCACCATGTGCGGCGCATCCGCAGAATCCCCGGCCAGTTTCAGCGCGAAATACGCTTTGGTCGTTGCGTTCAGCTCGGAAGGCCCCCCGGGATAGATCGGCCAACCGCCTGTGTCCAGCTGCTTGCGGCGAACGTAATTTGCGAGCTTGGCAATGCGCCCGGGTTCGGCCTTACCCAGAACGTACAAATAGTAAATGTAATCGGACTCGAGCGTGGTATCGGCCTCGAGTTCACCATGCCAATACCCTTCTTCGGCTTGCATGGAGAGGAGGTACTCTGCGCCGTTCTTGACGGCCGTTTCGACTCGTTCGGCCCAATCCTCCCGGCGCCACGGAGCGGGCGCGGGTGCTACCGGCAGTTCCTCTCCTACTCGTACAAACGACGCCATTCGTGCTCCCCCTAGAGCAATCCTTCTGCCCAGCTTGGGTACACCCCGAATCGTTCTCGGAAATCCCGCTAACTTGCCTATTGCGTTACACTTCCGCCCAGAAGTGCGACCCCTGTGAGCTGCGGTACCCCCAGTACTTATTCATTATCGCCGCACCCCCAAGAAGGGTCAACGACTAAGATGCCGAATGAGCAACCTCGCGTTGTCGGGCACACTCAGACCGAGACACCCGCTGCCTGTTCCAACATTCGATGCACCAGCTCCCCTAATGGTTCAGGCAGTTTCTCTCCCTCGCGCTGCAAGACAGAGGGCTTTTCCTTCATCAACTGCGCCGGCAGTTTCATCCACAAGGGCGCGGGCAGCGCATCGCTGCCGAGCTCCCCGCGCAGTACAAGCGCATGGGCACGGTCGAGCGCCATCTGCGCCGATTCCTTGAAATCTTCCTTGAGCGGATCAAGTACGGGGAAATACAGCGACGGTTTTACAAACTGCATCAGCGAGTTGCTCTCCACGATTACGGCCCGATTTGCGGGATCGGTTGTTTCTCGCCCCGCCTCGTCCAAAGCTTCTCGCAACAGCGGCAATCCCTCCGCCAAGTATCCCTGTTTGGTCCTCAGCCAAAAAGAACGCTTCGCTCCCGCCGCCAGAAACCGCGCGCTGTCTGTGCCCGTATCCGTCCGCGTCTCCCAATAGAGCGCGCAAACATGCTCGCTAGGTGCGCAATCGCAGTTCTCCCCATTCTGCGCACAGACTCCGTGACCGTATTGCGTGACCTTCCCGGCGATCCATTCCGTGCGGGGAAAAGCGC
>Ga0181532_10002750_pt1 | contig 16288 bp, 15 predicted proteins | sample PEATcosm2014_Bin_33_FD_119768 | JGI IMG/M metagenome (GOLD analysis project Ga0181532, IMG submission 119768) | Peatland microbial communities from MTU Mesocosm Facility, Houghton, MI, USA - PEATcosm2014_Bin11_30_metaG | ecosystem: Environmental > Terrestrial > Soil > Wetlands > Peat | place...
GTACTAACATAGATGCTCGATCCGGTCAAAACTTTTCACGCGACCGTCCCGTTTTTCTTAGGCCGTTGTGGCTGATTGGCACGTCCTCTCCCGTGGGGGCTTTCCGGATGAGTCTCTAGGTCACTCCTGTTCGGTGGAGGGCGCCGCAGGGTCCATGCGGCGTGGATTAACTTTATTGTTTTATAGGGCTTGTCAGCTTGATAACGGTGAGGCCCGGTGAGCTGGCGAGTGACCGGGGAAAGCAAGTTTTCGACAAGACTCCGCCCGCAACAATTGACATATACAATCGCAGTAAGCTGTTGTTGGCTTGGGATGGTGATCCATCGATTTTGCGATCCTTCCGTCTGTCCTGCTGGGCCGAACCCTATCCGCACGTGATCAACAGCATCATGCAGGAACAAGAGGCGTACGCCAACTGAAGGCCACTCTTGGGGTGGACCGGATTCGGCCGACGAGGGCTGAGGCTGAGGACCTTCGGCGGATGGTCCTGTTTTTGATCAGGCAGATTAGAAAGAAGCATCCGTATGTCACCTCGTGGTTTTTATCCCGGCGCGTCGCGCGTGCTCAACCTAAGGCCGCTCTTTAGCCTTTTCTCAAGCGACCTGGCCATCGATCTGGGAACCGCCAACACACTGGTTTATGTTCGTGGCAAGGGCATCGTGGTGAACGAGCCGTCCATGGTAGCCATCAACAAGAACACCGGTGAGGTAGAAGCGGTGGGAAGAGAGGCCAAGGAAATGTTAGGCCGCACACCGGGCCACATCGTTGCCATCCGACCGCTGAAAGACGGCGTCATCGCCGATTTCAAAGTGACCGAGAAGATGTTGAATTACTTTATCCAGAAAGCGCACAACCGCAAGATGTTGGTGCACCCACGCATTGTGATTGGTGTGCCCGCGGAGATCACGCAGGTGGAACGACGCGCGGTCATGGACTCCGCTTACCGTGCGAAAGCCAGCGAGGTCTATCTGGTAGACCAAGCCATGGTGGCGGCCATTGGTGCGGGGCTTCCCACCAGTGAACCCACCGGAAGCATGATCATCGATATTGGGGGAGGTACCACAGATATTGCGGTGATCTCTCTGAGTGGCATCGTCTACGCCCGTTCTTTGCGTATGGCAGGAAACCAAATGGACGAAGCCATCATGACTTATGTGAAGCGAAAATATAACTTGCTGATTGGCGAACGCACCGCCGAGCAGATCAAAATTGAAATAGGGAGTGCGTTCCCGCTCGATAAGCCGCTGACGATGGAAATCAAGGGCCGCAACCTGATTGAAGGCGTACCTAAGACCATCATTCTGAATGACAGTGAAGTCCGCGAGGCATTGAGTGAATGGGTGTCGACCCTCATGAACGCCATTCGTGTGGGGCTAGAGCGCATACCGCCCGAGCTCTCCGCTGACATCAGCGACCGCGGCATCGTGCTCACCGGTGGTGGCGCGCTCTTGAAGAACCTGGATAGCCGCATCCGAGAAGAAACGGGACTTCCTGTCTCGATTGCCGATGACCCGCTGTGCTGCGTTGTTCTGGGGACGGGCAAGATGCTTGACGATTTCAAACTACTGCGGAAGCTTTCCATTGATTCCGTGGCGGCCTGAACGGAGTCGAGCACATGATTTGTGATAGTCCCCAGTGTGCGTCATTCATTCACGTCGTCGAGAAATGACCTGAGGTGGCGGGAGCGCGAAGGATGGCGCAGCTTGCGCAGCGCCTTGGCTTCGATCTGGCGAATGCGCTCGCGGGTGACAGCGAACTCTAGGCCAACTTCCTCCAGCGTGTGTTCCGAGCCGTCCTCCAGACCAAAGCGCATCTTCATGATCTTTTCCTCGCGCGGAGTCAGGGTGTGCAGCACGTGCGCGGTCCGTTCCTTCAGGCTCACGTTGATGACCGCCTCGGCGGGCGAGACCGCGGCGCGGTTTTCGATGAAGTCGCCGAGGTGGGAATCCCCCTCCTCGCCGATCGGCGTCTCCAGCGAGATCGGTGCCTGCATGATCTTGAACACCTTGCGCACTTTGGCCGCCGGAATGTCCATCTGCTTGGCAATCTCTGCCGACGTGGGTTCGCGGCCCAGCTGCTGGACCAGTTGCCGCGAGATGCGAATGAGCTTGTTGACGATCTCGACCATGTGCACCGGGAGGCGGATGGTGCGCGCCTGGTCGGCAATGGCTCGGGTGATGGCCTGGCGAATCCACCAGGTGGCGTAGGTGAAAACTTGTAGCCGCGGCGGTAGTCGAACTTGTCCACTCCCTTCATCAGGCCGACGTTGCCCTCTTGGATCAGGTCCAGGAACTGCAGCCCGCGATTGGCATACTTTTTGGTGATGGAAACTACGAGGCGCAGGTTGGCCTCGATGAGCTCATGCTTGGCCTGCTCCCTGTCCATCTCACCCTGGATCATTTCGCGCTGGGTGCGGTGCAGCTCCTTAAAGGCCACTCCGGCATCGCACTCCAACCTTTCCAGATCTTCGCGATGCCGCCGCTGGGTCTTGCGGTAATCTTTCTTGAGTTCTTCGCTGCGCGTGCTCTCAATCTTCCTTTCTAGGTTGCTGACCTGCCGGTCGAGCGAGCGCATGATGTCCACGGTCTGATTCGCCCGATCGATCCGGCGTTCGCGCTCGAAGTTGGTTAGACCTAGGTTGCGGATGATGAGCGAAATCCGAACGATCTCGCGGCCCAGGCCCCATCGGCAGCGGCGGTATTCCCTTGCTTTGTTTTTTGCCGGGATGGTCTCTAGTCGTACGGCTAGCTGGCTGGCTCTTTTGTAATGCTTCTGTAGCTCGTCGATGTGGTGCGTAGTGTCCTTGACGCGATTCTGCAGGATCTCCTCGGTCATCTCTTCCTCATCGAAGACGATAATCTCCTTAATCGGGCGGACGCCACGCTTCAAATCCTCGCCAATGGCCAGAACCTGGCGGATCACAATAGGCGAGCGTGAAAGCGCCTTCAGCACTCGCCGCTGTCCGCGCTCGATACGCTTCGCAATGTCCACCTCGCCTTCGCGGGTGAGCAGAGGGACTACGCCCATCTCGCGCAGGTAGATGCGGATCGGATCGTCGGTCTTTTCAAGAGCGCCTGGGGGCGGAACGAGTCCGATGACCTCGCCGGGCTCCACTTCTTCCTCAAACTTATTTTTCAACGCCGCGGAAGATAGCTTGGGCTCGCCCTCAAGCACGTCAATGCCCATCGTGCCGATGGTAGCAAGCACGTCGTCCAGGTCCTCCGGGCAACGGACATCATTGGGAATCAGGTCATTCACCTATTCACCTTGTTGGAGGCGAGATACCCGTTTTCCTTTCCGGCATCCATGAGTTTCTTAACGTCGTCAAGAGCCAAGCTGAATCCCTTTCAACGCCTTCCCGCATGGAGAAAAAGGTGCTTTGACAATGACTGAAGCTTCCGCCCGAGAGCTGTCGCGTTAAACGCCGGTTGAATCCCAAAAGGGGCCCACGTCTGATTTTCGCCGATGCAGCTACGTCATGGGCTCCGCCGAAGGAATAGCTCCAACGTTCCCCAAAACGACCTCTCGTCAAGCATTTACGAGGGTTCCGATGCTGGACTTTGTTGCGTCGTACTTAGGCAGTCCTAAGCCACGGCTGGCAAGATTCACTTAACTTTAAGTTTCGCTGCTTGTTCCAGTTCTTTCACAGCCGCCATGGTGCGTGCAGTGTAGTCCGCACGCTTCTCCGACTTCGGGCGTCGGTTGCGTTTGGTGACAGAATTATGCTTTGACATTGGCTCCTCCTCTTGCTGCTTACAGTACCATGTTGTGCAGAGCGCCAGTTGGCCCTTAACTCACGAAGGCTGCTGCTTGGCAGCAGCGGCCCTGATTGCGGTAACTTAATCCCGCTCTTTGCGAAGCTTTTTTCGGGCACGCTTCTGCGCCAAATTGCTTCACCCGGCGTCTCTCGCCCGGCTTCAGGTAGTAGGAGTGACGCTTCACTTCCTTGATGATGTCTTCCGTCATAACCTTGCGCTTGAACCGCTGTGCAACAACAGCATCAACCGTCCGGACAACAGCGCCAGCAAGCCGGACGGCTGCTCGGCACCCACCAGGGTGCGGTGGAACCTCAGCATCTGGCGTACTACTTGGACGAGTTCACGTTCCGCTTCAATCGCCGAACCTGCAAAAGTCTCGGCAAGCTATTTTATCGGCTCATGCAACAGGCAGTAACCCGTCAGCCGACGACCGATGCCGCATTAGTGGCACCCTCCGAAAGGCCAACGGAAGGGCCACAACAGGTAGTGGCTACCTGAGTGAAGTGGATAGCCAGTCACCTTTTTTCCATGCCGTCGTGCTACGAAAAAAGCACATAGAGAGCCAAACTCGGCCCAAAGCGTGTTGATCCCGCTACCCCGCTGCGCTCGGATTGCCTGCGCGCATCTCGCCGAAGAACGGGGTGCCCTGCTGCTGCACACACTCAGCAGCGTAGAGGTACATAGCGGCCGACCAGGTCTGCCAATCCCGCCCGCTGGGCTGACCGGTCTGCGCGTGAATCCACTCGTTGAAACCCCACTCCGCCTCGTTTTCGTGCCACGGCTTGACCAGTTCGGTCAGCGCCAACAGCTTCCGCCGCGCCAGCCCCATCCGCCCCGCCGCTACGCATGCCGCCACATAGAAGCCGCAGACAAACGGCCAGACGCCCCCGTTGTGATACTCGCCGGGCCGGTTAAATCGCTCGTATCGCGGCCGCCAATCGGCATGATGGGGCAGGATATACGGAAACAAACAGGGCGGCAAATCCACGGCCAGCTCTCCGCGGTCCCGCATGGCCTCGCACTCGGCCTCAATCCATGCCACCAGGTTTCGTGCCCGATGAGGCGAAGCAATCCCAGTCAGAATCGCCAGGCTGTTGCCCAGCAGATCGAAACGGTCGCTGTTCAGGACTTTGTAGGAGTAGAGTGCATAATAGGGCTTGGATGGCACTACAAGACCCTCGTGCTCATGGGGGTTCTTCTCCTCACCACGGACCTCCAGACGGTTCATCAACTCGCGCAGTTGACCGGCGGACTCGTGCTCGCCATAAAGCAGAAGATACGCGTAAACCAGTGTATTCACGTACAGCCCATAACCCATCACCCACTGCTCGTCACGCCAGTCGCTGGTCGGTAACTGCGAGACCATCACCATGTCGTCAGGGCTCTGGTACTGCATCCACTTCAAAGCGTTCTGCGCTGCCGCGTTGAGGAACTCCGGCTGGTTGGCCGATTTCCTGTATAGTGCCAAGCCAAAGAGGAACAGCGGCGTCGTATCGCTGGCGCCACGGTCAGCAGGATCGTGCGCGAGTGATGGGATGTGGCCGCGCGGCGTCTGATTGGTTGCCAGCGCCACCAGTGTGCGCCGCAGCGCGTCCGCAAGCTCCTCGTTGCCGGTGGCCAGAAAGCCCAGGGCTGAAATCATCAGGTCCCGCGTGTAAGGTTCCGGGTATCCCCACCCGGCGGTCCGAGGCAGTCCTTGAAACGGCCCCCGCGCGTTTCGGAGCAGGACGCGGAGGGCCGCCTCTTTGGCCTGATCAATGGAGGCAAGCGCCTTCTCGTCCATAAGCATGGCCACCTCGATGGCGTGCGGTGCTCTCTATTGAATTCCCAACCGGTCGGACACAGTCTTCAGGAAACGCCTGGCTACCTGGCGATAGTCGAACAACTCGGCCACCCGTTTTCGGCCCGCTTCGCCCATCCCCCGCCGCAGACCGCTGTCCTGCATGAGAATCAGGAGGTACTTGGCGATGTCGGGCACGCTGGCTCGGTACTCCGCTGTCCGCGGGTTTGGAAACACGATACGATGGCTATCGTCGATCCCGTGGCCTTCCCCGAATGCCGCCTTACCGATCTTCCTCTCCTCTGCTACCTTCGCCAGGAATGCCGTTTCACCGTGGACCATCGTGTCGAGACATCCCATCGCGTTGATCGCGATCACCGGCTTTGCGCAGGCGTTAGCCTCCACCTGAATCATTCCGAAACCCTCCAGCCGCGACGGAGCAGCGTAGATATCGCAGGCGGCCAACAAGTAGGACATGAAATTGTGGGAGACCACGTTGGTGGAGTAGATGACCTTCTTGTCGATGCCCAGATGCGCCGCCAGTTCGAGGTCGATCAGGTTCTGTTGGACCGTGCGGGGCTGAGGCCAAACTTTGCAGACATATCTCCAGTCGGGCGCCTGGGCATCAATCAGGGCCAGCGCCTGCATGACCTCCTGGGCGCCCTTGGACGCCGCGTCGCCGCCAACGGTCAGGATCATGATCTGGTCATCAGATACTCCCAGAGCCTCGCGGATCGATCGGACCTTCAGGTCATCGCGGCTGCGCGGCGCGAAGCCGTCCGTGTCGCAACCTACCGGCAGCACCTCGATATTGTCTCCCCTGATGCCATCCCTGATGTATGTCTCCTTCACCCAGTTGGAGGTGACCAGGATCAGCGGCAGGGCGTTCAGCACCTCGTGGTGTGCCGCGACATAACCATCGGCCACGAGCCATGGGACGGTCTTCATCCCAAACTGTTGCGGGTGTAGCACCAGGTGCGGAATATGGCCCCAGAACCCCACTCCGACCACCACATCCGGCTGGAACCAGCGATAGTACCATTCCTTTTCCAGGGGCGACTCGAAATGTACCGGGTGGACATCCGCGCCGATCTCGCGCAGGCCCCTGCAAAATAGCTGACCTTGCGTCGCCAGACCGGCCGCCGATGGTGGGTATTCGGTCAACACAAGCACTTTCACGATTGTTGCTCCCAGGGTGCCGCGCGCTTTACCGCGGCTTGTGCCGAGTCAAAGCACCAGAACCCTTCTTCTCGCGGAGTGCTCTGCGCTTCCCAACTCTCGGGCCCAAACCCGTAAAGATCCGTAATCAACCGGCGCTTTTCGAGCCAGACGTTGTCTGTTAACACGTCGCGCCGATCGGCGTCGTCGCGAACCCGAGGCAAGTACGCCCGGCCCCCGTCTTCGTAAGCAAACAGCCACAATCGTCTTGTGTCGATACCACCCGACCGCCAAAGCTCAACCACGGTCTGGCAGCACTCCTCATGTCGGAGGTGCCGTGTATACTCGCCCTTCGGGCCGTGGGTCAAAATCAGGTCGTAGTTGGTTCCAGCCAGTAGCCGGGTGGTGGTCTCGTGAACCTGCTCGACCGGCAGCGGCGCCTGATCGGGTCCATCATCGAGATCCGCCATCTCACCGTCCGCCCCCAATCGCCGCAAGACCCGGCGGAACCTTGGCGCGCGGTCCGGATCCGCTGCTCTGCATAAGGTCACGATGCGCCAAAGAAACTCCGGATGGGTCAGAATATAGCCGCCGCACCAGAGCGTCTCGTCGTCCGGATGGGCGACGACAACGGCGGCGCGGGACCGAGGGTCGGACCCTAACTCGTCGAGCGGGATTGTCATGGTGTTCTTCGGATGGAGTCAGAGCATCGGCTAAGCGCACTTTTCGATGGGCGCTTTCGATCGATAAGCACTGAGCACGCGTTCTGCCAACGTCCTGGTTCGACCCGGGAGAGACGGGGCGGCAGAGGACGCAGACGGCAAAGTGCAGACACTGCCTCCGATAGTACAGTTAGTACAGTTTTCGCTCTTTCAGCACCTCGTCGCCCGGTGACTCTACCGGTCCGCCGCTCGATCGTAATGGAGGCCAACGTGCCCTGCACTTCCTGTTGGAGCATGCACAGGAAAACAATTTCCATACTTTGAAGGAACATCTTGACGACTTTAAGCACATTAACCCTTACATAGAGACGGAGCACCTGCTGTTGGGGCTTCTGCGCGAAGACACAGCTATCATCAACCGGTTCCTGCGTTCTCATGGGGTGTGGTAAATAAGCTGGCTTGAAGATGGTGAGCGCAGAAGGAATCGAATCCGCACTTGAACGTAAATTCAACAAGATACACATCCACCACTCAGGATGACAGCGTCAAGAGACTTGCGACTGAATTAGGTCTTCCATAACCAGAACCTACGCCTTTTGTGCCTTCCGCATCCCGTCCACCCGCTTCGAGATCATCGCAAATCGCTCCCGGCCGCTCTTGCTCTTGTTGATGATCTTTTCTACGGTGGCAAACGCAGCGGGACTCTGCGTTTTCTCACGGATTTCCTTCAGGAACGGGTGCACCTTGCCAAAAACGAACAGCATCTCGTTCCCAACACCTGGCGCAAAAAACAATTCCTCATTCAGCGCGCCATGCAGCACAAACGCGGCCACCATATCCCAGTAACTCGTCACCTGCCGCAGCCATGCGTTCTCCGGGGTACCGACCGCGGATGCCACCTTGATATAGTCGGCAGCGCTCTGCGGCCAGAACTGCGTGGCCACCCAGTTGCGGGCTTTGCGCATCTCCGCTTCCCGGCGGAGATCATACAGCTGAAGAATCAGTTGAGCATCAGCGTGGGTCACCTTCTTGGGCATGGTTCCTCCAAATCATTCGTGGGTTGGTGTTGAAAAATACGAACTGCATCCCTTTGGCCAGGATTTCCGTTTTGCCATCTGGCCGGCATCGATGGTACATCCAACCGCCTCCGTTGGAGCGTTCTCAGGCGGCCACGGCGGCGGGTTTGTGAATAGTCGAGCTAATCACATCCGAGACTTGCACCTTGGGAGTTCCGTCTAGTACTTTATGCAGGATCTTGAGCACTTCGGGGTAGCCTGCAGTCTTGTAGGCTTCCGCGTATTCCTTGGTATCCCAGAGACTGATTGCGACCACATCCAGCCCTCCCGGGACAGCAAATGCGATTTCATCCCGGAACCCACTCTGCTTCCGCAGCATGGGAATGACTTCTTTATCGAAAATCCGCGTGAACTCGCTCAGAGTGTTTGGTTTCAGGCGTAGAGAGACATTGCGAACAAACATGATCAACCTCCATCGATTGGCTAGGTGATCTAAGAGGGAGAACTCCAGATGGGCTGACTTAGTTCAGGAGACCTGAAAGAGCGGGAAGACTACTCGCTCAATTACCACCGTAGCCTTGCTGCACTGCGATTGTCAACCGGCACTGGGACTCAAAAGCTAAGGACCTTCTCCGTTTCGCGACTACTCTGGAATATTTCGAACAAAGACCCCCGCTGTAGCGTGATCGCAAACACTTCACGCCAAACCTTGCTAACAACGGATCATCAAGTGAGTGCCTGCTCAAGCCGCGGTTGCCGCACCGGCCGCTGCCCCATTTGCTCCGTCGTTTTCTTTTTCATTTCCTGCAACGTAGGTTCAGCCTTGTGCGTGCCCACCATCCACGCGTATCCCTCTGGGTCCTACTGCTCCGCAACGAATCGCCCCAAAACATGTCCATTACCTGGCCTTGGGCTGTTGCTCCGAGACTCACAGCCTTGGCGACTATTTTGTCGACGTTTTCCACGTAGAGAAACAGGCGCGCTGGCGAAGCGCCAACGGTCTTAGCGATGCGCTTACCAGCGCTGGGTTTTCCGGTCCCAGCATCAAAGTCGTGCCACGCAACGCCAGCTCCGCATGGATGGGCTTGCCATCGGGGCCGTTCATGATGCTGCGCTTGGAAAAGCCTAGGTACCCGCAAGGGACCCCACGCCGACAGCGCCAATTTCGCCGCCAGCAGGCTGATCAAGAATCACTCCTCCAATCACGATGCGAGGTACAATGATTTTGCTGGGTTGAAACGGCAGCGGGCTCTGCAGGGATGCAACCGCGCCGAGGGATAGCTTGGTTGGGCTCATCGAAACGATCACTGCATCTGCGCGAATATCCTTCTCGCTCTCCTGCCAACCCGCATCGGATCGGTAGAGCCGCATGCCTTGAAAACCGCCCGAAGGACAGAATCTGCACTACCGGAGTCCTTCCCCGGTTCACGCTGAGGCGGCACATTTGCAGTTGGCGCGCAGACTCTTGTGCATAGAAGCGCTGGGCGCGAGGAATGTAAAGACTGCCTCATGGAAGAAGGTTCTAAAATTCGCAAGATCGCGTTTGTCGGCGACCACTTACCGCGCAAGTGCGGCATTGCGACGTTCACGTCTGACCTGCTTGCCGCCGTGGCAGCTGCGCATCCCCAAAGCCAACGTTTCGGTGAATGACATTCCAGGTGGCTACGAGTACCCGCAAGTAGTTCGCTTCGAGATTGAGGAGCAGGATTTATCGTCTTATCTACGTGCTGCGGACTTCCTCAACATCAGCGACGTGGACATCGTCTGCTTGCAGCACGAATTCGGCATTTTCGGCGGGCGGGCCGGCGGCCATATCCTGGCACTCCTGCGCGAATTGAGAATGCCCGTTGTCACTACGCTTCATACCATTTTGCGTGAGCCGAAAGCCGACCAACGGCGCGTAATCCACGAGTTAGTCGCGCTCTCGACCCGGCTCGTGGTCATGGCTGACCGGGGTCGACAGATGTTGCAGGAGATTTACCAGGCACCACCGGTCAAGATCGATCTCATCCCGCATGGCATTCCCGACGTAGGTTTTGTCGATCCGACCGATTTCAAGGACCAGTTCGGTGTGGAAGGCAAGGTGGTGCTGCTCACGTTCGGGCTGCTTTCGCCGAACAAGGGGATCGAATATGTGCTCAACGCCCTGCCGCACATTCTAGGGGAGTTTCCCGACGTTGTTTATATTGTGCTGGGCGCCACCCATCCCAACGAACTGCGCGAGCATGGCGAAGCCTACCGGCTCAGCCTCGAAATCCTTGCCAAAAAGAACAAACTCGAGAAGAACGTCATCTTCTACAACCGGTTCGTAGAACTTGAAACTCTGAAGGAGTTCATCGGTGCCGCAGACTTTTACATCACGCCTTATCTCAACGAAGCGCAGATCACGTCGGGCGCGCTAGCCTATACGTTTGGTGCGGGCAAAGTGGTAATTTCGACACCGTACTGGCACGCTGCAGAATTGTTGGCGGAAGACCACGGCGTGCTGGTGCCGTTCTGCGACGCCCCGGCCATAGCCCGCGAGGTGATTGGTTTGCTGCGCGACGACACCCGCCGGCATGCCATTCGCAAGAATGCTTACAAGCTGGGCCGTGAGATGGTCTGGAGCAACGTGGCGCGGCTCTATATGCGCTCGTTCGAGTTGTCACAAATCGAGGGGGCGGCGCGATCTCGAAAATCTCTCGCCACGAAGACGCTCGACCAAAAGCCGCGGGAACTGCCGGAGTTGAAGTTGAGTCATCTCTCGCGGATGACCGATTCGACCGGAATCTTCCAGCATGCCATTTTGACCGTCCCGAATTTTTCGCAAGGCTACTGTACGGATGACAACGCTCGCGCATTCATCCTCGCGGTACTGCTCAGTGAATTGGGAGAAGAGCCAGAGCGCGTGCGGACGCTGGCCACAACCTACGCGGCGTTCTTGCACCACGCGTTCGATCTCAGAGTGAAACGCTTCCACAACCACATGAGTTTCGACCGCCGCTGGCTCGACGAACAAGGGTCAGAGGATTGTCAAGGGCGAGCGCTCTGGGCGCTGGGCGTGGGGGTGGGGCGTTCGCCTTATCGGAGCTTCCAGATCATGGCTGGACAACTCTTCGCGCTGGCGTTGCCAGCTCTGACGGAGTTCACTTCGCCGCGGGCGTGGGCGTTCGGCCTTATCGGCATTCATGAATACCTGCGCCGGTTGAGCGGAGACAGCCTGGTCAACCAAACCCGTGAGACACTCACTTCCCGGCTCATGGAACTTTTCGAAAGGACCGCCCAGCCGGACTGGCGCTGGTTTCGAGAGGATCTGACTTACGACAACGCGAAGCTCCCACACGCCTTGATTCTGAGCGGACGTGCAACCGGACAACAAGCGGTGCTTGAGCGAGGCCTGCAGGCCCTGCGCTGGCTGACGGAATTGCAAATCTCCGAGAAGGGTCACTTTCGATCCATTGGCACCAACGGATTTTATCGCCGCGGCGGCATGCGCGCCAACTTTGACCAGCAGCCCATCGAGGCGCAAGCAATGGTCTCAGCTTGTCTTGAAGCCTATCGCGCCACATCGGACCTCTGGTGGTACGAGCAGGCGCAACGCGCCTTCGACTGGTTCATCGGCTGGAACGATCTCGGATTGGAACTCTGCTCTCCCAAAACAGGCGGCTGCCGCGATGGGTTGCACGTGGATCGAGTCAACCTGAACCAGGGAGCGGAATCAACCGTGGCCTTCTTGCTTTCGCTGGCGGAGATGCGCTTGGCGCAAAATATGCTGACGAGTTTTAAGGAACCGATCGCCGCCTGAGAGTAATCGCGGCCTCCGGTCTCGTTTCTCTGGAATAATCAGTCCATGAACGACAACTCGATTCACGTCAAACGCACGGCCACGGTCCTTAAGCCCGACCAGTCACGCGTTCTCTTGCGGCCGTTCAGTCAGGGGGATCCGCAGCGGACCGGCAGGATTATCGCCAGGATCATGTCGCTCCCGGAAGACCGGGTCGGCCCTCTCCTGGACGAAGTATCCGGGGAATTCTCCCAGCGACACCAGCAAATCCACAGAGCCTTTCTGGAGCGGTTCGAACAGGTCCGCGACCTCCTATGGACCGATGAGGAAATTTCCGAAAACCGACAGCTGTTGATCGGTTCCTATTTCGTTTGCGAATACTCTTTAGAATCTGCAGCATTGTTCAATCCGTCCATCGTGCCGCACCCTGACCAGTCCGACCTGCCTCCCGGCGCTCTGCGTTTTATCCTCAGCTTGCGCGCCACGGGGGAGGGACATATTTCCTCCATCACTTTTCGAACGGGTATCATCCATGTCGACCATCGGATCGAGGTCCTGCCCCCAGCAGGCTTCCTTACCGAGCCGCGTCAAATTCCGAATCCCCGTTACGACAAGGCGCTCTTTGAGCGGAAACTTTTTGAGCTGGGATTGACCAACGAATTCACACGCCGGGCTATGGACAAGTTTGGAGAGTCGTTTGCATTGGAAGAATTGCGCGCCAGTCTCGAAGTCGAGATGAATCAGTCCCGGGTATCGGATCGAAACGCGATCCGTGGAATTTTGGCGTTGGCCCAGTCCAACTACGAGGTTCGCTTTCAGCCCCAGCAGCAGCTGTCTGAACGGGTTCTTTTCCCAGCCACGCCGTCACAACGCAACGGTATCGAAGACGCCCGGTTCGTCTGCTTCCAGAACGATGACGGAACCCGCGTGTACTATGCCACCTTCACGGCCTTCGATGGCAAGGTGATTTTGCCCGAACTGGTGGAGACTTCCGACTTCCTCCTCTTTCGGTTTATCACGTTGAATGGTCCGGCAGCCGAAAACAAAGGCATGGCCATGTTCCCTCGGAAAATCAACGGCCTCTATGCCATGCTTTCCCGCCAGGACAATGAGAACATCTACCTCATGTTTTCCGAGAACGTGCACTTCTGGTATGAACGCAAGGTGCTCCTTAAACCGATGTTTCCCTGGGAACTGGTCCAGCTTGGGAACTGCGGATCCCCCATTGAGACCGAAGCCGGGTGGCTGGTCCTCAGCCACGGTGTCGGCCCCCTGCGAACGTACTGCGTCGGCGCGTTCCTCCTCGATCACGACGATCCCGGCAAAGTGATCGGCCGCCTCCGCGAACCCTTGCTCAAACCGGATCAGAGCGAGCGTCAAGGCTACGTGCCGAACGTCGTTTATACCTGCGGTGCTCTCCTCCACAACGGCGAACTGATTATTCCCTATGGTATGGCCGATCACGCCACCGGTTTCGCTACCGTTCCCCTCGATGAAGTGATGGCTGCCATGCACTACGAATGATCGTCGAACAGCATGATAAAGCCCGACAAAAAAGTGGCTGTCCTGTCGCCGATAGCCTGGCGAACGCCTCCTCGGCAATACGGCGCCTGGGAAACGGTGGCTAGTAACGTTGCCGAGGGGCTCGTCGCCCGTGGGTGGGATGTGACGTTGTTCGCCAGCGCGGATTCTGTGACCCGCGCTCACTTGCATGCCGTGCTGGACAGGGGGTATGAAGAGGATTCCGCCGTTGATGCCAAAGTAGCCGAATACCTTCACATCTCCGAAGCGTTCGAGCTCGCGGCTGAGTTCGACCTCATCCACAGCCACTACGACTTCATGCCTTTGAGCTACACGCGGCTGATCAAAACACCGGTCCTAACCACCATCCACGGATTCTCGTCAGCCAAAATCATGCCCATCTATCAGAAGTATCGTGACGGATACTTCGTTTCTGTCAGCGACTCCGACCGCGCCACAGGGCTGAATTACCTGGCGACCGTCTACAACGGCATTGATCTCTCGTTGTACCCGCTTCAGGAATCCGGCGGTGATGACCTGATTTTCCTCGGTCGGATCCACCCGGATAAAGGTGTTCATCTGGCCATCGAGGTTGCTCGTCTGAGCGGAATGCGTTTGATCATCGCTGGTATTATCCAGGACGAGGCCTATTTCCGGGAGCAGGTCCAACCCCATCTCGACGATCAAAACATCCTTTATATTGGACCGGTGGGCGTGCCGGGCAAGAACGCACTGTTTGCCCGAGCCCGAGCTCTACTGCACCTGAACACCATCCCGGAGCGATTCGGACTTGTCCTGGTCGAAGCCAATGCCGCTGGCGTGCCCGTCATCGCAATGGATCTCGGCTCGTGCCGTGAGGTGATCAAGGACGGACAGACCGGTCTCCTGGTTGGGAACGTCAGTGAAGCAGTTCGGGCCCTTGGACGAATCTCTGAAATCGATCGTCGTGCCTGCCGCAGCCGTGTCCGGCAATACTTTTCGATCGATACCATGGTGGAGGGATACGAACGGGTTTACTCGACGATTTTTGATCTGGAAGCGAAGAGACGACCATGAAGCTAGACATTGTCAGACGGTACCGCCACAACCCCATCCTCACTAAGTCCGAAATCCCCTATCCAGTGGAAACCGTTCACAACGCGGCGGTCGTGAAACATGAGAACGAATACATCATGCTTTTCCGCTCCCATCTTCGCACCGGACGGTCCATCATTGGTTTGGCACGCAGTCCCGACGGATTCCGCTTCACCGCCGATCCACAGCCCTTTCTGATTCCTGCGCAGGACAGCCCTTTTGCCGCCTATGAAGAGTTCGGCGTGGAGGACCCACGCGTGACCCGGCTGGAAGGGGAGTACATCATCACCTACAGCGCCTACTCGCGAAATGGAGTACGCATCGCCCTGGCCAAGACGAAGGACTTCAGTCAGGTGGAAAGGGTCTCCCTCATCACGGAGGCGGATTATCGGAATGTGGTGATCTTTCCCGAGAAGTTTGATGGACTCTATGCCCGACTTGACCGTCCCCATTCGGAAATCGCCCCCTGGTCAATCTGGATTTCCTATTCTCCGGATCTATGCTATTGGGGCCAATCTCAGCTCATCATGAGGCCCGAACTATATCACTGGGATGAAATGAAGATCGGTCCCGGCGCGCCGCCGATCAAAACGGACCAGGGATGGCTTTCCATCTATCACGGAGTTTTCCGAACTATGGATGGATCGATCTATCGTTTGGGGGTTGCTCTTCATGACCTCGAGAACCCGGCAAAGGTCATCGGTGTGGGCGACTCGTGGATTTTGCAACCGGAAGATCCTTGGGAAATAACTGGATACGTCCACAACGTGGTCTTCACCTGTGGTGCCGTCCCAGAGTCCGATGGAACCGTGAAAATCTATTGGGGGGGCGCAGACACGGTCATGTGCGTGGGCGAAGCGAACGTCTCGGATCTGGTCGCACTATGCCTGCATCACAGCAGACCGGCAAAGTAAACATGGCATTTCAAGAGTCCTAATAGCCCGAGGCTCAGGTGGTCTGCAGCTACCTCAATAACCTGGAGCAGGGACAGACGGAGACTGTGCATGGGACTTTGCGACGGCGAGCCGAGAAAAGCAGAGACGGACCCACTTGGTCCGCCTCTGCCAATTAAACCTACAAACTCTAGTTCTCGTACAGCAGCACGCCCTCGGTTTCCTGCGAGTCTACCGGACGGTAGTACAGCTTGTTGTCCTCGAGGAAGACCTCGATGAACGCCGGCCGCGTGGTGATGGTGCCTTGGATCAGCGCCTCCGACAACCGATCTTCGACGTACTTCTGCAAGGCACGCCGCAGCGGACGCGCGCCGTAGCTGCGATCGCCGCGTGTCTGACTTAGGACCCACTTCTTGGCCGCTTCGGTTACGGTCACGGTGATTGATTTCGGCGCCAGATTCAGGTTCAGCTGGCTGACCATAAGCTCCAGGATCTGAATGAGGTCGTTCTCAGTCAGCGCGCTGAACAGGATGATTTCGGCCAACCGGTTCAGGAACTCGGGGTTGAAGGTGCGCTTGACCTCGTTCCTCACCAGATCCTCGACCTTGTCGGAGATCATGTCTTCCTTGGTTGACTGGAAGCCGAGGCCTTCGCGCTTCTGCA
>Ga0181532_10002751_pt1 | contig 16287 bp, 12 predicted proteins | sample PEATcosm2014_Bin_33_FD_119768 | JGI IMG/M metagenome (GOLD analysis project Ga0181532, IMG submission 119768) | Peatland microbial communities from MTU Mesocosm Facility, Houghton, MI, USA - PEATcosm2014_Bin11_30_metaG | ecosystem: Environmental > Terrestrial > Soil > Wetlands > Peat | place...
CAACCGCGCGGGATTCCCACTTTCCCACAGCTACGACGGCTACGGGTATAGGAACAACCTAAAATCAAAAACCGGACATTTCACTTGCTACGAAAAGCGGACATTTTAACTTGCTACGAACAGTGAGAAATTTAGGGGCTGCATCCGTTTTGCCGAGTATATGTATGCGCTGCGCCCACGTACACACCCCCTCCCGTGCCGTCTCGTTGTCGCCAGTGTTTATGAGGCTCCAAGCGCTATGACATGCGTCCCACCCGCGTCAAATGCGGGGTTGAGCGATGTGCGCATGGGGAACGCACGGGAGCTGGGGGAGTGGTGTGTGAGCTCGGGCCCCGTTGATTTATGTTGCTTCGTAGCCCCCCGGATGGCACGATGATCGGGAAATGGGTGTTGTCAAGACCGGTGCGGCGGTTCTAGCTGGTGCCTGCGTAATATATGCTGTTACTAGCCTCTTATACATCTTTCTCTGGCAGCATTCTGATGTTGTTCATTCCGTTGGGTCTACTCTGGGCCGCAGGCTGTATTTTCTGGAGTTTAAGGAAAAACCATCTTGGAGGGAAGGAGCATGAGGGTTAGCAGCTTTCGTGGCTTAACCGGTACTGTCGTCATTACCTTGGCATGTATGAGCACTTTCGGCCGGGCTCAACAGAACGCGGCCTCTACGAACACCGGCGCTGCCAAAGAAAAAACCACAGTCTCATCCGCATTGTCGGAGGTCATTAACGTGGTTGAGGAGATTGCACCAAAGCTACGAGAACAGGGGCAGAACATAGATCGCAAGAAGCTCCAGGAAAAAATCAAAAATATCGGCGATAGCCTCGCGCAAACCTCTACGCTCAACGATTCAATTGTGCAGATTTTGAGCTCAGATCCTGTCCCTTCTGGCAGTCTGGGAGTGCAGCTCGACAGCCTTCAAAGAGAGCTTGAATCCATATCCGCTTCTATAGCCTCAATCAGATCCGATCTCAACCTTCAGGTACAGGCCAATAGCGAGCAGACAGCTAGCGACGCATTATCTGATAAGGAACAAATGGTCGAAAAGATGTTGCGCGACCTTAATTATTCGGTTCCACAGAATCCGACGGATCTGACACAGCTTCAAAACCAGAGCAAGGAATTGGTGAAGAAAATACGGGATGCATCAGCGGCTGTCAGCGCAGCCTATGCTGGGTTGAACTAGCTTTGAACTAGCTTGATTGTCCGACTACTTCCTGCGCAGCCGCGCCCCCGCTCCCCGGCCCAGAGCCCGCGCCCCAGGGCCGTGCTCAGCCCTAGCGCCCAAGCCCAGGCCTCAAGCGTCCCGCACCAGGCCCATTTACTGACTGGTTAATATGTTCACCAGATCGTTAAGGGGTGGGACACTTTTTCCCGCATATGTAGCTATCCCCCATGCGCGTTTGACACCGTTTCGCGGCGCGACCTATACTCCGCAGCAAATCTCGTTGCGGAGGATGGGTCATGTCGAAACGCACGCCAGCCGTTTTCTTCTTTGTCGCCTTGGCTTTCATGGCGTTCGGCGCAGCAGCGGCCTTCAGTCAACAGCCAGTTCTCACGCCCCAGAACAGCAACACCAACCAACTGCTGATCGCGGTCAGCCCGGTCGACGAAAACGTGGTGTGGGCAGTTGGAACGGGCAGCGTATTTGTCGTCACCACCGACGGCGGCAACACCTGGCGAACGGGCGTGGTCCCGACACTTAACGCCGGAGACGTCCAGCTTCGGGATGTGCAGGGCGTGAGCGACGAGGTGGCGTACGTGCTCTCGATCGGGAACCTTACCGGCGATTTCGCCATCTACAAGACCACCGACGGCGGCACGACCTGGACGCAACAGTTCCAGAACCAGCTCATCGGGGCGTTCTACGACTGCTTTGCATTTTGGACTCCCACCAACGGAATTGCGCACAGCGATTCGGTGAACGGCGTCTTTCCCGACCTGATCACTACCGATGGCATGACGTGGCAGAGCATCGCCAACAACATGCCGCCAGCGTTGTCCGGCGAGGCGTCGTTCTCCTCGAGCGGAACGTGCGTGGCAACGCAAGGCTCAGGTAATGCCTGGATTGCCACCGGCGGTTCGAGCATCGCCAGAATTCTGGCTACCACCGATGGCGGCAACACCTGGGCTGCTTATGATACTCCGCTGGCCAGCGGACCGATTGCCGGCGGGTTTAGCGTTGCCTTTCGCGACGCGACCAACGGCATCCTGGGCGGCGGAAGTCTTACTACGGGAACGGCCGTCGACCAGGCGCAGGCCGCGACCTCACATGACGGCGGCCAGACGTGGCAGCTCACCAATAATCCGCCGGTGGCGTACGCTATCTTCTGCGTCTCTTACCTGAGCAACACGACTGGCGTCGGCGGCGGCGGGCAGCACGACGGGCGTAGTCAGGCGAAACGCAGCCCAACGGATTACACCCGCTACGCCGTGATCACTGCCGATATCGGAGGCGCAGCCTGGACACCCGACGAAGGAACCACATGGTATGCGCTGTCCGGCGTCACGGGATATTGGGCCGTGGCTTTCGCGAATCCGCAGAACGGATGGATGGTGGGAACGAATGGAACCATTCTGAAGGTGAGCTTTCCGTAGAAGCAATTAGCAATTAGCAAGCTCAGGATCCGCCGGCCGAGTCCATCCATTCACGCAAGACGCGCTGGCCGGTCCAGCCAGAGGTGGAGTGCCTGATTTTCCCATCGCCGCCGACCAGGACCAGCTTGGGCACTCCGCCGACGCGATGGGCTCTCGACACCGCGCCGTCGTCATCGGAAAGCGATGTGAGGTTGACACTGTTCGAGCTCATAAAGTTGCCCGCGCCAGCCTCGCCGCCAATGTTGATCGCGAGTACGGAGACACCTTTGTTTCGGAACTCAGGCTCCAACTTACTCAGCATGGGAAGTTCCCGCTGACAGATGGGGCACGAGGTTGTCCAGAAGACCAGCAGCACCGACCGCCCACGGTAGGAGGCGAGGTCGAAGCGGCCGCCATAGGTTCCGGGCAGCGAGAAGTCGGGTGCTGGCTGATGCACGCCGTTCGCGATATAGATTCCCAAAAGCACGGCGCTGACCAGTAACACGAAACCGAGTTCCCATTGCTGCGACATGTTGCTCTGCCTGATTGATTGTAAGCCGCTTCCGCTCGCCGGCGCGAGTGAATCGATAGATCGGCAGGTATGTAGTCTTCCAGGTCTCGAAGGGCGCGAGGCCTGAGGCACCCGGCGCGGCCAAAATGCAAACGTCATCCTCCCACAACCGTAAGCGTCTTCCATCTGGTCGCGTATTTCTCAAACGCTTTGTCGCTTCGCAGAACATCACCCACAGGCCATTGCAGATTCTGAGGAAGGAATCTCAAAGGCCAGAACGGTACAGACAGATATTCGAATCCTTCGATAGGGTCGATAAACCCAGCAAATCCGTGTTCCCCCTGGGCCACAACCTGGAAGGCGAGGTTCCCGATAGAGTAGGTGCACACGTACATGTCACTACGGTGTTCGGGTGTAAGCTGACCTTCGACCGGTGAGGACCGATCCACGTCTCAAACCAGAGGAGGCAGCCATCCACATGCGAACCATCGGCGGAACGGCGAGATGCCGACGAAACTGACGCCGAGCCGATCGCGAAAAGAAAGGCGGACGGTTGCGCGCAACGTGGTCGAAGACGACAGCAGTCTTAAACGCAAAAATGGCTAACGAATTGGCCCTCTTCTCGTCGATCACCAAAGGCCACCTTAGCCGGATCAGGTCTGTCATAGATGGCTTGGCATGTTTACTCTCTATTTCGCTCATCCATGTCTCGTTGCAGGTCTTGCAGACAACCTTCGCCTTCCAGTTAAGGCTGTCGGACACCCATTGCCTATAGAACGTTCCCTTCTTTATCGCGTTTGGTAAAGAGCTTTTTGCCCGGGAAGAGATCATCCATCCAATCGCTTCAGAGGTACTCGGCGGAGATGTTCGCCGTATTCGGGCAAAACGCGCATTCCGGCATGATCCGAGTCTAGCGCGTTGATACAAAGCACTCCAAAAGCGACTTTTCCAGCGGCCCTGAAGTCGTGCCCTGACACAACCAGATTGGCGGGTGGCCCAGCCTTTCCTTCCAAAACTATCTTCGCGCACTGACTTGGGTGCCACATCCCTCTCGCCTGCTTTTGGCGAGAGGGTGGGCGCGAGTACTCGTGTGCCGCCGGCTGAAGCCGGCTCAGGAATGTATATAAGCAGCTACCCAGCACTCCGCCTCCCCAGTTCGCGCAACAGCGTCGCGAACCGGGGCCCCCGCTGCGTGCTGGGCTATCCTGTCGCCGTCCCGCTGTGCGGGACTCGAATGTTGTCCGTTCGGACGCGCAGCCTAAGTCAGGACTCACCCAGGTCTCGAAAAGCGCGAGACCCTTCGACAAGCTCAGGGCAGGCTCTGGGGCACCCGCAGTTCCTCGATTCGCACAACCAGAGACGTCGCGCCGGAGACGTGGGCCACGCTCATCAGGACAGTGTCGTATGCTGGGTCTGCGGACCGAGTTCGAGCGAGCCTATGGACACCAGGGCGGGAGCGTGCAATGTTGCGTGCTTGTGCAAAATCGCTGGCGCTTTTGATGATGGTCTTCGTGCTGACGGCCGTGAGCGGCGTTTCTCAGGAGCAGCCGCCTCCGCGCGAGGTGCCTCCCGACAACGTGCAGGGCAGCTGGACGATTTATTCGAAGAACATTAACACCGGCGAGACGGTGAAGAAGTTCGTCCACATCAATCAGGATGGCCATCAATTGACGGGAAACTTTCGCGGCCCGAACCAGGCGGGGAGAATTACCGGCCATGTGAACGGCCACCACATCGAGTTCAGCACGGAGACGCGTACCGTACTTACGTTTCGTGGCCAGATCGACGGCAATCACATGTCCGGGCTGTATGGGATCCACGGCCGGCACGCCGAATGGCGCGCGGTGCGGGTGAATTAAAGTGGGCAGCTAAGACCGCGGCGACGCGGGTTGGCAGGAGCGGGTGGCAAAAGAAACAGCAGATCCCTCGCGGGCTGAAGGCCGCTCGTGATGACAAAATTATAGGGAGCGTCATGACGCTGGCCTAAAGGCCAGCTCTTCCACCGTTAGCCTTGATACAAAGCAAAAGCGTGGAGCAAGCGCTTAGACGCTGGTCTGAAGGCCAGCTCTTCCACGGGGCGGCGTCGGCCGAATCCGAACCGCAGATCCCTCGACTCGGGCCAAAGCCCTCGCTCGGGATGACAGTGATAGGGGAGAGTAACGGCGCAGCTGAAGCTGCGCCCCTTCGAAGAGCAGATCCCTCGCGGCCTGAAGGCCGCTCGTGACGACAAAATAATAGAACGTCTAGACGCTGGCCTGAAGGCCAGCCCTTCCACCGGCACGGCCTCGGACCGAATCCGAACCGCAGATCCTTCGACTCCGGCGCGCCAAAGTCGGGCGTACCTCCGCTCAGGATGACAGGAATGAGGGAGGGCTAACGGCGCAGCTAAAGCTGCGCCCCTTCAAATGCAACTCGGCTAGTCGAGATTTTCCGGCTCGAGCGCGATGTGCTTTTCGCCGGCGGCCTTTTTCTCCCAATACTTGCGGAGCCAGGCTTCCCAGCTTTTGCCGGCGGCGGTGTCGCGTCCGGTGAAGGCGAGAGCGGCGATGTCGGCGTAAGGGATGGAAATCTTTTGCGGAGAATCTTTCGGGATGAGACGCACGACAGATTCGGCGAGGGTCGTGCCATTGCGGCGGTCGAAGATGTAGCCTTCCACGCGCGATCCGTCTTTACGGGTGATAGTCACGTCGCCGCGATAGTCGAAGGCCTGCTCCAGGGCGGCGCGGAGCTCGGCTTCGGTGGCGAGGTCGGGAATCCAGCCTTCAATCTGGTCGCGATCGCGGCCATCGACTGCTTCAAGGTGATCGACGGTTAGGTTATGTTGTGGTTCGGACATGATTAGCTAATCGCCTGTCGCTCTCGGCTTTTCGCCAGAAACCCTATTCACCACGGAGACACGGAGAGCACGGAGGAACACAACAAACTTCTGGAATTGTCATTTGATTTTGGCGCAAGGCATCTGCTGTTCACAAAGTTGCCAAAAGCAGATCCCTCGCTTCGCTCGTGATGACAATCCAGATAGCAATCTGATTTTCTCCGTGTGCTCCGTGTTGAAACATGCGTCACGAACTCGTGTGGCGCCGGCTGAAGCCGGCTCAGAATCTATAGAAACGCCATACCCAGGACTTACGTCCTGGGCTAACTTCAGTTCCGCCCTAACGGGCTCGATCCTTCAGCTGCCTGCCTTCAACATTGTGAACAAAAAGATCCTTCCGAGGACGAATGCTATTTTAATTGGATTTCTCTGTGCGCTCCTTGTCCTCCGTGGTGAAACCAAGCGTCACGAATTGGAATTGCCGATTTGCACCAGAGGATTGTAGGCGTGGACGGGCTTCACGTCTTCGTTCAGCATGGCGAGGGCTTCATCATCTTTATATTGCGTTGAGAAGGTCGCGCGGACGGTCGCGGCGAATCCCTTCCACGAGCCGAAGGTCTCGTGCACCGCGGAGGCTTCGTAGCCGCTGTGGACCATGCAATTGGCGCACTTGGGATTGCCGGACTCGGTGCCGTACTTGTGCCACGCGGTCTCGCGCATCAGCTCGTCGAAGGTGTCGGCGTAGCCGTCCTGCAGCAGGTAACACGGCTTCTGCCAGCCGAAGAGGTTGAACGTGGGCATGCCCCACGCCGTGCAGGGGTAGTCGCGCTTGCCCATCAGAAATTCCAGAAACAGCGGCGACTGGTTGAAGACCCAATTCTTTTTGCGGTTCGCGAGGATGGTGCGGAAGAGGCGGCGCGTGCGGGCGCGGCCGAGGAAGTGCTTCTGGTCAGGCGCCTTGTCGTAGGAGTAGCCGGGGGAGAGCATCATGCCCTCGACGCCGAGCTCCATCATCTGATCGAAGAACGAACGAACGCTCGTTGGGTCGGCGCCGTCGAAGAGCGTGGTGTTGGTTGTAACACGGAAGCCGCGGCGCAGCGCTTCTTTCATACCGTCGAGCGCAGCGTCGAATCCACCTTCGCGGCAGACGGAGAAGTCGTGGTTCTCGCGCTCGCCGTCCATGTGGACGGAGAACGTCAGATACTTGCTGGGCGTGAAGAGGTCGAGCTTCTCGCGGAGCAGCAGCGCGTTGGTGCACAGGTAAATGTACTTCTTGCGCGCGATGAGGCCGTCGACGATTTCGGCGATTTGCGGATGCATGAGCGGCTCGCCGCCGGGGATGGAGACCATCGGGGCGCCGCACTCGTCGACCGCGCGGAAGCACTCGTCGGGCGAGAGGTTTTGCTTGAGCACGTGCGCGGGATATTGGATTTTGCCGCAGCCGGCGCACGCCAAGTTGCAACGGAAGAGCGGCTCGAGCATGAGCACGAGGGGGTAGCGCTCGCGGCCGCGTAGGCGCTGCTTCAGGACGTAGGACGCGACTGTCCACATTTGGGATACGGGAACTGCCATTTGTCCCTCAACCTCCAGACGAAAAGTGTTTCCCCCCACCAACAAAACAAGAACGCGAACTCTCGTTCGTTTTTACTCCATTTGAGCCAATCATGTCAAGGCCGGCAAGACATTCCGTAGTGGTGCCGTTTCGCGTCCGCAAGCGATAATGCCCTAGCCGACGGCGTAGACTTGGGGCTTGGCAAAACATAGACGCAGCCGGATCGTCTCCCCAGTCCAGTACGGCGCGACCACGGCAGGTCGTTGCTCCGTCTGCCACAGACCATTTGAAGTTGCGCTTGGCGAATCCGAGGCGCTGAGCGAAGCCACCGGAAGACTCATGGGGTTGTTCGAACAACAGGTCTGTGACGAGGATTCCAGCCAAGCCGCTCTGCGGGTCGTGGGCGTGGCCACGCAAAACAAGTAATCCGCCACCACAACTGTCCGGTCATTGAGTGACGGTTTTCACGTAAGCACGGGTTCATCAACGAACTTACCAGTGAGTATGAGCGTTTTCGATTTGAATTTCTTTGGCCCTTACCGCCATGCTTTCCCCGCATCCAGGGAGGGCGTGGCCCATGAATCTTGGCCAGACGGTGTTCGCGCAGTTGATGGATTTCATTCCTGCTCACGAGTTTCGCCGTTGCGTAGAACGCTATCGGGGCAACTGCAAAGTCAGCAGTTTTTCCTGCTGGGACCAGTTTCTGTGCATGGCCTTTGCCCAACTCACCTATCGCGAGAGCCTGCGGGATATCGAAACCTGCCTGCGGGCCTTGGGGCCGCGGCTCGATCATGCGGGCATTCGCGGAGCGATCGCACGCAGCACCTTGGCCGATGCCAACGAACTGCGTGACTGGCGCATTTATGCCGATCTGGCTCAAGTTCTGATCGCCACCGCGGCGGCAGTTGTACGCCCACGAAAGTTTCGGGGTGGAGTTGTAGCAGACCGCCTACGCGCTGGATTGCACGACCATCGGCCCTTCCTGGATCCCCGAACTCAAGCTGATGGTGAGTGTTGTCAGCGAAGCCAGCGAGCGCTTCATCGCCCCCGCCTACGAGCAGCCAACCAGCGAGAAGCGCGACCAGATCGTCGCCGAGATGAAGAAGATGCTGGCGGTATATCTGTTCCCGGGTAACGTGGGCTGACCGGCCCACGGTGAGCTTTGGTTGCGCAGACAAGTCCCAGTGCCGCGCCTCGGGCCCGACGAAGGAAAATATTTATGCGTTGTAATGCCTAAGAGCGTATATAGTGTCGCGCTATTAGGGGCCAAAGCGGAAATTCCGGATAAATGAGGGGCGGGGACGCGCTCCTTTCACGGTCACGACCAACGGCATCCACAGGCTGACGTTCAGAGGAATAAACGCAGGCGATCACACGGCTTTTTTCTCTTACGTCACCATCACTCCCACGGAACGTTAAACCCTCGTTTTGGAATAGCTGCGAGGAGCACAAGCCGATGCAAAGCCAAGCGCAACGTCTCATCTCACTGTTTCGCACAATCGTTCTGGCAGACGTCACCGCGTTACTGATAACGTCGGGTGCGCTTCCCATGCCCGCACAGAATTCCGTTCCCCCAACGGCGGTTCAGGCAGCGAGAATGCCGGAGTTCGCGTCGCGACTTGCCCATCCAGCCCGTCGACCGGCATCACGGCCGAACCCAGCGCCTGCGCGCCAAGGGTCTCGTCGTGGCCCGGGGCAAGGCTACGATATCTACGACAACGGTCCCATCAACGGCAATGCCTATGCCTGGACGATTAACCTCGGATATATCGTCAGCGATACGATCACTGTGAGCGGCGAGAGCAGCGTCACCGGCATGACTTTCGGGGCCTGGTTATTTCCGGGCGACACGTTGACCTCGGCCGAGGTTTCCATCACCTCGGAGCCGAACGGTGGCACCAGCTACTTCGATCAGACCGTGAATTTCAGCCAAGCTGACTGCACGATCAACCAGTTTGGCTACAACGTCTGTACCGAGACAAGCGCCAGCTTCAGCAGTGTGCTGCAGCCGGGAACCTATTGGGTTAACCTGCAGAACGCCAGCGTTCCTAGCGGCAATCCGGTGTACTGGGACGAGAACAGTGGAGTCGGCTGCCAGTCTGACGGCTGTCCGTCGCAGTCCGACGAAAATAATGTTGGCACAATTCCTTCGGAATCGTTCACCATGCTGGGGAGTAGCGGGCCGCCCACGTGCCCTGGGTCACAAGGAAATCCTCAGATCATCCAGAGCTTGGCCCGGCCGCAAGCGGGAGCATCGGGCCCATCGGGCGTAACCATCCACAATGCGGGGAATCTCTACGGAACAACCTATATTGGCGGTAACAACGGCGCCGGTTTTGCCTACAAACTGGCTCGCTTCGGCGACAGTAGCTTCGCGGCTACCCACTGGAGCGAGAAGGTGCTGCACAGCTTCGGCATCGGCGCGGACGGGAACCAGCCCGAGTACGGCAGCCTGATCTTGGACGGCGTCGGCAATCTTTACGGCACGACCACATATGGCGGCGCTTACGGCTGCGGGGCGGTATTCGAGTTGTCTCCCAGCGAAGGCGGCGGCTGGACAGAGACGGTGCTGCACAGCTTTAACAGCAACGGCACGGACGGATTTTATCCCCAAACCGGCTTGATCTTTGATCCCGCCGGCAATCTCTACGGCACGACCACATATGCTGGCCAAGGCGATGGGGCGGTGTTCGAGATGTCTCCCAGCGAAGGCGGTGGCTGGACAGAGACGGTGTTATATAGCTTCGGCCACCTTCCTGACGGAGAGGGACCTTGGACTGGGACCCTGACCTTCGATTCCGCCGGCAATCTTTACGGTACGACCATTGGGGGCGGCGCTTTTCGCGTCGGGACGGCGTTCGAGTTGACGCCTAACGGGAGCGGTAACTGGACCGAGACGGTGTTGAGCCTCTCGGCGGCCTGATCGTCGATGCCGCCGGCAACCTTTACGGCACGACTTCGCAGGGCGGTTCCCACGGCCAGGGGACAGTGTTCGAGTTGGCGCCCAACCGGAGCGGGGGCTGGACGGAAACGCTGTTGCATAGCTTTATTATCAACGGCACCGACGGGACTTACCCTTTCGCCGGCCTGACCTTCGATGCCGCTGGCAATCTCTATGGCACGACGGCCCTGAGCGGTACGTACGGCTACGGGACGGCGTTCGAGCTGACACCTGTCAATCCGTGTCCCAGGTGTAGTCACGATGGCCTCCGGTGAGGTTGAAGTGCTCCCAGCCGGGTGCCGGGTGCCCCACTCATTCGCGGGGTTCGAATGAGTGGGTGCCTCAAGTCACAACCCCTGGTTCATCCCATCACAGACGGGCCCCCGAACGTTTACAGCCGTCGCGAGGAGCACAAGCCGATGCAAAGCCAAGCGCAACGTCTCATCTCACTGTTTCGCATAACCGTTCTGGCAGGAGTTACCGCGTCACTGATAACGTCGGCTGCGCTTTCCATGCCCGCACAGAATTCCGTTCCCCCAACGGCGGTTCAGGCGGCAAGAATGCCGGGGTTCGCGTCGCGGCTCGCCCATCCAGCCCCTCAATCGACATCACGGCCGAACCCGGCGCCTGCGCTCCAAGGGTCTCGTGGTGGCCCGCCGCAAGGCAACGATATCTACGACAATGGTCCTATCAACGGCAACGCCTATGCCTGGTCGATTAACTTTGGATCTGTCGTCAGCGATACGTTCACCATGACTGGCGGTGGCGGCAGCGTCAACGGTATGACTTTCGGAGCGTGGTTATTTCCGGGCGACACGCTGACCTCGGCCGAGCTTTCCATCACCTCGAGCGAGAACGGTGGCACCAGCTACTTCGATCAGACGGTGAACTTCACCCAAAGTGACTGCACTCAACTAAATGACTTTGGCTACACCGTCTGCACGGCCAGCGCCACCTTCAATGGTCCGATGCTGAATCTCGGTACGTACTGGGTGAACCTGCAAAATGCCGTCACCACCGAGGGTGAGCCGGTGTACTGGGACGAGAACAGCGGAGTCGGATGCACGGGTTCCGGTTGCCCGTCGCAGGCCTCCGAAAATAGCGTTGGCACCATTCCTTCGGAATCGTTCACGATGCTGGGAGAGGGCGGGTCACCCACGTGCTTTGAGTCAGAAGGGAACCTACAGATCATCTCTAACTTCACCCAGCAGCAAGAGGGGACGTATAACTATCAAGCTGGCGTAACCATCGACCATGCGGGGAACCTCTACGGAACAACCTATAACGGCGGCAACAACAGCGCCGGTTTTGCCTTCAGGCTGGCACACTTTGCCGGGTGGCTGCTTGATCCTCTGTTCAGCTTCTTCGGAGGTAACAACGGGGGCCAGCCGACCGGCGCGATCATAGGCCCGAATGGAACACTCTACGGCGGCGCGCAGGGAGGCATCCAGAACTGCGGTACCGGAGGCAGCCAGTACTGCGGACTTGTCTTCAACCTGACGCCGCAGCCGAGGGCCTGTGCCAGCGCTCTCTGTAGTTGGAACGAAAACGTACCCTATCGCTTCAGCAGTGAGATTGATGGGACCGGAACGATCAATGTCTCAGCGTTCGACCAGGAAGGCAACCTATACGGCACGACATCCACTGGCGGGGCTTATGATGCGGGTACTGTATTTGAGCTCACGCGATCAGGTGGAGGCTGGACGAAAACCAGCCTGTACGCCTTCACCGGAGGTAACGACGGCTCCGGTCCAACCCAGGTGCTGGTCGGCAATGACGGCAATCTCTACGGAGTTGCCAGCGGCGGTATCTACAACAACGGAGTTGTCTTCCAGTTGACGCTTTCGGGTGGCCGCTGGACTGAGAGCGTCCTCCATGCATTTAACGATACAGACGGCTCCGAGCCTGGTTATCTGGTCCAGGACAGCGCAGGCAATCTCTACGGCATCACACCCTCTTCCGCGTCTCTCCACGGCGTAATTTTCACGCTGCAAAAGACAAGTTCCGGCTGGGGCTTCAGTGAGTATATGGTCGACCATCATAATGAGTTCGAGGTTCTGAACAACCTTGCGATCGATGCCGCCGGCAACCTATATGGCACCGGATATGACGGTTCAATGTTCGCCGGTGGCCGTCGAAACATAGGTCCCGGTGGTGGGACGACCCACGACAGTTACATCTTCCAAGCATCGTATGCCGGTGGTGGCTGGAATTACGAAGACCTCGATTATCTTGACAGTCAATACCTCGACTCGGGTGGTACTTTGGCGCTCGACGCAAGTCGCAACTTGTACGGGACCACCCGGGACTGTGGAACCAATGGCTATGGAACGGTGTGGCAGTTTTCGCCTTAGCCGGCGGGCGGATAACGCTGCGGGTGGCCCAGGTCTCGCGCTTTTCGAGACCTGGGTAGGCGCCGTTCTTGAGGATTTCCGCTGAAAGCTGCCCGGTGCCCCACTCATTCGTGGTTTTCGAATGAGTGGGAGCGAAGAACCCTCCCACGCCTCACCCCGTTTGCGAACCCGCAGGCAATATAGAATACTCGCAGTCGCTGGCTCTCCGGAATGTCCAACTCACGCCACAAGGATTCCTTCTCGCCCGATACCGAAACCGTACCCCTGAGTCGCCGCACGCCCGTCCAGACGCGCAGCCTGCAGACCTGTCTGCGCATCGTTGATGCGGCCAGTGCGCTGCTCACGCAAATGCCGCTGGAGGACATCACCACCACCCGCATCGCCGCCGAGGCTGGCCTCTCCATCGGCGCGCTCTACCGCTTCTTCCCTGACAAGCAGCCCATCATCGATGCCCTCGCCGTGCGCCACATCCACCAGGTCCGCTCTCTCCTGAAGCTCACTGTAATCCCGGTCGTCGAAAGCCAGTTCGCGAATCTCGAAACCTTCGATCCCGCCATCATCCTCAACCGGGTTGTCGACGCCTACATCGCCTACCTGCTTGAGCATCCCGACTTCCGCGCCATCTCCTTCGGCCACCACATCAGCGCTCCCACCAAGGAGCACGAGGCGTCGCCCCACACCGGCCTGCCCTCGCTGCTGAAGAATTTCATGCTCGAGCGGCTCGCCATTCCCAACACCCCGGAGCTCGATCTGAAGCTGCGCGTGGTCAGCGAAGCCGGCGAGCGCCTCATCGCCTATGCCTTCGAGCAGCCCACCCCCGACGAGCGCAACCACATCGTTGCCGAGATGAAGAAAATGCTGGCCGGATATTTGTTCTCCGGCGATACCCCCTGATTTCAGGGTCCCGACGGCAGAGGCTAGTCCGGCGCGAACCGTATCCGTTGCTATTCCGCTTTCACAACGATCAGCTCGAAGCTGCCTGGGACCATCGTCGGCCTCTGGCCCGCAGCCACAGGCTTGTCTTCACGCTGTGCCGTGACCAGGTAAGCCACGTTGTTCTCTCTATCGAGCGCCATCGTTCGCGCACCACGTACGGTGGTGAGATTCTGCTGGACGGTGTACTTGTCCGGACTGTCCTCGTGAATCACCGTCAGAACACCCTCGCCGCACGACATAAACACTTGCTGCGTATTGGGATTGAAACGACCGGCATCGACACCTTCGCCGATCGGCACCGTGGTCACTACCTTGCCGGAATCGGAATTGACGACCACCATCATCTTGTTGCCACATCCGGCGAACAGCCGATGGTTCTTCACGTCGAAGGCCAGTGCGCTCGGCTCCTGACACGGTGCGACTGACCAGGTGTTCAGCACTGACAGTTTGGTGACATCAATCTCGGCGATCTGGCTCTTGTCTTCGATGTTGACATACAGCTTGCCCTTACCATCGCTGGCGGGGAACTCCGGCTTGCCGCCGAGTGGGACTGTGCCGACGACCTTGCCGCTCGCCGCGTCGATCACGGTTGAATCCTGGCTGCGCGCGTTGAAGGTGAAGACACGTTTGGAAAACGGCTCATACAGAATCGCATCCGGCCGCTCGCCAACGTTCACGCTGCCGATTTTCTTCAGCGTCTTCAGATCGAAGATGGTGACCGTGTTGTCGCCGCCATTGCTGACGAAGCCGCGGTTCGACTCCGGCGCCAGCGCGACGCCATGAATTCCCGACAGATCAGGAATGTCGCCAGCCACCTTCAGCGTCTTGGTGTCAATCACCATCACGTGGCTGCCCCTCGTGATGAACAGGCGCTGACCGTCCTGGTCGTACGTGAGGTAGTCCCATCCGCCCTCGCCGCCGAGCCTGACGCGTTCGGTTACCTTGAATTGCTTCTGGGCAAATGCCGGTATGGCCGCGAAAGCCGATGCAATGATAATGATAATGATGGCGAGAATTCGTTTCACGATCGTCTCCTTATTCTTGTCGATGGCGTGGTCCGGGAACTGATGCTGCGCGCGATCTTCAGTCATGCGCCACGAGCTCAAGCTGTATTTGTAGTGGAAAAAAGCCCGAACCGAAAGGTCCGGGCTTTTCATTGCATACCGCCGAGGCAGCGAGTACTGAAACATCGCACTGCTCACTACGGGATAGTGAGGGTGACCGTAGTCGTATGGTTCACGCCTCCGCCCGTGCCCTTTACGGTGATCGGGTAAGTTCCGCTGCTTGCTCTTCTATTGACCGTGATTGTCATGGTCGACGACCCAGAGCCCGGCGCGGGTATGGAGCTAGGGCTGAAGCTTACAGTCACCCTGCTCGGCTGGCCACTCGCAGACAAGGAAATGGCCGAGTCAAAACCACCGGAAATAGTCGTGGTGATCGTGGAATGGCCGGAGTTCCCCGGATCAACGGTAAGCGATGTGGGCGATGCGCTGATGGTGAAGTTAGGACTCGTCCCAGTCACGGTCAGGGAAACCGTGGTGGTTTCCTGGGTGCTGCCCGAGGTTCCGGTCACCGTAATCGGATACGTGCCGGCTACTGTGGATGAGGCCACGCTGATGGTCATTGTCGAAGTCCCAGCCCCGGTAATCGAGGTCGGGTTGAAAGTTACGGTCACGCCGGTTGGCTGGCCACTCGCAGACAAGGAAATAGACGAGTCAAACCCGCCCGTCACTGTACTGGTAATGGTAGAGGTTCCCTGATTGCCCTGCGCCACCGTAACTGAAGTAGGCGAAGCTGAAAGGCTGAAACCCGAACCTGACGAGCTTCCGGCAAGTGCGCTGATTAGTCCGCTCCCGTTGGGACTGCCCCAGCCGGTCGCCAAATCGTATCCCACGGTTGCCGAATAGCCGTTGCTGCCACTGGTAATGTCGTGGAAATCGGTGTCATAGTTCGAGCCCAAACCAATCGTATAGAGGGACGGATTGATGAACCCGACTGTATGGTTGCCGTTAGCAACTGCCTGTTGGTTGACGAGAGCCAGGTAGCCGGCCCACATGGGAGCCGCAAAACTGGTTCCGCCATACTCGTTGGCGGTGCAGGTGGTTTGGTTGGCACAGACGTAAAAGGTAAAATTCGCGTTTGCCGAAACGTCTGGGCCATTGCGATAGGTTTTAGAGCACGAGGAGCAGCCGTTGGCCGCAGCGGTCTGCCAGGAGGGAATCGCAAATTTGTCCGGCGAAATACCGCCACCACCGTCGACCCAAGCGGTCTCCGAACTCCAGGGACCGCCGGCACTGCTGGTGTCTAAGTCGGTCCCCCCGACCGACGTGATATACACGTCATCCGCCGGGTAAATCTCGGAAGAGGACGTCCACTTACCGCTGTCTCCGGCTGCTTGAAACAAATTCTGACCCTGCGCCGCGAACTCCTCAAAGTAGGGGTTGTCGGTGCTGGGGTCCGCCGGGCTCCACGTCCACGAAGAACTCAGTTGCGCGTTAAGCGGATTGTGCGTGGCCATTGCGTTGAAGATGGCTGCATCCGTTGATCCCACGTACATCACCAGGCTGGACATGCCCGGGGCCATACCGAGAGCCTGGGTCATGTCTA
>Ga0181532_10002757_pt1 | contig 16267 bp, 9 predicted proteins | sample PEATcosm2014_Bin_33_FD_119768 | JGI IMG/M metagenome (GOLD analysis project Ga0181532, IMG submission 119768) | Peatland microbial communities from MTU Mesocosm Facility, Houghton, MI, USA - PEATcosm2014_Bin11_30_metaG | ecosystem: Environmental > Terrestrial > Soil > Wetlands > Peat | place...
CGTCGAGACCTACACGGCTAAGCGCGCATACCAGATCGCCACGGAATACCGCCGCCGCAAAACGCCTGTGGTGATGGGCGGCTTTCACGCCACGCTCATGCCCGGTGAAGTAGCGAAATACGCGGAAGCAGTTGTTGTGGGCGAAGCAGAAAGTCTTTGGGAACATGTGATTGATGACGCTCGTTCAGGACGGCTGCAAAAGATGTATAAAGCGGAAGGCCGTCCATCCTTGGCAAACATCAAATCCGACCGCTCCATCTTTCGGGGCAAACGTTATTTACCGATCGGTTTGGTCGAGGCCGGGCGCGGCTGCCATTTCAAATGCGAATTCTGTGCCGTGCAGACCATCTTCAACGCCACGCAAACCCGCCGGCCCATCGACGCGATTCTCTCGGAAATCGAGGCGGTAAAAAATCAGCGAAAGCTTTTCTTCTTCGTCGATGACAACATCACCTCAAATCTCCGTCAGGCCAAAGACTTTTTTCGTGCGCTCATTCCGGCAAAAATCCGTTGGGTCAGCCAGGCGAGCATCAATGCTGCTCACGACGAAGAATTTCTGGATTTGCTGGTTCGCAGCGGTTGCGTCGGCGTCTTGATCGGATTCGAGAGCCTGGATTCCGGCAATCTCAAGGACATGAACAAGTCTTTTAACACCATGCACGGCGGTTTTGCCAAAGCCCTGGCGAACTTGCGGAAGCATCGCGTCCGCCTCTACGGCACCTTCATTTTCGGCTACGATCGCGATACCCCTGACAGCTTCAGCCAAACCGTTCAGTTTGCCGAGGAGAATTCTCTGTACATCGCGGCTTTCAACCACCTTACGCCATTTCCTGGTACGCCGCTGTATGCGCGCCTCGAAAGCACCGGGCGCTTGCTGTACGACGCTTGGTGGCTCGATGATGCCTACCGCTACAACCATATTCCGTTCACTCCAGCCTCCATGAGCCCCACGGAGCTGCAACGTTGTTGTCTGGAAGCCCGCCGCCAGTTTTATTCCTGGCGCAGCATCTTTCATAGAGGCCTCGACCGAGTGAACCGTGCCGACGGCTTAATGTGGCGCAATTTTTATCTGATCAACGCGATGCATCGCAGCGATGTGAGTATGCGCGACGGGTTCCCATTGGGAGAACAATCATGGACGGGACCTCTACTACCAGCCAACTAGTGGCTTGCGAAGCAGAGCGCGCCAGCAGCGGTATTCGATTTGAACTGGCCACACCTGCACACGACGCTTCTTTGCGCCGTCTTTTACGTGACAATCCCATGTCCGGATCGATCAGCGTCTCGCTGGAGCGGGAACCGAGCTTCTTTGCCGCGGTAGCTCTCGAGGGCCCCAACCATCAGACCATCGTCGGCTTCGAAGGCGATCGCTTCGTCGGCGCAGGCAGCATCTCGGAGCGCCAAAGATTTGTCAACGGCCAGCCGATGCGCGTCGGCTATCTTGGAGGATTGCGGCTGGATAAATCCTTCCGTGGGCGTTTTTCCTGGATTCGTCAGGGTTACGAGCAATTTCACAAACTTCACTCGGCAGGTGGCCCGCCGATCTATTTGACCAGCATCGTCGCCGATAATCTCCCCGCGCGTAGATTTCTTGAAAAGGGACTGCGCGGCATGCCAACCTACCGTCACCTTGGTGATTTCGTCACGCTGATCATCGGCCACCGTTCGCGCTTGTTTCGCTCGTCACTCGCGGCACGCCACCACGTCTACGCGAAGGGATTTCGGATCATGCAGGGATCGAACGAATTACGTTCCGATCTTCTGGAATTACTCGACCGACACAACCGCGCCTATCAGTTCGCGCCGGCATGGTCAGCAGCAGAAATTGATTGCGATAAGTTCAGCGTTGTGTGTTCGAGTGATGGCGCTCCGGTGGCCTGCGCCGCACTGTGGGATCAAAGGACAATTAAACAGAGTGTCGTGCGCGGATATTCTGGCCATTTGCTGTGGTCGAGGCACTTGATCAATGCCGCCGCCACCTGCGTGGGAATGCCTCGCCTGCCGCGGGTGGGAACGCCCATTTCTTACGCTTTCGTCTCTCACATGGCCGCCCACGCGGATCAACCAGAATTCGCGGAATGCTTGATTGCTCTGCTTCAGGAAATGGCGTGCGCACGCGGCATTGACTACCTGACCTTCGGCCTGGATTCCTGCGATCCGCGTCTCGCCCATTTACGAAAGGTGTTTCATCCGCGTGAATATGTTAGCCGCATCTACGCGGTGTACTGGGAAGACGGCGCCGTGTTCGCGCAGAGTCTCGATAGTCGAGTGCTTGGCCCGGAGGTAGCCATTCTTTGAACCCCGCCACGAAGATTGCAACCACCAGTGCCGGTCGCCTGGTTTCGCGCGATCAACTGAAGCCGGACGAACTGAGGAAAATGTATTGTTTGCTCTGCGAGCATTTCGATGGCGTGACGATCGAGCAGTTTCACCGGGATATCGCCGACAAAAACTGGATCGTCTTAGTAGAACGCGGGGCGCGACTGGTCGGATTCTCCACCATTCTTGCTTACGAAACTTGCGTTAATGGCCAAACCTGCAGCGTCATCTACTCTGGCGATACAATCGTTGCGTCTGAAGGATGGAATTCCTCGACCTTGCCTCGGGCATGGATTGAATCTGTCGCCTCGCTGCGCCGTCTCTACCCGCGAGGCCCGTACGTCTGGTTGTTGCTCACATCTGGGTTCCGTACTTATCGCTACTTGCCATTGTTCTGGTGCGAATTCTTTCCGCGCTTCGATTCGCAGACTCCGGCGCACGGGAAGAACTTCATGGATGCATTGGCGCTGGCACGATTCGGCCCGCAATATCATCTTGCGGAAGGAATCGTCCGGTTCGAAAACCCACAATGCTTGCGCGGCCCACTAGCTGTGATCCCAAGCGGTCGCGAAGCAGATCCTCATGTGGCATTTTTTGCGGCGCGCAATCCAGGATATGTCGACGGCGATGAGTTGGTTTGCATCACAGAACTTTCGCCGCGCAATCTGACCTCGGCCGGGCGCCGCATGGCCTCCGCCATTCCCCGATGGTGCCAATGGTGATAGCTGCAGTTGCCAACTCGCTCTGGTGCGTCTCGGCTGGGCCTTCGCACGCCGCTTTCGTTTCGGCCCTTCGCGATCCGGATGCGGCACAGCAGCAGGTTCTTTGCGCGCTGCTCCGCAAAAACGCCAATACCGCTTTCGGCCGCGAACACGGTTTGCTAGGGGCGCGCAGTGCAAGGGAATTTGCACAAAAAGTACCGATTCGCACATACGACCAGCTACAACCCTGGATTGATCGCATTCGTCGAGGCGAAACCCAAGTCCTGACCGGTGATGCCGTAAGACGACTGGTTCCAACCAGCGGTTCGACCACCGCGCGCAAACTGATTCCTTACTCATCGGCTATGCACCGGCAACTCAATCGGGCCATCGGACCTTGGATTTTCAATCTCTATCGCAGACATCCGCGCGCCTTGGCGGGCGTTTCCTATTGGTCCATTTCTCCGGTAGCACCAGAACCGTTTCAAAGCGACGATCAATCTTCGTGTGTGCCCATTGGCTTTGAAGACGACACGGAATACCTGGGCGGGCTACGCAAAGTCTTTGTCAACGTTACCATGGCCGTTCCGCCGGAAGTCCGTCAAATCCAATCGATGGAAGATTGGCGCTACGTCACCGCGCTGCTCCTGCTCCGCCACGCCAATTTGAGTCTCATCTCGGTGTGGCATCCCTCACTTCTCAGGCTTGTGCTGCGAGAAATAGAAACCCGCTGGGACCAGATGCTCTGTGACATCACGGAGGGAACATGCGCCGTCAGCCATTGCCTGCCGCCTTCGGTAGCAGCAGCCCTCGCGTCACGTCGCGATCCTCAACGTGCCAAATACTTACGAAACGCTTCACCGGCCCGCGCGGATCATTTGTGGCCCAAACTCGAAATTGTGAGTTGCTGGGCCGATGCCCACGCTGCCGGAGCCTCTGCTGAACTCGCCCGATCCCTAGGGCCCGTGGCGATTCAGCCCAAAGGCCTGATCGCCACCGAAGGCATCGTCTCGATCCCTTTCGAAGGACATCATCCCGTTGCGATTCGTTCACACTATTTCGAATTCGAAGACGACGCAGGCATCGTGTGCGGCCCTTCGGCACTGCAAAAGGACCGCGAGTACAGCGTAATTATGACGACCGCTGGCGGCCTCTATCGTTATCGCTTAGACGACAGGATTGCCGTGGCCGGATTTCTTGGCCGCACTCCCTCGATTCGTTTTGTCGGGAAATGCGCGCAGGTATCGGATCGGACCGGCGAAAAATTATCGGACGGATTTGTGGCATCCGTATTCGCTAAACTTTTTCAGGGCGCTGAAACGAAGCCTTCGTTTGCTATGTTGGCTCCCGACGCAGACGCCGGCGGCTACCGTTATACGCTTTACCTTAGTGCCGACGTTTCGAACGAACTATCCTCGGAGCTCGATGCTTTGCTTTCTCTTAATCCGCACTACGCCTATTGTCGGAGACTAAGCCAGCTGAATCCCCCACGTCTTTTCCGAGTAGCGGAAGATGCTCACGCCGCGTATTGCCGGCGTCTGCAAAGAATGGGCAGGCAGTTAGGCGAGATCAAACCAGTGGGGCTTAGCCCTCTGGACGACTGGTCGCATCAGTTGTCAGGTCATTATCTAGACTAACAGGGGCTGGATTCCTCGGGAGTATCGGCCACCGATCGTTCGGTGCCTCCCGCAAATCTCGAAGTATCTGATCGGACGGGAGTTATATTTCCTTCATAATTCTAGCCGATGCTCATTTTTCTCAAGACACTCCTCGCATCTTTGGTCTCGATCTTCCGGATCGCGTGCTGCCCTCGGGCTCGAGAACCTGGCCCTACGCCATCAAATCGGCATGCTCCACAGGTCTGCTGGAAAGTGCCTAAAATTGACCTTGGGCGACCGCCTACTGTGGATTTGTCTGTCGCGCCTCTGGCGCGATTGGCGCTCGGCGTTGGCCATCGTCAGCCAGAAACGGTCGTAGCCTGGTATCGTGCCGCCTTGCGTTTGTTCTGGACCTGGAAGGTGCGCTGCGGAAAACCAGGACGACCCGTCATTTCAAGCGAAGTCCGAGATCTGATTCGCAAGATGTGCCGGGAGAATCCCGGTTGGGGTGCACCGGTTGGGGTACACCGGGCATCGACATCGGGCAGAGCAGTGTCAGCAAATATATGGTGCGCTGCCGCAAACCGCCGTCTCAGGCATGGGGCACCTTCCTGGAGAACCATGCCCAGCAGCTGGTCTCGATCGACTTCTTCACCGTGCCCACCATCCGTTTCCAGGTTCTTTACGTATTTCTGGTGACCGCCATCCGACCGCAGATTGGACCGGACAGCAACTGCGCTAGGCATTTCCCTTTGCCCAACTCCCTGCTACCTTCTGCGCGACCGCGATGCGATCTTTGGCGATGACTTCCGAGAACACGTGCGAGACTTGGGCATAGGTGCGCATCACAGCGAATTTGGTTCACCAGACTCAAGCAGGGTCCGCAAACCCATTGACCTTGGCGGTTCGTTTGGAGGAATAACTTCAACCCTTGGGCTGCACCGAATTTTCGGGAGGCACAGTGGGAAATCCTCCGGAATTATGGACGAAAGAACAATTCGCCAGGCACAGGTTGAATTAAGTTGGTGGACGTGAGGGGATTCGAACCCCTGACCCCCTGCTTGCAAAGAGGGCGGTCGAAAATACTAAATGGCTTCGTTGGTGTCGCTTACACGGAAAATCAACGGAATTCCCGTTTTTCAAATGTACCGAAGTTGTACCGAACCGCATTTTTGCTTATCCCACTACCGAAAGGCGCAGACATCGTGAATCCGCGGAGCTCCTCAGGTCGGGTTCTCAGCAACCACCTGGAAAATCAATTCCCGAATCTCCTTCGGTGTCTGTTTCCTTTCAACCTGTCTCCGGACTCTGGAAATTAGCCTCTAGTACATGCGAAAACCAGCCCGGTGCCAGCGGACGACAGTTTCGGGTGTGACGACGAGGAGAGCTTGTTTCCATCCTGACGAGAGCCGCCGAGCGATTACCCAGAAGAGCTTATCGAGAAGTCCGAGACTCGGGCGAGAATGTCGATGCTTCAGCATGACGAGTTGCTGACACAAAGTGAGATTCTCGAGAAGGAGACTTTGCCGCCTGCGAAAGAGGCGGACCAGCATGCCGAAGCAGAGCCTGACGAAGCGCACCATGGTCAGGATTTATAACAAAACGGTGGTGAGATGGCAGCAGCTATGTTTTTGATTTCACGGTCGGCTGTAGTTTTGGCGAACCACAGGCAAAGCGCTGCCCGACATTCTGTTCGAGCAGCACTATTTACACCCGGATCCCAACCAGAGATCCCAGAACTGAACCCCTGTTTGAAACAAAGATGTGCATCACTCCAGCGCGGGTCAACATAAATCTTAGAGTGAGCCCTGGGGTAAGACATTTTGCGAACTTCTGGGGCCACGCGGGCCTAGATTCACTCTGATGATCCGCAAAAACCTGGCTGGAGCATTGCATAATACCGGGGGTGGGTGTACGTTGTCGCTCGGCTGGGAAGTCAAAATGGAAATCCCGGTTAAGATAAGTGTTGTAGTCTTGCTTCCCACTTTAGCGGCAAACTGGGAGTGATGGCTGCTGCATGAATGATCTCTTAAAACAGGCTGTTTCGCTTTCGCTCCTCGGGAAGTGCATTGCCGCGGCGGTCGGAATTCTCATTATTCACGGCACGTTTCGCGTGCTCGAAGAGACGCTGCCCCGGCGGTTTGGGCGGGCCGATGCACGTTATAAAGTCCGCAAGCTCGTCGTCTTCTCCGGATACCTCTCGATTCTCATTTTCCTTGCTTTCGTCTTTGAAGATCGCTTGGGCCGCCTCAGCTTTGCCCTCGGCGTCGTGGGCGCGGGTGTAGCCGTGGCGCTGCAGGACGTGCTGGCCAGCTTTGCCGGCGCCTTCTCCATTGGTTTTTCAAAGCTGTACGCCGTAGGAGACAGGGTTCAGATCGGCAAAACGCGGGGCGACGTCATCGACATCGGGCTCCTGCGAACCACCTTGCTCGAAACGGGAAACTGGGTCAGCGGAGATTTGTACAACGGCCGGATCGTTCGCATCCCCAATAGCGCGGTCTTGAAAGGGACCGTTTTCAACTACTCGCAGGGTTTCCGGTTCGTCTGGGATGAGATTAAAGTGCTGTTTACAACCACCAGCGATTGCCAGTTTGCCAGGGAGATGCTCTTGCGGATAGCCAAAGAGGCGATTGGCGAGTATTTGGTTGAAGCGCAGATTTCTTGGAAAGTGATCAGCGACAACTATCGAAGCGAAAACCCACCGTTGGAACCTACCGTCGTGCTCGTTGTAAGTTCCGGGTCGTTGGAATTCACCGTCAGCTACGTGGTTGACTACACGAAACGAACCGCCATGAAAGATCAATTGTTCACGAAAATCATAGAGGAAGTTTCAAACAGCAACGGGCGGCTTGTATGCGCATCATCGGGGGTTACTTTCATGAGCCAGCCGGCGACTCCGGCCGCGATCGAAGCGCACCGGCCATCTTCGACCCAAGCCGCGGGCAAGGTGGCAGGTTCTCATTGATACTCTCTTGCTTCCCACTTCTACCGAGAGCTCTGCCTTCTTAGAGGTATAACGCGGTAATCGGATTACAGAACACTCGGTAGGCTATAGGTTTCAAGTTCCGAGTGACACCCATGAAATGCGCATCCGCCGCAAATTGTGAATTTCGCTTCAGGGCTCGGGCTCACTGCGGTATGCGGTCAACCTCTGCAAAAACCTGGAATGAAAGAATGAAATCATCCGGTGTTTGCGTTCTTCGTTGCAGAGCGTTTCGCGGACGCGATCATTTCACTGCCACCGGGTACGTTCCGAATGTGAGATACATCTCACTTTCGCGGCGCCATTACCGGCAAAATCGGCCCAGGCATCAATTCGCCAGATACACCTTCCGCAAAGCGGAAGAGATGCAAGCCTGGCTTGACGTGACTGTCTATTTATAACTCGTTTTGATAATTAGTTCTTTGTGATAGCATAGCGCAATTCTCTTGGGTCCTACAGAAGTGGTTTGATTCGAGCTCCGATTCGCCGGTGCCGCCCGTACTCCGGTAATCGGGAGGAGCGCACCATGGGTGAATCTGAGGTGCCTCTTGCTGGTTTCTACGACTACCGTCTGCTAGTTCTCTCCGTGTTGGTAGCGATCTCCGCATCTTATGCGGCCCTGGATCTTGGCGCACGAGTTACCGCTGCACGTGGACGCCTGAGATGGGCGTGGTTAGCTGGCGGAGCGATAGCCCTGGGGTTGGGAATTTGGTGCATGCATTTTGTAGGGATGCTCGCCTTCAGACTGCCTATCGCCGTAGCGTACCATTTGCCCACAGTCGTTCTCTCACTACTTGTCGCCATACTTGCTTCGGCCGTGGCTCTGAGCATCGTGAGCCGAGAGAAGATGGGCCGAATTGAGGCGCTGACTGGCAGCGTCCTGATGGGTGCTGGCATTGCCGGAATGCATTACATCGGAATGGCCGCCATGCGCTTCCCGGCTATGTGCCGCTATCGCCCCCCGATTGTCGCCGTGTCCGTCCTGGTGGCAATTGTCGCATCACTGGTCGCAATCGTGTTTTGCTTCGACTACCGCGAGGATTTCAGGCGAACCACTGCTGCAAAGATCTTAAGCGCCGGCGCGATGGGCGCTGCCATTTCCCTAATGCACTACACGGGCATGGCTGCGGCGTATTTTTCCCCCTCTGGCGCGCCCGTAAATCTGGCTCACACGGTCAGCGTCTCCTCCTTGGGAGCTGCAGGAGCGGGAATGGCTACGCTCCTAGTTCAAGCTATAGCGATATTGACATCCTCGATGGACAGGCAACTGGCCGTTCAGGCACGCGAACTCGAAAAAAGCGAACGCTTCCGGCAGATCGCGGACATCTTGCGGGATGTCGTTTCGCTCAGCGATGCGGATTTCAGCCAGGTTCTGTTCGTCAATCGCGCGTACGAAACAATCTGGGGCCGAACAGTTGAGAGTCTCTATGCAGACCCGAAGTCCTGGTTGGAAGGCGTACATCCGGATAATCGCCAACAGGTGCAGGAAGCGGTACAAAGGCTAAAGGATGGACAGCCAGTGGACTATCTCGAGTGTAGAGTCGTCCGGGCGGACGGTTCGATCTCCTGGGTTAGACTGCGAGCTTATCCAGTTGGCGACGGGCGGAGCCATCCCTATCGAATCGTCGGCACCGCTCATGAGTTTACGATGCGCAAGCTGGCGGAGGATGCGCGCCAGCAGCTCGAGGAACAATACCGGACTGTAGTCGAGACCGCCGCGGATGCGGTCATCAGCATCGACGAAAACAGTCAAATTCTTTTCGCCAATCCCGCAACAACTAAATTTTTTGGTTACGAATTGCGCGAATTAATTGGAAAGCCATTCACGATGCTGATGCCTGAACCCTTTCGCGAGCGTCACGATGCGAGTTTGCGACGTTATCTGGCCACGGGTGAACGACACCTGAACTGGCAAGGAGTGGAGTTTGTCGGGCTGCACAAGAGCGGAGCGGAGTTCCCCGTGGAAGTTTCCTTCGGTGAGGTTGTGAGACAAGGCCAGCGCATTTTCACGGGGTTTATACGAGACATCACGGAACGCAAAGAGGCGGAAAGTCGCCTTCGCCTTGTCTTGGACACGACTCCCGCCATGATACATAGTGCTCGTCCCGACGGATACCTCGACTACTTCAATCAACGTTGGCTGGAATACGTGGGGCTGCCTTTGGAGGATCTAGAGGGCTGGGGCTGGACAGCTGTTATTCATCCTGAGGACCTCGACGGACTCGTGGACAAGTGGCGTGCCTGCATAGCCAGCGGGGAACTCTTCTTGTATGAGGCACGCGTGCGGCGTGCGGACGGAGAGAATCGCTGGCTGCTGCATCACAGAGTCGCGCTTCGCGGCGAACAGGGCCAGATTGTGAAGTGGTATGGATCGAGTATCGATATTGAGGACAGGAAGCGAGCGGAAGAAGCCTTGAGATCGAGCGAACGGGAACAGCGCGAGATAGCCGCGCAATTGGAAAGAGACCGCGCTCGCTTGGTCGAAGCCCAGGAAGTGGCGAAAATGGGAAGTTGGGAAGCGGAGCTGCCGAGCTTAAACGTGATTTGGTCAGAGCAAACACACCGCATCTTTGAGACTGATCCGTCTCGCTTCCAACCCACGCGTCCAACGTTCCGCGAATTCATTCATCCGGAGGACCGCCCGAAGGTGGATGCAGCCTTTGCAGGGTCGCTCGACAAGCGCACGCCCAGCACGGTCGAATATCGGATCGTTATGCCGGATGGCCGCGTGAAAATTCTGGAGGAGCGCTGGCAAGCTTTTTATGATGAAGAAGGAAAACCGGTTCGTGTTGCGGGCACTTGCCGGGACATCACCGAACGCGTAAGAACTGGGGAGGAACTTCAGCGGCTTTCCGGACAGCTTTTGAAGTTGCAGGATGAAGAACGACGGAAGATCGCCAGCGACCTGCACGATATGACAGGGCAAAATTTGGTCGCTTTGGCAACCATGCTTGGCCGCCTCGAACAGTCTCTACCTTCGAAAGAAAAGCAAGCGAACATTCTTCTCTCCGGCTGCAGATCCTTGGTGGACCTGTGTATTCGCGAGGTTCGCACACTTTCCTACGCACTTTATCCTGCGGCTTTGGATAAAGCTGGATTGGCGGAAGCCGTTTGGGATTATATTGAGGGCTTCAGTAAAAGGAGCGGAATTCAGGTTGCTTTGGAGGTCTCGGAGAGTGTCGGAAGGGCGGAACTAGACGTTGAGTTAGCTCTCTTTCGGGTAGTACAGGAGAGCTTGGCGAATGTACATTTACATTCCAGAAGCCAGAACGCAGTCATTCGGATCAATCACACATCCACAAACCTTGTTGTGGAGATCATCGATAGGGGACCGGACGCCCCTGGTGTTCAGAAGCGTACCGCTGAATCAGAATTTAGTTTCGGTGTTGGAATTCGCAGTATGCAGGAGCGTGTTCGACTGATCGGAGGGCATCTCGAGATCATTTCGGGCAGCGGCGGGACGACAGTGCGTGCGACTGTGCCTCTGGAAGCTAGGCGCTCGACTTCATCTGGGATGTAAGTTATCAGATCAGGTTTCGTCGAAGGCAGGGGTCCCTGGGATGTCCAAGGACCCCCAAGAGCTGCAATCCATGAGCTTAACCAGGCCGGTCAAGCCCAAGGGGTCACCACCTTCCTGCCTTAGAACGGAGGCGGAGCGATCCGCAGGCCCGACTAAGGCAACCTTCCAGTTTGCCAGTCGGTCCAGAAGATCGCACGACCGCAGCCGATGCCACTGCACCGAGGCTTTACAGCCCAAGTAATCAGCGGATGGTCAAGCTCGCGGAACAACACCAAGAAATACTTAGGCAAGTAATGGCAGTCCTGAGAGTGTGAATTTGTCCTGTCGCGACTCGTTATAATTTATGCTAAAAACGTACTTAACATATTGTGCAATTGCAACGTATGCGTTAATGTATTAAAGGTGTCGCATCTTCTTCGCTCCAGAAGCGGCCATTCCGTCTTTCTGTAGCTTCTCCTCCCCAGCTCTGCTCACACCCTTGCGGCACACAATCTGATCTGTCAAAGGATCTGGGCCATGAACAAAGTCAAGATTCTGATCGCCGACGATCATGAATTAATTCGCCGTGGTATGCGCGAGGTATTACGTACCGAGCGAAACGTTATTGTTGTTGGTGAAGCCATGACTGGGCTCGAAGTGCTAGAGCAGGTCGAGAAACTGCAGCCAGATGTCGTCATCATGGACCTGGCCATGCCGGAATTGGACGGTGTCGAGGCTACTCGCAGGATTCGCGCCATTTCCCCGAGTACCACCGTGCTTATCGTCAGTATGCATGATTCCCACGCCATGATCCGTCAGGCGCTGGATGCAGGCGCTCAGGGCTACGTTCTAAAAACGGATCTGAGCTTCAATCTTAAGGCAGGGCTGCGAGAGGTCTTGTCTGGCCGGAGTTACTTAAGCCACAACGTTACCGAAAAGCTTGCCAACGAATACTTGCAGCAATCTGAACCACGAAGAGACTTTTCTACTCTCGGTCTGACCGATCGGGAGCTGGAGATTGCCCGGCTCCTGTCCGTGGGTAAGAGCAGCAAACAGATTGGCGCGGAATTGGGAGTGTCGGTCAGAACAGTGGAAACACACCGGGCCAATATCATGCGGAAGCTGAATGTCCATAGCGTGACCGAACTTCTTCACTATGCTCTAGCTCACAAGCTTATTGCCATCCAGGAGGAAGTGAGTTCTACGTAGGTATTTTTGCTTAGATGGGCCACGGGATGGTCTCTTTATACTAGCTATGGCAGCAAATGGAGGTCTCGTTCTATTCACGAATAGAAACCGCGGCCGAGAGGCCAACACGACGCGCTGACGAATCCAAAGATCTTACACCTGCGCTCCTCTCGAGCGCCTCAGGAGGGCTTTTTGCCTCTTGACAAAGACCTATCATGGAAGTCCGTTAAGCGGGACCTACGCGGAATTCAAGCGTCACTCGATGAAAGGCTCATCTGCGAGGCGCGTTGCCTTAGCATCTTCAGCTACTGATATTCCGGACTGCTGTATAGAGTCTGCGCGGAGCTTCGGCGGCGGTTTATTGACTAAGAGGTGTCGACGTGACGTAGGTCACATTCATCCGTTTCAGCGACCATCAGACTCGTTACTGAGGAGTTAGTATGCCTGAGAATTGTATCTCGCTTGGGGAGACGGATCGGTCTTCTGAGTGGCGGAAGCGCTTGGAATTGGCCCAGAAAACTGGCCTCCGAATTGGGCTATGGGATTGGGACGTTGTCGCCAACTCCGTTGTTTGGTCAGACGAGACTTACCGTCAGTTCGGTTATACCCGACAAACATTCTCCGGCCGTGTCGAGGATGCCGTCAGCAGACTTCACGCAGAGGACCGCCCGAGGGTTGAGAAAGCGATTCGAGAGGTCCTCGATGGAATCGCAAAAGAGTATTCCGCACAGTATCGAGTAGTACGACCGGATGGAACAACGTGCTGGATCGATGCTCGTGGCGTCCTGATCCGCAATGGATCGAGCCACATGCTGGGTGTCGGCGTCGATATCACGGCCCTGAAAAACGCGACCGAATCCCTTCAGGAAAGCGAAGAACAGTATTGGTTACTGCTGAATTCCACAGCCGAAGCGATCTATGGCCTCGATCTAGAAGGAAACTGTACATTTTGCAATCCTGCGTGTGTCCGTCTGCTGGGCCACCAGTCCCCTGAAGATTTGCTCGGCAAAAACATGCACGAACTCATCCATCACTCTCGGTCAGATGGGACCTCCTACCCAGAGAAAGAATGCCAAATCTACCGCGCTGTTCGTGATGGAGTACGTTCCCATGTCACTGACGAAGTGCTCTGGCGTGCCAACGGAACGAGTTTTTCTGCGGAATACTGGTCCTATCCGATATATAAGGCCGGTCAACTCGCGGGCGCTGTTGTCACTTTCCTTGACATATCCGCTCGCGTGGAGGCAGAGCGGGCTTTACGAGAATCGGAACAGAAGTACCGCAGCCTCTTTGAAAATGCTACTTTCGGCATCTATCGGTCAGATCCAGCTGGTCATTTGCTGGATGTGAACCCAGCTCTGGTAGCCATGTTGGGGTACGCCTCGAAGCAGGAGTTGTTAACGCGTAATTTGGACCGCGACATATATGAGGACGCGTCCGTGCGGAGATCAATTCTGGCTGGCTATGACTCCTGTCCACGAATGGACGGAATCGAGGTTAATTGGAGGCGCAAAGACGGCCAAGTCATCGCGGTCCGAACGACTGGAGGCGTAGTTCGCAAACAAGATGGGTCGGTAAGCCACTATGAAGTGATCGTTGAAGACATCACTGAGCGACGTCGCTTGGAACGGCAATACCGGCAGGCGCAAAAGATGGAAGCCATCGGCCAAATTGCGGGGGGTGTGGCCCATGACTTCAATAACGTTATCGGCGTGATCCTGGGAAATATGGAATTGCTCAGGGAGCGCCTACCGTCGGACGAACTCACAGAGAAATACTGCGAACGCATACGGCTGGCGGTTCGCAGTGCCACGGATGTCACACGACAACTGCTAGCTTTCAGTCGGAAGCAGATCCTGCAGCCTGTGATAATGGACCTAAACAAAAGCGTCGAACAGTTGCACAAGATGATGCAGCGGTTGATCGGTGAGCACATCCGCGTATCGCTTTGCCTTGAGCCTGCGTTGGGTTCGGTAAAAGCGGATCCCGGCCAAATAGAACAGGTATTAATGAACCTGGTCGTGAATGCCCGCGATGCAATGCCAACCGGCGGAAGCCTGAAAATTCAGACTGCTAATGTCCATTTGGACCAAGAATTTGTAGACACGCATTTGGGGGCCAAGCCAGGCGACTACGTGAAGCTATCCGTTGCCGACACGGGCTGCGGCATGACACCAGAGGTTGTTACACACATCTACGAGCCGTTCTTTACCACGAAGGAGCCAGGAAAAGGTACCGGACTGGGACTGGCGACTGTGTATGGGATTGTTAAGCAGAGTGAAGGATACATCGCGGTGACCAGCGAAGTCGGCATGGGCACCACGTTCGACATTTACCTGCCGTCCGTACATGGGGAGCCGATTATCAAAGAAGAGAAGAAGTCTCCTGGATTCTCCTGGGGAACGGAGACCATCTTACTAGTAGAAGATGATCAGTCTCTTCGCGAAGTCACAGTCGTCCGGCTAGAACAGATGGGATACAAGGTGATCGAAGCCGAGAACCCCGAACGAGCCATCGAGCAATTTGAGAAGCACAAGGACCAAATTGATCTGTTGCTCACTGACGTAGTAATGCCAGGAATGAATGGGCGCTCGTTGGTCGAGACATTGAGAGCGAAGAAGCCAGGCTTATGTATCTTGTATATGTCGGGCTACACAGACGACGAGATACTGCGACAGGGCATCCTGAACGCACGCCACGAGATCCTTGTCAAACCATTTACGAAGGAACGGCTCGGAACCCAGGTACGGCAAGTACTCGGACTGCAAGGTAGTAAGTCCCCGGTGCATTCAATGGGTCGACGCAACACTTAGGTTGAACCTAATTTGCATTGAAAACAAAGGCTAAATCGCTCGCTGAGGTTAAGTCTTCGGAACAAACCGAAGAGGAGTCGTATAAGGCTGAGGAGTTCGTCGTAGATTTGTGGGAGGAGTCAAGGACGTTTCACGTCAATCTGGAAAAACTGCTCAGTTGGCTAGATCGAGGAAGGCGTGGCCACAGAGATACCCCGCGCAAGGAACGGTTGAGGAGTCTTCTCGACGCGAATCTTTTGGGACCGCCTCCCAATGCTGGTGGCCTAGAACACGGATGATACTCGTGTTATAAATTCGAAATGGCAAAAACAACTGAAAAGTGGCTACTATTCAAGTATGTAGACGGTGAGTTCACGCCTCTGTCGAAGCCCCTCAAAACGAAACAACTCGCGGAGAAAACGCGATTGAAATATCCAGAGCGAGAGCGCAAGACAATTGGCGTTGGCGTGGTGCGAATTAATAATTGACGTGCGCAGATGATTCGAGCAACAGCAAGCGCGGAGGCCATTATGACGCTGCAGCGTAAGTCTACATGAGAACGAGAATGAGTTCGTGGACGTGAGGAGATTGCAACTGCCTACCCCCTGCTCAAGCAGTAAGTGGTACGCCAAAAAAACTCCGAAGCTATCCTGTTGAACGGAAAATGGTTGGTGGACGTGGCGGGACTCGAACCCGCGGCCCCCTGCTTGCAAAGTAAATGCAGACAAGTTATGTGGTTGTACCGTCTAGCCTTTACCTATGTCTTGTACGACGGTTTTGGAGGGTGTTCGGCAGCTATTGTTCCCACTTTGTTCCCAAGTTTTGGGGTCAAGGACTCTGGGGGTGGGTAAGGTGCTCGCCGATGGACAGGCTAACGAACCGCCGGGATAAGACTAGTCTTTCCGGACCGCGATACACTCGATTTCAATATCAAACGGGCCCGTCCATACCGGCACACAGAAGAAAATGCGGGCTGGCGGATTCTTGGGAAAGTAGCGCTTGTAAATTTCGTTGAATGCCTTGAAGTGCTCCGGGCTTACACAGAGTACGTTGACCTTCAAGACGTGCTCGAGGTCGGATCCCGCCGCCTCAAGTGCCGTCTTTAACTCTTCCAGGCAGCGTTCGGCCTGCTGTTCAAAAGGCGCGTGGACGAGAAGTTCTCCGGTCTTGGGATCAAATGGCGGCAG
>Ga0181532_10002759_pt1 | contig 16252 bp, 12 predicted proteins | sample PEATcosm2014_Bin_33_FD_119768 | JGI IMG/M metagenome (GOLD analysis project Ga0181532, IMG submission 119768) | Peatland microbial communities from MTU Mesocosm Facility, Houghton, MI, USA - PEATcosm2014_Bin11_30_metaG | ecosystem: Environmental > Terrestrial > Soil > Wetlands > Peat | place...
CAGCGCGCCAACACCGACCGGCAGGTTCACCAAGAAGATGCCCCGCCAGCTGATTCCCGACGTGATCACCCCACCCAGCACCGGTCCGAGTGCCACGGCGATGGCAGTGATTCCTCCCCAGATCCCGAACGCCACCCCTCGTTCATGGCCATGGAAGCTCTGCGCCAACAGAGCCAGAGAAGTGGTGAAGAGGATGGCCCCACCGATGCCCTGGCCGCTTCGGGACAGGATCAACATGATCGGCGACTGGGCAACCCCGCAGAGCAGCGAACCGAGCGTGAAGACGATGAGGCCGATCGTAAACAGGAGCCGTCGTCCGTAACGGTCGGCCAGGGATCCGGCGGTGAGCAGCACGGACGCCAGCGTCAGTGAGTAGGCGTCCACAATCCACTGCAGGTCACTGAAGCTGGCGTGCAGGCCTGACTGAATGGTCGGGAGCGCAATGACGACGATCGTCACGTCCAGGAGCAGCATGAAGGTGGCTGTGCACACCACCACCAGGGTCCACCACTTCTTTTCCATGACAGTCAGCCTGCTCCCCTAAGTCTGAGCCCGCCACCCATTTCATAATGTCTGCCTGTTTCCACCATTAGATAGAGTGAAATGCGTGGCTTCCACCACTGTCGACGCGCTAGATCGAAGAATCATCCAAGCCCTCTACAGCGATCCACGGGCGTCGTTCAGTCGACTGTCCGAGGTCCTCGGGTCCTCGGAACAGACCATCGCCCGACGCTACCGGCGGTTGTTCGATGGTCATGTCGTGCGGGTCGTTGGCCAACTCGATGCGCAACGGCTCGGACAGTCCGACTGGGCGATCCGCATCCGCTGTGCTCCGGGCTCCGCTTCCGTCCTCGCCACCAAACTCGCGGAGCATCCTGACACCGCCTGGGTGCTGCTTAGCTCGGGCGGGACCGAAATCCTGAGCACGATCCACTCCCGGCACCGCGAAGAGCCCACCCCACCGCTGTTCAGCCAGCTCCCCGTGGGCAGTCAGGTCGTGGCCGTAGAGGCCTACTGCATCCTCCATCTGTTCGCCACTGGAGCGTCACCCCCACCAGTCTCCAACGACCTCAGCCAAGAGGCTGTCGACGGGCTCATTTCCTCAGCACGGGTCGGACCGCCGATCGAACGCTCGACGGTCACGCTGCAGGCCGCCGACTGGCCCCTCGTAGAGGCCCTCGCCCAAGACGGCCGCGCCACCTACCGGCAGCTCGCGGTGCGCACCCACTGGCATGAGTCGACCGTCCGACGCCGAGTCGAGGAGCTCATCGCCTCAGGTGTCCTTTCTTTCGACGTTGACCTCGACACCGAGGCCATCGGATTCCGCACTCGGGCCATGTTGTGGATGTCGGTGGCCCCGGCCAAGCTCGGCCAGGTCGGACAGGCTCTGGCAGATCTTCCCGAGGTCCCCTTCGTGGCTGCCACGACCGGATCGACCAACCTGGTTGCGGCAGTGCTGTGCCAGGACGACCGCTCGCTTTACGAGTTCATCACCGGCGAGTTGGCCACATTCGACGGCCTGACCCATATCGAGACTGCCCCCGTGATGCGCGCGGTCAAGTTACATGCCACTTTGACCCGATCCCCATCCTGATGGCGACATTCTCCGGCGGAAGCTCCCGATCTTGACAGTCCCAGATGCGCATGCCAGCTCTAAGGAGGCGGGCCGCCCCGTGCTCGCACGGCATCAGAGCTGTTTGCCAACCTTGGCCGGGGGCTGACCAGCGGTGCAGGGCTCTCTCGCTTGATTGATCTGGGTGGAAGAGAGGCGACGGTTACCCCGAGCGACGCTCTGTTCACACGAGGCACCGGGGCGGCTCTCCGTGAGGGCGCCGAGCAGCGAAACCCGGGTCAGGCGCGCGTCGCAGTGACCACCACCGCTGTGTACCGCATCGTGAATTTGCCCCCCCACGCGTCGATGGCTGCCCCGGTGCCCGCAAGTAGCGCCTCGAGCTGTGCCGGCGGGAGTTCAGTGTGACCGCTAGCCGTAGGGAGCTGGTCCAGCCACTCAGCTCGGGTGTAGGGCCGCTCCCACTCGAATGTCCACTGCTCGGGATCGCCGAATGCGCCCTCCTCGCGTATCCCATCGGACGCCTTGGCTGCCAACGCCGAGTACCCGTCCAAGGCCGGCCTCGCCCAAGGATCGAACGGCAAGTCGGGCATGACCCGGTGGTAGACCGCGGAGAACGCTTCCCTGACGTCGGACGCAGGCTGGAACACGTTCCAGAACACTGCCAGTCGACCATCCGGACGCAGCACTTCGCCCGCCTTTGCCGCTCCCGCGACCGGGTCCACCCAGTGCCAGAACTGCCCGGCGACGACCGCGTCGAATGTTCGACCGACGGGGTCCCAGGATTCGAACGCCGCCACTTCGACCTCGAACCCGCTGCTGCGCGCCAGGTCGGCCATTCGCGCGTCCACGTCGACCCCGACCACTCGGCAGCCTGCCGCCCGGAACTGGCGAGCGGCGATGCCCGTACCGATGCCGACATCGAGGAAGTCACGTCCAGGACTGGCCGTGACGATCCGCTCGACCATGGCCTCGGGGTAGCGGGGCCGCGCGCGGTCGTACCGTGCGGAGTCCAAGCCGAACGACTCCGCTATCTGTCGATGTTGATGCGGCTTGTCTTGGGGCGAGGAGGCCTCCTCGGGCGGTATAGTGGGCATGTGCCCACTATAGTGGGCACATGCCCACTCCCCAAGACCCGGTCCGGCCGAGGTAAGGAAGAAAGCCACAGTGCCGACGGGAATTGCAATCCGCGACGCACGCGCGCAGCTTTTCGACGCCGCCGAGCGCGTCCTGATCCGGGACGGTCCGAGCGCGCTGACCAGCCGAGCGGTCACTTTCGAGGCAGGGTTCGCCAAGGGCGTGCTGCACAGGCACTTCAGCGACTTTGACGCCTTTCTCGTCGAGCTCGTGACAGACCGCATCACCAGGATCGACAACCAGGCTGCTGCCCTGTGCGACTCGGCCGGGACGGGCACAGTCGCCGGCAACCTCGCTGGAGCGCTGACGGCCTTGTTCGGATCGATCGCTGTGGCAATTGTCGCCCTCATCATCTCCCGCGATGAGCTGCGTGCCCGGCTGCGCCAAGCCGGGTCAGGAGGGGTCCCGCTCCTAGCAGAAGCCACAGCCATGATCGGCTCTTATCTCGCCATCGAACGCGAGCTGGGCCGCATCTCACCCGAGGCCGACGTCGACACCCTTGCACCCCTGCTGGTCGGGGCCGGGCACCTGTTGTTCGCCAGTCGGACCGAAACCAAGCCGGAGGCTGGAGCCGTCGAGAAGGTCGTGACCGCGGTCATCGCCAGTGTCGTGCAGCGACCGCTGCCATGAACGGCCGTGCGCGCGCCTTCGCTCGAGCGGAATGGGCCGGCAAACGGCTGCGCCGTTCGTCCTCACGTTTGGTTGGCGAGAGGCGATTCACGGCATACTACGGCTGACGCCGGGCCATCGAACCCGCCCGAGCGCACAGTTTCCGAGTCGCGAGGTAGAGAGGTCCATGGTCATTCGCACCGTCGGCAATACCGTGTTCCCGCCGAGCGATCGTTGCTCCTGCGGGGCCATCCACGGGATCCCGACCGAGACAGTCGTCATTGACGAGAGTGCCGTCGAACAACTTGTCGCCTACTTGAAAGGACGCGGCTGGTCGCGACCTTTCGTTGTCATGGACGCAAACACCGAGGAAGCAGCCGGATCCATGGTCATCGACGAATTGTCGCGGGCTGGATTGCACGTCAAGGCCTTCTGCTTTGCCGAACGCAGCGGTCTGCTCGCCAACGAGACGAGTGTTTCGCGTCTCCAGGAGCCGTTGGAGGCCTCGGGAACCGACTCGATAGTCGCAGTCGGTTCCGGCGTGATCACTGACACCACGCGGTTCGTGGCGAGTGTCTTGGGCCGTGAGTTCGTAAGCGTGCCGACGGCGGCTTCGATGGACGGGTACGCGTCGAACCTCGCCGTGATGGAGTTCGGAGGCATGAAGACGAGCTTTCCGGTGGCTCCCCCGGTGGCGATCTTCGCAGTCCCACGCATCATTGCCGCGGCACCTCTGGACATGACTCGTGCCGGGCTCGGTGACCTTTTCGGCAAGGCCTCAGCCCACGTCGATTGGCTGGTATCTCACGAGCTCTACGGCGAGTACTTCTGCGCCGAGGTTGAACGACGGGTAACAGGTCCCCTCGTCCATGCTGCCACGCACGCCTCAGACATCCTGGAGGGATCAACGCAGGCCGTTTCCGGCTTCGTGGGTGGGTTGATCGAGTCGGGAATCGCCATGGCGATGATCGGGAACTCCCGCCCGGCGAGCGGGTGTGAGCATCACGCATCGCATTTTTGGGACCTTCTGGCGGCGACCGGCCGGCGCGCCCATACGCCGCACGGCTTCCAGGTGGGCTACGCGACCCACTTTGTGATGCGTCTCCAGCACTACGCCTTCGGAGGCGGTTGTCAAGAGCTGTCCACGCCACGTCCGATCGGTCCTGAGGCCGACGAGGCGCGCTCGTGGTTCGTCGGTCATGAAGCGGAAGTGGACGCCGTCCTCGACGACAAGCGTAGGTTCCTCGCCGAGCACGCTTCCGCTTGGCCCGCAACGCCGTCGCGCTGGGCGGCGGTACGGGAACGGATCGGCGAAGCGATGGGAGTGTTCCCACTCGTCGCCAACGCCCTGTCGGTGGCGAGGATCCCTGACCAGCCCGGCTTTCTCGACCTTGATGTCACGACACTCAAGGCGAGCTTCCGATGGGCTAATCGGATCCGGGCCCGCTACAGCGTGCTCGACTTCCTCGAAGGACAAGGCAGCCTCGATGAAGCGATCGACGTGGCCTTCTCCCAGGAGGGGCTCACGGCTTGGTGAAACGCCTGTCGCACGCCGAAGCGTCCAAGGCAGAGTCCTCCCGGACCGACTGTCGCGCCGAGACCAGGACATGTTCCGGCACGGTCCCCCTCTGGCTCCGTTCAGATCGGAGACTGCCGAGCAAGGACCGCAAAATCCTGTGAGCGCGAGGCCGCGACATAATGTCGAGATGGCGATTCAGATTCCGAAGTTATTGACCGAGGTGTGGCGCTCGGTCTGCCCGAAGAAGCCCGAGGCCACTGGCCAGCACGCCGCGGCGGGTGGAGCGTGAGCCCCGTGGGTGGCCCGGGCGGTCGGCTCGTGACGATCGGAGTCGACTTCGGGACCGAATCCGGCCGCGTGCTCCTACTCGACCTGGGCAGCGGCGAGGAGCTCGCCGTCACGGAAGTCCGCTACCCGAGCGGCGTCATCGATCGAAGACTTCCCTCGAGCGGTCAAGAGCTCCCACCTGACACCGCGCTACAGGACCCCAGCGACTACCTGGATGTCCTCTACCGCGGTATTCCAGAGGCCCTAGCTGCCGGCAACGTCGCGGCCGAAGAGGTGATCGGCATCGGCATCGACTTCACGTGCTGCACGGTACTGCCGGTGACCGGGGACGGAACGCCGCTTTGTGAGCTTGACCAGTGGCGGGAGCACCCGGATGCCTGGGTGAAGCTCTGGAAACACCATTCCGCCCAACCGATAGCCGACCGGTTGAACATGGTCGCCACCGAGCGCGGTGAAGCCTTCCTCGCCCGCTATGGCGGCCGGCTTTCGTCCGAGTGGTACTTCCCCAAGCTCATAGAGATCTGGCAGAGGGACCGCCCCGTTTACGACACAATGAGCGCGTTCGTCGAGGCGACCGATTGGATCATCTGGCACCTCACGGGCACGCTCATGCGCGCGAGTTGCTCGGCTGGTTACAAAGCATGCTGGTCCGCACGCGACGGACTGCCTTCCCGGGCTTTCTTTGAGGCGGCCTACCCTGGGTTCCCGGATCCGACAGAGAAACTCGGGACGAGCTTCGCCTCCCCCGGCCGGTGTGCCGGGACCTTACGCGCAGAGGTGGCAGCTCGCCTCGGTCTCAACACATCGGTCGCAGTGGCCGTCGGCAACGTCGACTCGTTCGTATCGGTCCCAGGGGCCGGCGTGCAAAGTCCCGGCGTGTTCTTGATGGTGGTCGGCACGTCGATATGCGACCTCGTCATCGATCGTCACGAGGCCCGGATGCCCGGGATCACAGGCGTTGTGGAGGACGGCATCCTGCCGGGGTTCTTCGGCTATGAGGCCGGCCAAGCTGCAGTCGGGGACATGTTCGCATGGTTTGGAAGCCGGCTTCTCGGATTGAAGAGCGGCGAGGCGGGCTCCGGAGGAAGTTGGTACGAAGAGTTCGAGCGGGAGGCTGCCAAGCTCGCGCCCGGAGCGAGCGGGCTGGTGGCGCTCGACTGGTGGAATGGCAACCGGACGATCCTCGGCGATGCCGACCTGTCGGGTGTCATCGCCGGCCTGACTCTCGCGACGACGCCGGTGGAGGTCTACCGGACGCTTCTCGAGTCGGTCGCCTTCGGAACGCGACGGATCACCGAGAACTTCGCGGAACACGGTGTCGCCGTTCGCGAGATCGTCGCATGCGGAGGGATCGCAGAGCGAAGCGCGCTCATGATGCAGCTGCTCGCCGACGTGACCGGGCTCAAGGTCACGATTCCTGACTCGAGCCAGATCCCCGCCCGCGGGGCGGCGCTGTGCGGTGCGCTCGCAGCGGGCTCGTCAAGGGGCGGCTTCGACGACTTCGAAACGGCAGTCCTCAAGCTCGCACCTGCGATGTCGCGTAGCTACGAGCCGTCGAAGCAAGACCGCGAGACTTATGACGGGGTCTACTCGGTCTTCTGCGCGTTGCACGACACGCTCGGCAGGAACCACGTCGAGTGGCTTCATCGTCTGAAGCAGCTCCGTCGGGCCGCTTTGGCTCCCACGGTCTAGTCGCGGCTCGGACGCGCGAGAGGGGTGCTGGAGAGAAGCTCCACGTCGGCCGTCCTCTCGACCGTCACCGACACAGTTCCGCGGGCCAAACAGGGCTGATGGCCGACTAGTAGTTAGGATCTCTCCGGAGATCGCCACGCCCTCTTACCGGCCCGCTTGGCGGTGTGTTGGGGCGCGGTGAGGATCAGGAAGCGAAGGAATGCATCGAGAACGAGTGGTCGCAGCACTCAGTCACGAGACGCCCGACCGGTGTCCGTGGCAGTCGACATTCACACCTGAATTCGCCGAACGGCTCCGTGCTGACATGAGCTTCGACGTCTCCGGCGGCTCACATAACCCTCACGGCGGCGGCAATCCTTACGACCTCGAGATAGCTCTCGACCAAGATCTGCTCGTCACCTCGGTGGGCTGGGCGAACTCCTATTACGGGGAGGGACGTGAGTATGTCGACGAGTGGGGAGTGGGCTGGGTGTCGGTACCGTACGAGACGCCTTACGGGGTGGGCCACTACACCGAACCCTGCATCCACCCACTAGCCCGTGCGGACGCTCTCGCGCGCTACCAGCCGCCCGACCCGGGTCGACCGGAGCTCTATGGCGACGCCCAGCGTCTCATTGACGAGCACGGGTCCGAGTACTGGATTGTCGGTTCCACTGTCACGACCATCTTCGAGACGGCCTGGGCCTTGCGTGGGCTTGAGCAGCTGCTCACGGATTTCATCGAGGACCCAGATCTTGCCGACGCCATCTTGGAGATTCCCTACTGCTACCACCTTGCCGCGGCCGAGACCCTCACGAGGATGGGAGTCGACATGATCTGGCTCGGTGACGACGTGGGCCAGCAGCAGGGCATGCTCATCTCTCCACGGCACTGGCGGCGCTTCTTGAAGCCTCGCATGGCGCGCATCATCGAGCGTGTGAAGGCCATCAACCCGGCCGTCAAGGTGGCCTATCACACCGATGGTTGCGTCTACTCAGTTATTCCGGAACTGATCGAGATCGGGATCGATGTGCTCAACCCGATTCAGCCCGCCGCCCTGGACCCTGTCAGGGTCAAACGTGAGTACGGCCACGACCTGTGTTTCTGGGGCTCGATAGATGAACAGCACACGCTGCCCTTCGGCCGCTCTCACGAGGTCTCCAACGAGGTGGCTGACCGTATCGCCACTCTTGGTGCCGGTGGCGGCCTCATCCTGGCACCCACTCACCACGTGCAGCTCGACACGCCTCTCGAGAACTTCTGGGCGATGGTCGAGGCAATCACAGGCAACGCCCGCCTTGGCTGAGGCGCGGGGAAGGCACCGGGCGAGGGATCGCTGGAACGAAGCGGGATCTGGTCAGGAGGGCCGGCGGGACATGCGAAGCCATGGCGGAACCCAAGGATGCGCCTTTCGGCGTCACCTTTACGATGATCAACTAACCGCTGTAAGAGGGTCTGCGGCTTCTTGTCCGGACTCAGGGCATTCCAGGCCATTGCTGGCGCGGGCGAGCTGAGGAGTGGTTCGATGAACTCGATTGAGAGGGTAGGGGCAGCCATCCAGCTTCGCGAGCCCGATCGAGTACCGGTGGATCTGCACGATTTCCAGGTGGCCGCCCGCGTCTCCGGCCTGCCGATGTCAGAGGTCTTCCGCGACGGGGCGCTGCTGGCCGAAGCGATGCTCACGGCTTGGCGCGAGTTCGGCCACGACATGATCCTGCTGGAGAACGGCACTGCTTGCAGTGCCGAGGCGTGCGGCATGGAGGTCCGCTACGGGAGCGACACGGCGCCGGTGGTAGGGCGACCTCTTCTCGACACTCTCTCCAAGGTGGCCGATCTCGAGGTTCCGGACCCTTACGTGACTTTCCCGATGTCCGAGATCCTCAAGGCGACCCGCATCCTCGCTCGTGAGATCGGCGACAAGGCCTGGATCTGCGCGCGGGCAGACCAGGGCCCGATGGACCTGGCGGCAGAACTTCGTGGGATCAGCGAGTTCATGCTGGACCTCGCGACCGGTGAGGAGGAGGAACGGGTTCACGCTCTGCTCGACTATGCCAGGCGCGTCGCCACTCGCTATGCCTATGCCCTGATCGAGTCCGGTGGTCGCTCCACCTCCATAGGTGAGCCGATAGCGGGACCTGCCATGATCTCGCCCCGGCAGTACAAGCAGTACCCATGGATTCACGAGCAACGCATGGTCACCGAGCTCAAAGACCGCGGGATCATCCTGCACCTGCACATATGCGGAAACACAGAGCGAATTACCGATGACTTTGTTGCAACCGGGGCGCAGGTGCTCGAGATCGACCACAAGACGAATGCTGCACGCCTAAAGGTGGCGGCGCGCGACTCCACGTGCCTGCTCGGCAACATCGACACAAACCTGCTCGCGCTCGGGTCCGTGGGTGAGGTTGACGCCGCCTGTCACGAGCTCATCGACGCTTGTAAATCCGGCGGTGGCTTCATCCTCGGCCCAGGATGCGCCATGGCGCCCACAACGCCCGCAGAGAACATCCACGCATTGGTTGAATCGGCTAAGAAGTACGGCGGTTACGCGAGAGCGTAAGCGGTACCACGGCTCCTTTTCCACGCGCGCGGCGACCCAATACGCCACCGGTGGCCCAATCCACGGCTCGCTACCATGAGGCTATGGAAACTCGACGACTTGGCAAGACCGGCTTCAACGTCAGCGTGATCGGCTTTGGCGCGTGGGCGATCGGGGCAGACTGGGGTGACGTGGACGACGAGACGTCCATGAAAGCCCTACACGCCGCAGTTGACGCAGGCGTCACATTCTTCGACACTGCAGACGCCTACGGTGACGGCCGCAGTGAGCAGCTGATCGCCCGGTTGCGGCGAGAACGTGACGAACAGATCGTGGTCGCGACCAAGTTGGGGCGCCGGCTGCCGGTCCAATCGGTTGCGGGCTACTCGCCTGAGAACATCGACTCTTTTGTCGCGCGATCCCAGAAGAACCTCGAGACCGATTGTCTCGATCTCGTCCAATTGCACTGCCCTCCGACGGACCTGTTCTACCACCAAGAAGTTTTTGCCACCATGGACGATCTTGTGCGTGCTGGAAGGATTGCCAACTATGGAGTTTCCGTCGAGCGCGTGGAGGAGGCACTAAAGGCGCTCGACTACCCGGGGGTCTCAACTGTACAGATCATCTACAACATCTTTCGTCAAAGGCCTGAGGAGAGGCTCTTTCCCGCTGTTCAGATCGCTGATGTAGGGATCATCGCCCGCGTGCCATTGGCGTCAGGCCTACTGACAGGGAAGATCACCGCCGATACGGTTTTTGCGCCAAATGACCACCGCAACTACAACCGTCACGGCGAGGCGTTTGATGTCGGCGAGACCTTCTCCGGTGTCGACATCGAAGCAGGTCTCGCCGCCTTGGCAGAGATCAAGGCCATCCTTCCGGAGGGCGAGACCCTGACGAGCCTGGCGCTCCGCTTTTGCTACTCGCATCCGGCCGTTTCCACGGTGATTCCGGGGGCCAAGACGCCGGCCCAGGTACGCGACAACGCCAGTGCGGGTGACCAGGGCACCCTCGGCGAGGACACCTTGACCCGCCTTCACGAGATCTATCGGACCCACATCGCCCCGTCTGTGCATAACCGCTGGTGACAACGCGCCGGGCGACGGTGACTTGGGCCCGCTTCCTATACCAGGGCGACGTTCAAGTCCTTGCGAGAACCTCCGGTATCAAAGCGACCGGATCGTCGATGATGCGCCGGATCGTGATGCCCGCTGCCCCTCTTACCGACGCCTCGCCGCCGAGCGACGATACGACGACCTCGGTGGGTGACCAGGAGTGGTTGACGACCCGGTCGCGCAACTCGGTGGTCACCGGTTCGATCAGCCACGGAGCGAGCTCCGCATAAAAGCCTCCGAGGACCACTGTGGGAAGGTCCAAGACGTTGAGAAAGGCGGAGAGGGCGACGCCGAGCGCAGTTCCGGCCTCCGCGAGGGCAAGAAGCGTCCTCGCTTCGCCCGCGACGGCTCTCCGGATGATCTCCGCCACCGATCCGCCGTCTCTCACGTACCCGGTCGCAAGAGCCTTCGCAGGCAGTGCCGCGGCCGCGAACAGAGCCTCCTGTCCGGCCACGCGCTCGAGGCAGCCGTGGCCGCCGCAGCTGCACTCGGGACCCATCGGGTCCACGGTCACATGACCGAGCTCTCCTCCGAGGCCGCGAACGCCCCGAAACAGCTCGCCGCCGATGACGATCCCGGCTCCGACCCCGATCTCACCCGAAACGAGCACGAAGTCCTGCAGGTCGGCCCTGCGTCCGAACCAGAGCTCACCGAGAGCCGCCAGATTCGCCTCGTTGTCGCAGTACACCGACCGCAGAGGGCGGCCGATCATGTCGGCGACGACCTCGGCAGGCGCAATGCCCTGCCACTCGAGCAGGTTTGGGGCTCGATGGAGGACACCGTCGAAGTCCACCAGGCCCGGCACGCCTACGCCGACCCCCAGCACTGTCAGACCTTCGGCATCGGCCTTGCGCCAGACAAGGCTCGCAGCCCGGATTGCCCTCCGTAGCACGGCCTCCGGTGGGAGCAGCCGATTGTCACCCGTGATCATTTGCCGAAAACGGACCGTGCCGGTCAGGTCCACGATGCAACACGACAGGTAGTCGACGTTGATCTCAATGCCAAGCCCCGCAGGTCCTCGCGGGTTCAAGCTGAGCGGGCTGCCGGGTCTCCCGATGAGGCCACGTTCCGGGTCGCACTCCACAACAAGGCCGGCTTGCATCAGCGCATCTGCCAGTGTCGAGACTGTTGCTTTCGTCAGGCCGGTCCGTGCCGCCAGTTGAGCGCGGGAGAGCCCGCGCGACGCGGCGATCTGCCGGAGCACGAGAGAAAGGTTGTGGCGCTTCAGCAGCTGCTGACGCGCGGGCGCGCTGGAAAGCGGGCTCCCCGTCTGATTCGGCATCCGGGCAGATCCAAGATTGCCCCTAGCCATGGTCTCCTGTTATCTCTCGCCCATGCGAGCACGTGATATGTGCTCGTCGCGGACTTCGGCGTATCGAGCTCGTACCTGAGGAGACGGTTCCGCGTCGAACCGCAATGTCCCACTGAGGGGCCAGGGCTCGGGCCTGTGGTCCGGATCGAGCACCCATAGCGCCTGGAACGCGGCACCGTCGGCCACGTACTCGCCCGGGGGCGGCACGAGCACCGGGCGCCCGAAGATGGCCGGAGCGATCCGCCGCAGCGCTTCGGATCGGCTGCCCCCACCGATCAGGCGAACCCGCTGGATCTGGACACCGTGTGACTCGACGGCGTCAAGTGCGTCCGCCAGGCCACACAACAGGCCCTCGACCGCGGCGCGTGCAAGGTGGGCAGGGCTTGAGGTCTTGAGGCTGAGGCCGTAAACCTCACCGGTCGAGTCAGGCAGGTTCGGGGTCCGCTCTCCCTCGAAGTAGGGGAGGAGAACCATGCCGTCGGCACCCGGCGGTCCGGACAATGCCAACTCGGAAAGGCCTTGTTGATCGACCCCGAGAATCCTGGCGACGCCGTCGAGCACCCGAGCGGCGTTGAGGGTGCACACCAGGGGCAGGTAGCGCCCCGTCGCGTCGGCGAAGCCGGCGACAGTTCCCGAGCTATCAGGCATCAAGACGTCCGAGCTGGCGAAAGCCGTACCGGAGGTCCCGACCGAGACGACGACGTCGCCATCTGTCGGGGCCACGACAAGGGCGGCAGAGGCATTGTCGCCAGCACCGGGTCCGAGTCGAGCAGCACCGCACAGCCCGGGGCTCTCGGCTGGATTCAGGACGCGTGGGACCTTGACTACACGGCCCAGCGCGCGTTCCAGCAGGTCGAGTCGATAGTCATCTGTAATGGCAGACCAGTAGCCCGTACCGCTCGCGTCGCTCCGATCCGTCGTCAGTGATTCGATCGTCAGTCCGCCAGAGTGCTTTGAGCCGAGAAGCCTCCAGGTGAGCCAGTCGTGGGGAAGACAAACGGCGGCCGTACGGTCGGCGTTCAAGGGCTCGTGTTCAGCGAGCCACCGCAGTTTTGAGACGGTGAAGGCCGCCAAAGGAACGCTCCCGACAGCGCGTGCCCAGGTGTCGGCACCGAGCTCTGATACGAGCGCTTCGGCCTGGGGAGCCGATCTCGTGTCGTTCCACAACAGGGCGGGGCGAATGACGTCCCCCGCCTCGTCGAGACAGATCATTCCGTGCTGCTGCGCGGCGATGGATATCGAGGCAATGTCGTCCAGCCCCCCGGCATCGGCGAATGCCTTCAGCAGGGCGCTCCACCAATTCTCCGGGTCGACCTCAGTCGAATCGGGATGCTGGGCCCAGCCCTTGCGGACGAGATCGCCCGTGGCAGCGTCTCGGACGACAACCTTGCAGGATTGGGTGGAGGAGTCCACCCCAGCGACGAGAGTCATCGCTGGGCCAGACCTTCACGTGGTCCACGTGCGCGTTGCCAGACGTCGCACATCAACGAGCACCGAGCGCGTGCTCGACCGCGAGTTGATCGAGATGCGCGAATCCGAAGCCGTGCACCGCAGCGGCCTTGAGGTCGAAGTCCTCGTAAGCGGAGCGGTCAGCGAGCAGCTCATGATAGGACTCGCCCGGCTTGAGTGTCGGGGTCGCGAGCTCTGCGACCTGACTCGCGCGCAAGGCTTCCTGCACAGCCGGGTCCGCGCGGAAAGCGGCTGCCCGCTCCTTCAAGATCAGGTACGTCCGCATGTTGGACGCCGCCGAGGTCCAGACACCGGCCGCATCCTCTGTTCTCAAGGGTTTGTAGTCGAAATGCCGGGGTCCGTCGTATGCGGGTCCGCCGCCGCCGCCGTTCTCGAGGAGGTCGACTAGGTAGAAGGCGCTCAAGAGGTCGCCGTGCCCGAAGACGAGGTCCTGATCGAACTTTGCCCCACGCTGACCGTTGAGGTCAATGTGGAAGAGCTTGCCGTGCCAGAGGGCCTGCGAAACGCTGTGCACGAAATTCATCCCGGCCATCTGCTCGTGGCCCACCTCGGGGTTCAACCCGACCATCTCTTCATGCTCTAGCGTCGAGATGAAAGCGAGCGCGCTTCCGACCGTAGGCAGCAGGATGTCTCCCCGCGGTTCGTTCGGTTTCGGTTCGATGGCGAACCGGATGGGATAGCCGCGGTCGAGGACATACTGCGCGAGAAGGTCCATTGCCTCCTTGAAGCGGTCCAATGCCGCCCGGACATCCTTGGCCGCATCGGACTCAGAACCTTCGCGGCCGCCCCAGAAGACATATGTCTTCGCCCCAAGTTCCGCAGCGAGGTTGAGGTTCCGCATGACCTTGCGGATGGCGTAGCGACGGACCTCGCGGTCGTTGCTCGTGAAGGCACCGTCTTTGAAGATCGGATGGGAGAAGAGATTGGTCGTGACCATCGGCACGACCATGCCGGTCGCGTCCAGGGCCTCGCGGAACCGCTTGATCCTGCGGGCGCGCTCGGCCTCGTCTGACCCGAAGGGGATCAGGTCGTCGTCGTGGAGAGTGACACCGTAAGCACCAAGCTCGGCAAGACGGGACACTGCCTCAACGGGGTCCAGCGGGTCTCGCGTCGCATCTCCGAAGGTGTCCCGAGCCTGCCAGCCCACCGTCCACAGCCCAAATGAGAAGCGATCATCACGAGTCGGTACGAGCATCAGAGGCCTCCTTCATACTTCGTTGATGAGTTGAACTTAATCATGGCTTGTCGCGACGTCAACCGGCGCTACGCGAAGGAGTGGGGAGAGAAGGCTCTGATCCTCGACGGTGCTCCTCGAGTCAGCGTCGTCGGCCGCTCACGAAGTAAACACTCGATCCGCAGTGTGCGGGCGATCACCCATCGTCCCGGCGCTTGGGGGGTGTATGGGGCTGCTTTCGTCGCTGTCGTTCGGAGCGGGCGTGGGCGAGCATTCGTCATAGGCTGAAGGTCCGGTGCCGAACATCTGGTCTGGCGTGACGATCGACTGTCTTGACCCCGAGCGTGTGGCGCAGTTTTGGAGTGCTCTGCTCCAACGTCAACCCGGGCCCTCTCAAAGTGGCTGGGTGTACTTGGGTGAGCGCGGTGACCCCCAGCCGCGGCTCGTGTTCCAGCCTGTTCCCGAGCCGAAGAGGGGCAAGGTCCGTATACATATAGACGTCACGGTCGATGACATCGAAGAGACCATCGACCTCGTCACCTCCCTGGGCGGCCGCTTCACGGGCGAGCGACACGTTTACGAACAAGGGGTGGTCGTCGTGATGGCCGATCCCGAAGACCACGAGTTTTGCCTGGTCCAGTACTACTAACCTCGCCGTGAGCTAGCGGGCCGGAATGAGCCCGTACCTCGAGCAGACGCTGAGAGTCGCTGATCCTGCTCCACGCCTGTGGGGGTTCACTTGGCCGAGAAGACCATCTTCGCCGCGGATCCGGACGGCTTCCCAGTAGCGCCCGTCAACCGAACCAGATGAGATGAGGCGCGCCAAGCCGGCCGCGTCGGAACTTGGTGACGTGGTCGCGCTCTGGCACCGAACGCCGACGCCGGGTCGGTTAGGTGTTGGACAGCTGGTAGATCGACGTCTGGCTGTAGATCTGACCGGCCCGTAGCATCGTCGAAGGGAAGTTCGACCGGTTCGGGGAGTCCGGGAAGTGCTGGGTCTCCAGCGCGAATCCGTCGCTTTGCCGGTGACCGCTCGGACCGACGGGTTTGGCTGTCGAGACATTGCCCGTATAGAACTGGAGACCGGGCTGGGTCGTGTAGATGCTGAGCTCGCGGCCGCTCGAGGGGTCCCACGCCCTGGCCGCGAGGATGAGCGACGGCGGGCGTGTCTGGTTGAGAACCCAGTTCAAGTCGTATCCCTCGCAGATCCGCAGTTGTTCATTGGCCCCGTCGCTGAACAGCGACCCGCCATCGATGTTCCGCCCGATCTCGGTCGGCCTCGTGAAATCGAACGGGGTTCCCTTTACCTGCTCGATGGTCCCGGTGGGGACGAGCGTCGAGTCCACCGGCGTGAAGTTGTCGGCGTTGATGTACAGCATCTGCCTGTACACCGACCCAGAGAACTCTCCTGCCAGGTTCCAGTAGGTGTGGTTCGTGAGATTGACGACGGTGTCCGCCGTGGTAGTCGCGTGGAACGTGAGCGTCAATCGGTTTTCGTTGTCCAAGGTGTAGGACGCGGTCGTAGTGAGCGTGCCAGGGAACCCCATCTCGCCGGCTCCGCTCACGTAGGTGAGCTGGAGCGATACGGTGCCGGGACCCGACGAAGTCGTCGCTGTCCACACTTTTCTGTCAAAACCGATTGTCCCGCCGTGCAGCGCGTTCACACCGTTGTTGACCGGAATCCGGTACGTGAGACCTCCGATCGTCAGCTCGCCGCGGGAGATCCGGTTGGCATAGCGGCCGATCAGTGCTCCAAAATAGACGCCGGCCCCAGTTGTGTAACCCGGGTACGCCGATGGGCTGTAGGCCTCGTAATCGGACAGCGTCGAGAAGCCCAACGTGACC